>JAABUK010000869.1_pt1 | contig 60905 bp, 57 predicted proteins | sample 5559141 | NCBI WGS metagenome assembly JAABUK01 (sample SAMN10711869, study PRJNA513367) | rock metagenome | isolation source: Antarctica rocks | place: Antarctica: Victoria Land, Pudding Butte nord | collected 2016-01-03
AGAGAGAGAGAGAGAAAGGAAAAGGAGGAAGACAGGAGAGAAAGGAAAAGGAGGAAGACAGGAGAGAATGGATAGGAGCTTCTGAGCCAAAGGTGAAGATAGAATTACAATATCCTAAGACCGCTGACGATGAACGCCTCGACATTACCGCCTCGCCAGACACAATCACTCTCCCTTTCCCCATCATTTTAAATGCGTCAACTTCAGTAAATCATACCTATAGAAGAACGACCGATTCCTCTTCCCAAAGATATACATCGGCACGCTCAACAGGCAAATACCCACCTGAATACTGCCGATGATGATAAACACTTTCCTGACGCTCCCTTGTCCAACGATGATCCAGTCGTAAGCGTAGTACGTCAGGACGAAGGAGAACATATTCTTGAAGATAAGGAGGCAGGTGAAGGCCTCCACGGCGATCTGACGGTGTGCATCGACGATGTAGAGAGCGCTGGCGACGGCGGCCATGACCATGCCTATGATGACGAAGCCGAAGAACACGTCTGGGATCAACCACCCATATTTGAAGATATCTTGGGCTGTGGTTCCGAAGCCGTAGAGACCAATGGAGGAGAATACCAACATGGGCAGCACGAGGATGATTCGGAATTCAGGTTCGTATTTCCCCTTATTCCAGCGGATCATGATCTTGTTGATCCGGTCGCTCAGCAATCCGGAGAGGACCAAGCCGATCATGCTGCCGATGAATGCAGAGGTATAGAGGTAGCCGGTGCGGACTTCGTCGAAGAAGAGGGGTGGGCCGAGGAAGATAGCCGCTAGGACAACGCCGATTAGGACGGTCCAGCCAATTATCACCCCTTGGATCAGGCAGGCCCAGAGGATGCCGATGTGGAGGAAGAGGGGAAGGGGGCGGAGGAGGAGTTTGAAGAAGGGTTCGGATGTTTTGCGGCCGTTGAAGGGGAGGAGGCGTTTGGCGTAAGACATTCGTCGGGGGTAGCGTGGGTTGGATTCTGTGCCTCCTGCCGCTGGTTTCTTCTCTGTGATAATCCCGCCGGTTGAAGGAGGAGGCGTATGACACGGAGATGATTGGCTCTCAAGAGACTTCCGTCTGGGCGAGTCTGGTTCCATGTCGGTGTTGAAATGGTTTGCACGCCTAAAGGCCGTCTCGGGGACGAGGAAGAAGACCAGAGGAAGCATAAGTCCCATGAAGATGGCAATGAAGTAGAACGTCCATGGCCATCCGATCTCATGCGTGATCTTGCCAACGATGACTGGCGTTAGAAAGGCACCGCCAAAAAGCGCAACGTTTGTGAATGCCATCCTCACTCCTCTTTCGTGTACGAAATACAAGTCTCCTACGCAAGCATTCACCAAAGCTTCAAAAGGTGCAAGGGCAACACCTTGAAACACCCTCGCCCATAGCAAGCTTTTGTAATTAGTTCCACTCGCTCCCCCCCAAGCGGAGCTGATGATCATGAGCACGGTCCCAAGCAGGAAGAGATGTCTTTTCCCCCATACTCTTGCTGACGCGACGAAGAGGAAGCCTGCAACACCAACGCCGCAGAGATGATAGCCTGTCAGAAGAGCAGACTCGGTAAAAGTTCTGTCGAACAGGATTTTGATGGTCAGGGTATTGGCAGCGAGGAGAGGGCTGGTCGTTGCAGCAATGACCGAAACGAAGGACAAAATGGCAAGTATCATATCACGCTTCCATAATGGCCAATTCTGGAATCAATCAGCGAGCTGAGAGTAGGAGACGGAATCGGTTTTCCCTACCAATGGATCGTTTGGATCATCGCTTGGTTGCGGCACCAGGATAATTGTGCCTGTGTGGTCTTTCTTCAGGTATGCGCCATCCTCGGCTTGTTCAACATGCCTGCTTTCATCCTCGAGAACGTATGATGTGCCTGTCGCAGCGTATCAGCTTGTCGCTCGGTGTAGAAATGTGCATCTTGCCTTACCCGGCACATGGTCGAGCTTCCGGTCGTCGAGCACACCGAGACCCATCTTTCTGATCTAAAACAGTGGCATACGAGGAGACAGGAAAGATCAATATTTGCCGTCTGAGATCACAAGAAAAGAAACAACACGACCTGGGTCTTCTTGCATGCAGCGGAAGCGATGCACGTCGTCCAGATACTGTGAATGAGTGTACGGAAAATCTGTACATCTGGGTGGCCGAATCTGGCGGTCTTTGCCGCCGCTTTCGGCGCCTATTGCACCCACGCTAGACAAGGGGCTATTCAAAAATCCCTGGCGTCTCCCGGGGCCAATTTGGGGCCAACTTTGAACTTTTGACAGGAGCCCCGTTGTGGATTCTGATGAATGAGTGTATAAAGGAAGAAGCTATCTACGCAAACTAGCAAGGAAGAAGGAAATAGGCCTGTGCTGAGTAAGCCGCCAAGGAGGACCTCCAACCCTCATGATTCCAGTGTTCAGCAACGACCTCGTGTGGCAGACCTATATTATGGTCGCAACCCGTCTCCGGGACAGGATGCCCTCTCTCGCAGGTCCTTCCTCGACTTCATTCAAAGGAACGTTCGACCAGATCTCGACCACCCTGCCATGGCAATCCTGCGCTCCAGTCACCTGGCGGCCAAGAGAAACCCTCAAGCCAAATCGTTCAAGGCGTTGGTCAGCCGACTGGGCGAACACTCTCAGCCAGCGGCGCCTGGGTGCCGAGACAGTACGAAGCTGGCTTGTTTGGGGACGTTGGACCAAGTCCGTTGACTCCTCTATCCATAGCCCTCATCTTCTCTTCCATTTAGATAAACTATAATTTATGGGTTAAAGCGACTTATAATTAGTATTCTTAAGAAAACTTATCTTGATAGATCAATATTATATATTGATCTCGGGCAAGCGCCCCAAACGGGCTTACGGCCTAAAAGATAGAAGACTATAGAGTTCTAGACGCACCCAGAGTGCAAGTTTTAGATCGCCCGCCACATCTCAGCCGGCGACATGGAAGCATCGGAAGCCATTGATATGGCAAGGCGCCCGCGCTCTGAATTGAGTAGATAGAGATTGTGCAGGATCTCTGTCCCACAGGTCTCCACAGCTGGCTGCTTGCCGCGATTCAGAATCTTAGACTCCCTCTGACTCCGAACCCACTCCTCTTGATATGCGCGGCGTGACTTCTGCTTCAGGGAACTGCGGTACTGGGAAAGCTTTCTTTCCGCTCTATCGACAGTAGAGATACAGATGCTGGCCTGGCCGGACTTTCCATAACCGGGGAAGTGTCAGTTCGATTTCATACGCGTCTCCGTGTTGAGTCTGGGTGACCCGTGATGTTGGACGGCTCCTTCTCCACACGACGTTGCGGTGTACAAGCTGGCGGTGGCGCTTTGTAGGGATAAATGTCTCCATAGTGTCACAGTCGCGACAAGCGTCAGCACCAGATGTGCTCGTAAGGCAAGCTCATAGACGTACCGACGGAAGACATAGCAGAAAACGCAGCCAGGTCCCAAAATGCAGCTCATGGCCTATCTCCGTCAGCCTGCGAACGCAATTCGTCAGCACCGAGGGGAACCCAACAACAGGTTCTGTCAGACAGCCTGCGCCACAGCCTGCGCCTCAGGCTCTCCATCGGCCTACTTTGAGCCAATCTCCGGCCCCTTTTGGCCCCATCTCCTTGACCTTTAGCTCTATCTTCAAGAGCGATTCTACATAGATTCTAGCTAGGCAGTTGATTCTGTCAGTTCAATTCGATTCATTACAAGCATTTCGAGCTAATTCGACATGTTCTAGCCATTTGCTTGACAGGTTCGCTCCATGGAGATCCATCGATACTGGATGATGCTGTCTATGCCGGTAGATAAATGATTTGTTGTCCCTCCCAGTCCAGCGAAAAGCTCCCTGAGATCATTGTGGACGGAGATCATGCGAGCTTCGGGTAGGATGAAAGAGGTAAGCAGAGATACGCAGTCTTCGGCCGATGCTGGAAACAACTGTTCCTCGTGGCGTTTTTATGTCCTGGAATATATCTACTTGCGTCCCGGTGAACTGATAAATTTCAGATTGCACTTCCCTGCCTTTGGAGTTAGGAGGAAGTAGTCCATGGTGTCCATAGTATCCTTCGTTGTCTCCGCTGCACAACTAACCACAAAGGAATTGATCAGAATCGCAGTAATCAATTTCAATTCCATTACAGCCAGGTTCTTGCCCAAGCAAACTCGGCTGCCCTTTGAGAAAAGGCATGAAGAGCTCCTTGGCATTATCCGATATCGAGGTGGGTGACATCCACCGCTCAGGCTTGAAAGCTTCTGGATCAGGGAACGCCTCTGCATCCCGGTGCGTGGTATAGCATTGCATCGACACCACTGTCTAGGGAACACCGTCAGATGTGTTTTGAAAGCTCAAGAGGTGTCTCAACTTTGGCGGTACCAAGTAACCCGCCAAGACTTTGCCACCTGTTGGTGATTCTCGCCACAGACTTCCAAGGGCTGCAGGGTGAAGACGATTAGCCTCATTCACGATCGCGTCCAATATTGGCAAGCCCGACAAGTCTTCGTACTCTGTCAATCCTTCTTCATTGAATTGAGCATTGGTCTGCAATTCCTCCCTCAGGCGATCCTGCCACTCCGAATTCTCTGCGAGCTCCCAGAAGAGATATGTCAGAGTCGTACTGGTCGTGTCGGTTCCAGCAAATACAAGGTTGCCAATCTCGTTGTACGTCTCCTGATCGGTCATCTGGGTCGAGCCCATTTCGGCGGACTGCTGTACTCGAAGCCACTGGCCATGAAGTATCTATCCGCGTCTTCTAGGAATTGGGGCGTCTTGTCTGATTCGATCCCTCCAAACTATTACCCGAGGAAAAGGTCTCCAACAATATCGAAGGCGATCATTCTGAAGCATTTGAGCATGTCCAATGGCTCTTCTGGGCGTCCTGATATGTGCTCCAGTAAGTTATGAACGTGCTGACGAATCAGTGGTTCGGATTCCAAAAGATTGGATTGCGAGAATGCGTGGCTCAATAGCCGCCTTCGCTGACTGTGGGCGCTCTTGTTGATCAGACTGAAGACGCCCAAAGGTGGGAGGGTAATGTGTTCGTAAATCGGAGCCTTCTGGAAAATGGTCTGCTGCCCATATATCTCCTTAACACTTTCCACGTTGGAGAAAGAGAGCTCGTTGGGTCCAATGCGAATTGCTGGCCCGTATTTCTGATGCCATTCGTGAATGGTCTTTGTGCGAACTCCGGACAACTCCTTCCACTTGAGATATCCTCCTGTCGTCTTTGCCAACCAGTGGCCGGGTATCTTACGTAGTGGGGAGAAGAAGAGATTATAAGAGATCTGCCAGCAGATTCGAATCGAGATTAAGGCAGTGGCAGCAGTCACCAGAATGACTAGTGAAGGGGCCATACTTCTTGTTTGCTGAGAGACCTCTGATCCAAGGTGACGCTTTGTCTTGAATAGTTGGACGGTGGCCGCTTCAGAAGAAACGTATCCTGAATGCTGCGGTCGAGAGTGGTCGCCCTGTAAGAAGAGCGATGATTTAGGTAACGTGGACTAAACCCCTGACCAAGGATTTGAAATCAAGCTGCGCAGATACGGAGGCGTAGTCCTGTCAAGTACTATGTATATTCAGAACCTTAGCTCTATCTGGGTGGAGACAGTCGCACGCTGGTCACATCCGAGCCGAACTTCGAAGCATTCCTCCACACCCGGTACTTCGGATCTCGGCGCATCATGATCAAGCTCTGTCTCCATTCTTGTCTGCTTCGTAGGTAGCCATGCTGGAACGAGGGTATAGGACCGAAGAACGCGGGGTGATGACCACGAAGATCAAATCAACGGATCATAGAGTGCTCTAGCTGGGGCCATGTTCACCAGGTATGCACGTACGTACACCATCCCGTAAGTCTAAGTCAAGTCGGCTTCTTGTGAGTCGCAACCTCTAGTGGACCAGCATCGCATTCTCAGCACACTTTTTTCCTCTGCTTCTTACACGCCGCTGAATTTGAGACTCGAAGCGTCGCCTGCGTCTCGATGGCTTACACATTTCCCATATCGGTTCCCGACAATTCTCCTTTTGGTTTGCATAACCTTCCGTTTGGGATTTTCAGCACTGTCTCAGGGAATGGACTTGGGGTCAGTCATATGTGATACTGCTTGCAACCCTTCACAGACGCTGATCGTGGTCCTCTCAACATAGACTCAGCCGAGAGCTGGAGTTCGAATCAGTGATTTGGTTGTTGAGCTGGATGTGCTGGTGAACCATGGTATCTTTACGCACCTTGAAGGTGCACCGTCGTTGCAAGACGTGTTTCGGCGGGTATGAAGAGCTCATCCACCATTCAAGAGACGAAAATCAGCAGCTTGTTCCAAGTGAGCTGATTCCGTGTTTACAGCCAGACCTCAACAGTTTCGCGAGCCTCCCAGCACCCGAAAGAACCAAAGTCAGGGCTACCCTGATCGAGAACTTATCGAACGCCCAATCATCACTCTTCACAAACCCAGAACTCAACAGACAAGCTTTCGTCGCACTTCAAGATGTTCTGATGCACGTGCCAATGAAAATCACGGACTACACCGACTCCTTCTCATCACTCACGCACGCTCTGAACGTACGTGAAGGTCTCTCCCATTCCCAATCTCAGAGGCTAATGGATCGCAGTGCTCACGCCCCCTGAACATCCCGCTCCCCGCAGCCTTCACGGAATACCCTATGTCCTACAACGGCCGCCTCTCCTCGATCGCCATCTCCCGGAGCCCAGTCGTCCGACCAAATGGCTTCTTTCCCAACGAAGGTGATAAGCGTCCTACCTTCCAACCAACTCAACAACTCGACTTCGAGATCGAGCTTGGCGCCTTCATCTCCACGCCCATCGAGTCGGGGACAACGATCAATGCCAAAGACGCCGCGGACCACATCTTCGGCTTCGTGCTGCTGAACGACTGGTCCGCAAGGGATGTGCAGAAGTTCGAGATGCCACCTTTCGGGCCATTTCATTCGAAGGGTTTCATCACGACGATATCGCCGTGGGTTGTGACGTTGGATGCATTGGGAAGTTGTAGGAGTGGTGCACCTCCTTCTTCGAATGCTACAGACATCCATCCCAGCCTCGTCGCTGATGAGACGAACCACGGCATCTATGAAATCGACTTTACTGCCAGTGTTTCTCGTGAGTCAGGTAAAATCCTGTTCACCTTTCTTTCGTGCGAGGGCCAACTCACGTCCTGCTCCTATAGGTAACAATGGTCTACCAGTCGAGATCGTGCGGTCCAGCTTCACCGACTCTTACTGGAGTCTCCCGCAGCAGATCGCTTATCAGTCCCTCTCGGGCCATGGCCTACACACCGGTGACCTCGTGGCAAGTGGGACGATTTCGTCGCCTGTATGTACGCTCTCGTTCCCGTCCTCGTTTATCTCCATCTGGCTATGACTGAGAAAGAATATATTCTACAGGCGCCGAAGACTCCAGTGCATTCGAAAGAAGGAACGGTAGCAGGCGGTGGCTGTTTGCTGGAAGTGCTTGCCCAGAACCATGTGCTGCCGCAGGTGGGTGGGAGGGCGATGGAGTGGATTGAAGATGGAGATACGGTTACGCTTGATGGGACGTTTACGACGGCCGATGGTGGGAGGGGTGGGTTTGGGGGTGTTACCAGTCTGGTGGTGCCTGCGAAGGGTATTCAAACGGATGGGTAAGAAAGTGAATCTTTGGGGACTGTTTTAGGCAGGTAGATGGTCAGAAAATGTTTCCGAGAGTTGTGAAAATAGGATGCTTTCAATACCGAAATCAATTGCCCGCCTACCCACATACAGTCGTATTTGAGAGCTTGCTACACCATTTTCAAGATAAGCTCACCGAGTACCTTGACAGTACCACAATTTCGGCCCCTTCCAATGTAGCCTCACGCCCCAGTTCCCCACACTCATAACTTCTCCCTTCCCATTATTCAGGCTCAAGCTCTTCACCACCCTCTCAACATCATAAAACTTCTCAAACCACGCAATCTGCATTCGCTCTTCCTTCGTCCCCTTCAATCTTCCCATCGTATCCCTCCCGCCACAAAGCACCGCCTTAACCGGTATCTCCAACTTCTTCCCATTGACATTATACGGTATTTCCTCTGCCTCGAAGAGAAAGCTAGGGACATGTCTCCGGCTCAGATCTTTGGCGATCTGTTCACGGATGGCGGTCTCGACTTTGGGATTCGGGAGCAGGGTGCCTGTGCTAGCGGCGGAGGCGCACTTGATGAAGAGCAGGACGCGTTCGGCGGGATCGGAGTAAGGGGGCGAGACCCGCTGTTGACCGACAACGAGACTGTCGATGATGGTGTCGCGGAATCTCGGGGTGGAGAGGATGTTGTAGATTTCTGAGCTGCCAAAGCGGACGCCGGAGGGGTTGAGGACGCCATCGCTGTGTTTGAGACGAGCGCGTCAGCAGGTGTCGGTGTTGAGGGGGGAGAGAGGGGATTGTAGAAGCGCACCTTCTTCCGAGAACATAAATGCCCTTGGTTTCCCGATTGACTCGGAGGAAGTCGCCGTGCGTCCAGACATCTACCAGAATCAATCCTTAGTACCTCTCCCTCTCCCTCTCCCAATGGTGGCATGGAGGCTATGACATACGTGGAAATTTCGCGAAACATGAATTGAAATACAGTTTCCGACCCAGGATCGTTCCAGAACATCGCTGGCATGTTCGGGAATGGCTTTCGGCACACCAATTCGCCGCTCTCTCCATCTGGAAGAGGCTTGCCGTTGGGGGAGAAGACGACAACGTCCATTCCGAGCGCCTTCACCGCTAGTTCGCCTGGATACGACGGTAATGAGCGAGTGCCGCTCAGGAATGAGCCACATAGCTCAGTACCGCCAGCCATTGAAAATTGGCAGACGGAACCGAAGGCGTCAGCCAGCCATGTTGATAGTGCTGGTGTGAGGACGGCACCGGTGGAGATGATGGTGTGAAGACTTTTGGCATATTCCTCTGTTGAGTGGATATGGTCAGCAATTTGATGTGTATTCGGCCAACGTATTCTGAAGACCGTGTACTGAGATCTTACTGGGTTTCACGTTGAACTTCTGAAGTTCTGAGTAATAGCGAGGACCGGCACCAAAAGAGGTGATCCTGCGGAGTTACAGCTTAGAGGGCCATGACTTTCCAGCTGAACTCCTACTTGAACATACCTGTGATTGAACAAAGACTTCAAGAATCCTTCAGGAGAGGGGTAGAATGGACTTTCATCATAAAGAACCAGGGTCGAGCCGCAGAACAGTGCACCGAGTGAGATGTTCCACAAAGTCCACCCGATCTAGTCTTCTCTCAGCCTTTTTCGTATAAAAACGCGAACAGCGTGGAAAGCATCTCACATTGGTGAATTGATAATGGATATCCGCGGGACCGAGGTTATTGTGAAAGAGATGTTCTTTGATGCCATTCAGGATGAGGCCCTTGACAGGTGTCAGTTGAAGGAGAATCTGCAAGCAGAATACAATACGCACGCCGTGCGAATGCACGATGCCCTTCGGTGTCCCGGTGGTCCCGGAGGAGAACATGACAACAAATGGGGTATTGAATGGCAATTGCTCGAACTCCAGCTTTGACCCCGTGCCACGGCCGAGGAGATTCTCGAATGGGGTACTACATCTCGTAAGTATCGACTGTCACCGGTGGCTGCTCGTTGCCCCATCACACGCACCATGATGATTTCAGGTTCTTCGAAGGTCCAAGGACAACAGCCTCGCAAGTTCCAAATTCTTTCAGTTTTGAGATTGACGCGTCGATCTTGCTCGATATGTCATGTTGCTTCCCATTGTACGAGTAGATGAGTTCTGCGATGAGGAAACGTGGCTTTAACAAGCCGAGTCGATCGTCTAGTGCCTGTACAATATTTTAGGACCGACGTAACGTTGGCTACCGTTGTGCTTGATGAGACATACCTTAGCCCCCATGTCGGTCGCAAAAGATGCAAATATTCCTCCCACAGCAGCAGTAGCCAGGAGCAGAGCAAGCGAACGGGCGCAATTGCTCCCAACGACTAGGTCAATGGGTTGGTTTATGGCATTGCTTAAGAAGTGAATGATCATACGTGCAACAACTTCTCCTCTCCTCAGACCAGCTGACTTCAGCGCGCCGGCATACTTCGCGACAAGATCCCGTAGATCCTGCCATGAATATCGCTCAGGATTAGAAATGTTGTCTTCGCTGATATCAATGATCGCAAGACCCTCGTCCGTCCGATGAAGTAATGTTCTCGGCAAAGTTCAACCTCGCTTCTTTAAAGAACGAAGGAAATTGATCAATGGAATAGCTCTCATCGACAGCCTATCATTTCTCTGAGCAGATGAGTGATAGTTATTACGGTCTATCGTTGCTTACCTTCGTTGGACTAACCGATGCTTTAATGCTTGCATACTCCCATACTGACATCCAAAAATCGTTCAGCCGTTCTATTGAAAAGGCATGCAGGTCTGCATATGTACCTACGATTGACCAACGTTACAACGCGTTCTCATAAGGTAGATGATAGCCGTAGCATTCATATTGACTTGGACAGGGTCACCCACTTAGCGATATGTTGTGCTTCCGGTTCACGTACTCTCTGAAGCCATCTAGGGGGGTCCATAATCCTGGCGGTGGTCTGTATGATGGTATAGGTGCCATCCGGAGCGTGGTACAGGGAAATTGTTGAGACGTTCAAGCGCGACAACATAGTAGGATGTATTAATACGCGGCATGAAGACCGCATCTCTGGCGCAATCGATAATAGATGTACAAGCCCGGTTTCTGTCAATCTGCCCCGTCTCAACATCACTCCCAAGTCGGAGCGCTGTTAGGAAATTGCCTGGTCGCGGTGGTTGAAAAGTCAGTGTGGAAGCCGTGAGGCCGACGTCGAATGAACCTCCCCCTCTAAGACCCTGGCATGTCTGACCTCAGTAACTCGGTATCGGTGCTGGCGAGTGCAATTTGAACACTGCCGCCGTTGCCGACCGAGTAGGATCTGACCTTTGAAATCCATGTACCTAGGTCGTGGTTTGCATGAGTACTTCGGCCCGAGGATGACTCTACATCCGAAGCGCTTGGTCTGAGTGAGCTTTTTGTTCCGAAATTCGGAACTTGTCAAGCTCGGCACTGTGACAGCCACAGATTTGTCGATGGGGAGTACGAGGATGGCTGCTTATACCGAATACCACCGTGGATATTAAGGGAATATCAACTGGGCAACATGGGCAGAACTGTCTGTAAAACCTAGATTTAGCCAGAACCACTTCGCGGGCCAGTTTCGCGTTCGACGCGCTCGGCCACCCTCTATCTTCAAATACCCACAACTCCACCAATATAAGTCGAAATGACGTCGAATCAAGCGCATTCTGTCGAGCGAGCTGTAAATGAGTATGAGTCAGGCTTATTGAGCTCAATTCGGAAGGCTGCGAATTACCACGGAGTTGCACAATCAACAGTGGCCTATCGACGCGCAGGCCGCGACTCCTTTGCGAAAATCGAGCGCAAATCTCAACGCCTGTTAAATGAAGAAGAAAAAGTCCTACTACAGTATCTTTGAGATCTTCAGCAGCAGAATCTGTGCTCAAATTACTCCCAAATTCGCCAGATTATTCGTGAACTTCTTAAGAATAAGGGGGATAAAAATCAGCTGGGAAAACTGTCAGGGGCGCCAAGGGATTAAGCGATGTGACAATCTAGTATACAAATAGTATGCGTCTCGCAGCGTAAAGCTCTATCGACGATGACGATAGAGGAGGCACTCTCAACATTCTGTAAGTTGAACGATGAAGAATATATATTCGCAGGCTTGGCGTGTGCATTACGCACGGGCCAGATCTTGGCGCGGTATAATAATTATCCTCCCCTCTTGAAGAGGCTCTGTTCTTAGAGCGCAGAATATGATTGCATTTCCTTATTAAGAATTGCGTTACCGCGTTTAGCGATGAAACTCTGCTGCAGCCTTGGCAGAGAGAATATCAAAATCTACTATCCCTTGTGTGACTAAATGAGTAACTTTCCTATTGAAGAATAGTGGCTTGACCAAAATTTTGCTGCAGCCTTGGCATGAAGAACACCAATTTTTTTTGATGTTCCTCGTGCCAAGACTGCAGCAACAAGCCACTATTCTTCAATAGGAAAGACACCCATTCAGTGACACAAGGGATAACGCACAATTCGGAGAATTCGCTCCGCCTCTGCATTCTATCCAATAGGCTCGAATAGGAAGTAGGTACAGCTTCATTTATATGGCAATTGAGCAATGGTAGACGGCCCTGCAATGCGATGAATTTACTATGTAGGACCCTACAAAATGGCGCGCGAAGTGGGGTGGCCCGCCAAGTGGTTCTGGCCGTTAACGATTAATACTACTAAAGCACGGAATTCTAGGCTGGGTATAGTTATAGATCGACTCTAGACGGCATCGTGGCCTGAATCTTCTAGCGTATACTTGGCCATACCCAAAGAGACTGTTCACTGCGTGTCAAGGGCTCCGTACACTGCGGAATTCACATTAGTCATATCAAAGGCGGTGAATGAACTCCAGGCCCCAGAATCGAGATTCATGAAGGTATTCATCTGTGATAGATGAGTCAATTTGAGTTTGAAGAAACGAGAGACCTTGATTTTCCATACCTCGCTCAGTCCGGGGACGTTATGGTCCAAATGCCACAAATTCAGGTTGTCTTCACCCAGAGTCTGTATTTGCGATACGTCGTTCTGGACCTCGTGTCGAGATATAGTCCTCATCGAAACGTTCTCGGTTTTCTTTATATTGGCGGCTTTCACCACTTTCGAGGCAAGATTCGCAAGTTCCCTTGGTGCAGAGATTGATATTCCGGAAGACGTCAAAAACTCGATGTAGCCAAAGTGTCCAGCACACACATCAAGAAGGCCAAGGTCTGGCTTTGTTGTCAACAAGGTTGGATACTTCAGGATATACACAAATAAGTTGATGTGTGCGTAGATAGGGTAATAGAAGGCTAGCGAAGCTGGCGTAGACACGTTGGTTGTGACTAATCGTACTGCCAGAAGAATTTTGCGCGCTGCTTCAGCAACCGTGCTCGAGGACGAAGCTATCTGGCCTTTAAGAACGGTATTTTGTCCCTCCGTCGCAAACCTGGAAGACATCCATGGGTAGAAAAAACACGCGTGAATGGCCATTAAGCTGCCGTAGATTGAGAAATGAAGATGTAGTATGTGAGTGAGGCGGTTGCTTGAGTGGTCGTCCTGGGATGGCCTTGCCAGTGTGCCGATCTTCAGATGAGCAGGCATTTCTTGGAGGAGTTGTTTGAGCTGACTGTGGAAGCAAGTGACAGTATTTATGAGCTCCTTGCTCGACATCTGACTCGCTTTGACCGTCATAAGTTGATGGGATATCTGCGAGCATATCCTTGCATGGCGGACAGCAAACGTAAAGCTTTCTATTTCGAGCATGCTTCCGTGCGGAGCCACCGTAGGAATTCGAACACTGATAGTGTCGTCCTCAATGGTGGATGGTCTGCCACTACTGAAGGATAGCTGCTTCTCTAGAATGTAGATCAGCCACCAGAGCCAACTTCTCCTGAGATTTGTATCTGCCGAGAAGACCCAAGATTTGTCGGGATGACGATGAAGACCTTTGGAATGTGCTAGCTGGACGGCATTCGAGCACAAAAGGTGTTGAAGAGGAGGATTTCCAATTCCCCCCACGTAGCAGGCCTAAGGTTCAAGGTCGACGTCAGAATGATTATGGAAGCTCAGAGACAATGCATACCATCAACGTTAGAGCTTGAATTGCGGTCAGACTTGAAGGCGGAAGGAGAATCTCGGTGAGCACAGATAATGCATTATTGAAGTACTGCCATGCTTTTGCCTGTGCATTAGCAAACGTGGCCTTAGGACTTTTGGCGAAGATACTCCGATAACCCAGAGCAAAGACAACATTGCGCAGGGCAAACCAAGCAGGATCGTCCCTCTTCGACGTTTTTTTGTGATAGTGAGCTCGCATCCGAGCCTCATAATCATGGCGATGGATGACACCGAGGCCAGCTTCCCAGCAATTCTCATAAAAGGCTGGGAACACTAGTATTCAGAACAAATCCTGGATTAAGTCGGGTTTTAGATCACTCACCATTGACATACTCCCAAGCAGTGACCTCGTCTATTTCGAGTGACCTCGAGCTCAGCGACATGTAGGAGTTGCCTAGTGGGAGTCGGGTACTGCTGCGGGCGAAGCGCTCTGAAATGTTGACAAAATCGCGAGTTCTTGTTTTTCCGCAAACCCAATTCAAGCCATCTTGCGAACAGACTGCCATCAAAGACCATGGTTCCTGATATTCTCGGTTGATTGCGTGTAGGTCGTGTCGCGAGTCATCTTCATCATTGACGATGCTGTCCGAGGTACTGATGTTGCTGCTCAGCCTTGGTTCTCTAGCCGAACGCGCCGCTTGAACGCCCATCAATGAAACGATCCTTGATCCAGAATCTTGCGAGCCTGGCGCAGGGCTATTGGACACTCTGCGTCGCAAGTTTGGATTTCGAGCGTTACCGGAGGTAGGGTATCTCTGCTCATACTCATCTTCTAAAGCTGTATACGAGGAAGCATCACGTTGTGACGCAGTGTTTTCTGAATCCATCCGAGGTAAGTTTTGACTGTCGCGTCCGCGCGCAGAAATTCTAGCACCTTGAAGTGTAGCTTCCATTCTAGCCAGCCGGTCTTCCATTGTGTCTGAGATGTGACTGTCTCTGGCCCGCTTCCTCCTCCGCTGAAGTGGTGGGTAGATGCATTCCTTGTCGAGCCTGATACAATCTCTGCAAGGATTTGCGCCGCTGCCTACGGATGAGGTCAGGAAGGAAGCAGCGGAAGAAGAGGCAAATAAAACGTTACATCTGACTTTTCTAAACCGACAGTTGCGGCAGGCTGTGGCCACCCTTTCGGCCCTGACTCTGTCTGCTGGTAAGCGCGGCATACTGAGGAAGTCCTCAGGCGGAGAGAGGTTCGACATGCACTTCGTTGTACAGTGCTCGGAGAGGGACTTGACAGACTGCACCAGTAGAATTTATTCGTGCGTTTCGGATGTCCTCGATCCTTTAGAAAGGCTGATCCGTGATCCAAGCAGGACTCACCGTCGTCGAAACCAGCGTACTTGATCGCGAAGTGTTGACACAGAGGTAGTGTTAAGAGGTCAGACTCACAAGACGGCCGACCTGGACCCTGTGCGACCCGCCCCTTCTGAGATACGCTCCCGCCAGGAAGACAGAGACAAGGCCTCGGATACATGTCCGTTCGAACGGTGAGTCTCATGCAGCAGTTAGAAGGAGTAGATGAGACCTGAGTCTCGGGGAGCAATCCGCGCCTCTAAGGTAGCTAAGTCCCCAGAGCTTCGACACGCCCTTTAAAGTTAGTGCATTGATGGCCTGCGGGGCCGAGGCTAGAGCGCGATGTACCCCGCGAAGGCGGATTCCCCTCAAACAGTTTGGCCACGATCGGCTTTGACGAGACTTCTGGCATAAGATCGGTTCTGTACACACACCTTCTGTTGAGCCGCAGATTGGGAAGAAGGAGAGCTCGTGGACATTCTCAGGTCGGCACGGCGTCCTTCCTTGAAAATCAGCACGAAAGGCCGGAGGCTGAGCCAGCGCTTACCTATACCAGTATACAGTGTTATTTCACGACATGTTCAGAGAGACATGTTCAAATGTCCTCTATTTGCTCCACGTCATTGAGCGCGACAGATAAATCCACCACGGACATGGAAGATCTGCTGCAACCTCGTTCCCATCAGGCCTCCCACAGCTCCACGCATAATCCACATCATGCGAACGCAGATTCCAATTCTTGGCCGCTTGCCAGTCAACCATTCGATCACGTCGCAGATGTATCGGCAGTGCTGCAGCAGGAGACACTATCTTTCCCACACTCTCCGGGAGACTATCAATATACAAGTAACACCCCTAGGGGTCATCTTTCTGCAGGTCAACAAGATCAAGATGTAAATGCGCCTTTTCCTGTAGGACACTTGGACAGCACAAGTCCCAGCTCAGCACGATACTCGGACGGTTCGCAAAGTGTAAGACTTACCATTCGTGAACGTCCTCCAAAATGTTACTGATGTGAGTCTAGATCATTCCTCAGCACTACGGTAGGTTCCAGTTCATGAAGAGCCGGGACTTAATTGACTCTACTAGGCCCAGGATCTTGGCTATCATTGTGCTCGCCTGCTGGCCTTACATGGGTGCAAGAACATGTTGGAGTCGACGACTTTGCTGGCATAGCTGAAGAGTTGACCGCTACGTGGACGAAACTGTTGAGACTGGAACGCGAGGAACCCAGCCTACAGAGCGCTGAACCAGAGACAGAATTCGCTTGGAAGTACTGCAATGGTAGTATTACCCATTTCTGATTCACGACAGGTAATTCATGTACTGACCCCCCTTAGCCTACTTCGATCGATCCGTCGACTCTTTATTTGACGTTGTTCACCGACCAGAGTTCGAACACTACTTACGTGCTCATCTCAGCGGCAGATATCAAAACAAAGATCCTACGTGGTACGCCCTTCGAAATGTGGTCTACGCATCAGGCTGCCGACTCTATCACTCCGAGAACCCTGCAGCGACTTTCAACGATACACAGAGAGAGGCATGGAGCTACTTCTCAAACTCGTTGTCTGTCCATAGTGAATTATTGCTGAGGAGCCCGTGTTTGCGAGCTGTTCGGGCCTTGTTGGCCATGGTCTGTTCAAAACTTTCCTTCAGCATAACCATGAGGGAAACCTGACCAACTTAGGCTATTTTCGCGGAAGGCCCTGGATGTCCGGCCCTCGGATCCGGTCTGATCGCTAATGCCGCACTCCTAGCCCAGTCTCTAAATCTGCATCGAAACTCCTCGCCCGCTACGCAGCCAATGGAATCGGAGGCTTTGCAAAGAAGCTGGCTATTTTGGGCAGTCTATTGCTGTGAGAAAAATATTGCACGGCGCAGCGGCCGGCCCTCCGTGAGCCACTGTGCAGTTCCCTCTTCTCCCGAAATCATAGTTAACACGATGCCAGGTCATTGACGACGAAGATATGAGCTGCCAAATCCCAAGCGATGTTCACGTGAGGAGCACGATCAACGTCAGATCATTCACGTGTATCATTCATTCGTGCCAAATATCCAGCATAGTCTGCAAACAACTAATGTCGACCAAAGCCCCCAATGAGCAGCCCGACAGAATGTTAGAGATTGTCACGCGATTCGACAGGCAACTCAGGTTATGGAAGGAATCACTGTCCTCCCAACTCAGACCGAAGGATCACTTGAAGGAGTTCCAGACTCCCTCGAAGACCATGTTTCTGTCTATCGTTCTGATACATTGCTCCTACTATGATCTTCTGATGGTCATACACACTTTCTTCACCTATCCATGGATCACCAACTCCATCTCTCCCAACCTGAAACCACAACTTCGAGCAAAGCTAGACACTCAAATCATCACGAGTTCAAACGCGGCAGTCGACGCTGCCAGAAACATCATCGTCATCTCCAGACATTTCGAGATCAACGGAGCATGTACTCACGCGTACACATCCCCTTGGTCCCTACCAAATTGTTGGTACCCTGCTGATAAATCGAACACAGTTTCCTACTGCACTACCCCATGCACGCCTTCATCAACCTGTTCGTCCATGTTATACGCTTCCCAAGGATTGACACCGTGCGGTCAGATCTAGCGCTGCTGGACGTGGCAGCCGGTTACTTCGGACAGATGGATTTCGTCACGGGGTCGAAGCTCAGCTTTCCGTTTGTGAGAGACATCGCTGCGCTGGCGCGAGACGCGGTCGATGGTGCACATCATCCTGCACCTGCGGCTGTTGCTACCGAGACCAATGGGCGACAGCGCCCTGATGCAGCTGCGACATCTACGCAGGTTGGTTTCTACACCAGAAGTTGTGTCAACACTTCGCTCGTCTGACACTATCCCCAGACTCAGACTCACCAGGCAGAAGGATATGACTTCGGTGCCTAGATAGCATGAGCGTTTCCAACTGTGGTGGGTAGAGTTGGGAATATTTCCCAAGGAGGCAACTCTATGTACCAGATGAAGTATATGAGACCAAGTCAGTGCAGAGGTCAGATATGCTATATCTTGTCTTCTATCTCTCTTTGCTTACTTACCCATGGCCGACTGTGAATTGCGACGAGAGTTGCAACGATGCTCTACCTCTGGTGAACACTCTTCCTCGAGGCCAAGCATATAGAAATCTACTTGCTGAGAAGAAGCCGACTCATCAAGTACTTCTGGTCTTTTCCACTATTCCAAAGTCCAGCAGCATTCAAACAGCCAGCTCCACAGCTTTCTAGCCCGATCCCACCTTCTGACTCTCCATCTTCTTTAACCCAAACTTGAACATGGGACTCTCCTTAAGGTCCGACGCCAGTGTCTTGATGGCCGTCTCCAGGGACAGTGCCACGTCATTTGCGCCCCGTGGCCTCATCCGATCCTCATACGCAGTCACAGTCTGCTTCAACGTGGATTTCCCGGAGAGAGCCATCTTCACCGCGTCCACGATCTCCGCTGCATCTTGCATTGCATTGTTCAGGCCTTGGCCGCGGTCTTCGAAAGGTCAGTTCAGCCGCAGTGACATTGTTTCAGACCCGTTCCACTTACTGGGTAGCATGGAGTGGGCAGCATCTCCGCCGAGCGTGACAGTCCCATTTCGGTTGTCCCACGGAATAGGCGACCATTGTTGCCCATGATCGACCGGCAACCAGGTATCGGTGGGCAAATCGGCTGCGGCCGTCGCAAACGGTTCGCACAGCCGCGAAAACCGCGTCTTGAAGAACTCGAGGCGAATTTTCGGGTCCTTCAGGTCTTCCGGGGTTGGGGCTCCCCACCATGCATGGTGGATTTGGAAACTCCAGGTTTCGGGTCTGTCGACGTTGGAGGCGTCCAGTGCTATGGTACACTTATTAGCAGTGCTGCAGTCTGAGTGAAGGGTGGGACGGTCATATACTGGTGAGCAGGAAGATACCGCGGATGTCTGGGTCGTAGCCGCATTGGGCTATTGGGTGATGCTTCCGCATCAGACGAGCTTGCTCAGCAGTGTAACAAGATGTCGCGTGGTTGATGATGGTCATTCCGGTATTCAATGGCTTTGTCTTTTCAGCTCCGACCAAGAACTCGCGGACCTTGGATCTTGATCCGTCGGCGCCGACGATGAAATCTCCTCGTTCTTCGGTACCGTCTTCGAATTTTGCTGTCACGCTCGATCCTGTCGAGGTGACTGATGAAAATCGTTTCTTGAACTGTTATCATTAGCCAAGTCTGCAATTACATCGTCGTCCTCCACAACTGACTAATATGTTGAGATCTTGCCCCAAGAAAGTACGCAGTTTCTTCCGTGACACCCTCACCAGTCCAGGCATTTCCACCCTCTTCATAACCTCGCCTGTCTCACCGTTGATATGGGGAATTGGGTCATTACCACCGTACGTGGGATCGACGAGCGTTTCGCGGAACCGAGCTTCCAGGTCTGCTGGAAGATTCCTCATCATGAATGATTTTCCCCAGTGCAAGAACATACCTGGGCGAGTATGTCAGCATCATGACAAGCTATTGTCCTGTGTTCGCTCACCCCAGTCCCGTGTTTTGTTCCAGTATTCTTCTGAAGAGTCTCGCTCGAAGAGCGTGTATGCGATGCCTGCCTAAAAGGGGCTGTCAGACACAAACTGAGCGCCCCTTTTTGCATTGCTGGCTATGACCAACGCTCACCTTCTTCAAGCCATGGGCGATCGTCAATCCACATGTACCTAATACTTGTTAGCACGTTAAGAGTTGGGAAAGGATTGATGTCCTCGTAGTACTTGCCTCCGCCTATGATCAGTACGCGGAAATTGCCCACAGAACCCATCGTGAAGAAGAAGCAACCTGATCGTTGACTTGATTAATGATTGTCAAGAGTATTTCCTTATTGTCGAGCTACAGTGAGTAGGGCACAATAAGTATGTTTATATGTCCCAGGGAATGTTCAAGGTACTAGTGCTTCTGACTTCGCCATTGCAGGAACCTGATAAAAGAGTACGGTCTCCCGAGGTCGCCATTGCTCTCTAGACTCAGCACACCCGGCAGCGTCGATCCTCACGGAATTCTGACAGCATAAACGCGCATGGAAGTTGTTCGATCGAGCCGAAGTACTGCTCCATGGAGAATTGTGGTACCAGCGAGCCCAGTCTCGCGGCCAGGGTCAAAAGCACGGTTCGGTTCGAAAACCTCCGAGCACCGAGCTGCAAACTTTGTTTGCCATTCAACTTTACGACAAGGATTCTTCCGTTTGGTAAGCAAGACCGAGTCTTCATCCTGGTGAAAGATGTGTGTCCTCATACAAGAATCTCACCGTCCTGCAGGCTGGTTGCTTAGTGCTACTATGAAGTGTCTACAGACAGACTGACTAACAATGGCACCAAAATTTACTCGACTTGTTCGATTTGAGGACTTGAACGGCGATATCCACTATGGTGAAGCAGGTTCAGACTGGAAGGCAGACCTCCTCGGGCAGAGCGTTCCCACGTACAATGCGTCCAACCCTTTCGAGGACGAATTCGCTTTCACAGGAAAGGAAGCGCAGGTTGCCAAGGCGAGGGCTTTTCTCCTTCCAAACCAGACATTATATGCTGACCTCAGACCAGGTCTTATGTCCATTGATCAGTGTCCCAATCATGATCGGCGTAGGATTGAACTACAAGGTACATGCTGAGGAAGCTGGCGTAAGTATGCCGTCCCTGCGGTGCCTGGAACTCTCTGACAGGCAGTTGTGCAGCTACCATTACCGGATTACCCGGTGATTTTCCAAAAGTTTGCTGATTTGTTTCTTGCAAAAGGTCATAGTATCAGTACAGGCACTAATAAGCACTCAGATACGCTGGCCGGCCCCTTTCAAGATATCTTCGTGGATCCCATCGCCAAAGAGCTGGACTACGAAGGCGAGCTCTCAATCGTCATTGGCAAAGACGTGAAGAACCTCAAGGACACCGACAACCCTCTCGACTACGTGCTGGGCTTCACAGTAGGCAATGACGTCTCCGCACGATATTGGCAGTGGCCGAAAATGTCCGGCTCACAACACGGATACGCGAAATCCTTCGACAACTTTGGCCCCATCGGACCTGTCATTGCGTCTCGCACCGCTGTCCCAGATGCAGAAAAGCTCAAGCTTAAGACTTGGGTGAACGGCGACTTGCGGCAGGACGCTAGCACGGATGATATGATTTTTGGAATTGATGCTATCGTTCGACATTTGAGTCAGGGAATGACGTTGAGAAAGGGTACCGTGATTATGACTGGTACACCGAAGTAAGTAGTCCTGTCGTGAATCTACGGACATGTATTTTGGCTTACTAAAGCAGTGGTGTTGCTGCGTTTATACACCCTCGGAACTGGCTGAAGAATGGCGACGTTGTGGAGGTTGAGATCGAAGGCATTGGGAAGATTGCGAATAAGATGGTAGTTCCAGCAGAATGAGACGTATCGTGTATCTTCCGTGAAGTTATGAATACAATGCAAAAGTGGGTGATGTATCCGCAGAAGTCCAGAGAGCGCAGACTCCCTTCTTCGAGTGGAACGACGATGGTCTGTGGCTGACGCATCACCGTCTCGGTCTGTCAATGCTCCACGCGAGAACGCAAAGGTAGCAAGATAGCATACTTGTGGGTATATAGATACTTATCGTACCATCTAGATGTCATGTACTAACGGTAACGCGAGCTAGGAGGAAGCATGAGATCAATAGGGTACTAACATATAGATTTTAAAATCAGCACGAAAACGCAATCAGCCTGCCAACCACAACTTTTCCCGTCATTCTTACCAGTGATCCTACTTCAGATCTTCAGCGCACCACCCTTGAGTCTCAACGTCGGCCCCCAGATCTGTAGAACAAGGATAATGATCGTCGAAGCGCCAAGAATTCCCCCCTGCACCCCAAACGACACGTCAAACCCGGCCTTCAACCCCCAATCCAGCTGAAAGTACCCCACCGCAAAACCGCCCAGAATCCTCGCAAGGTTGATCAGTGCAGACATCTCCCCCGACGCCGTGCTGTAACAGTCGAGGAGATACGTCGTGATGCCGACGGCGCTGATCATGATGCCCACGACGTACATGGCCCAGCCGCAGGCGAGGGCGGGCCAGCTGAGATGATGTTGCAGGACGATGCCGACAAGGACGATGCCGGGCACCATCAGGAGCATTGATGGGTAGATGACCCAGAGGCGGGTTTCTGGCTTGAAGAGACCGGTGTGCTGGCGGATGTAGCGGGCTAGGATCCACTGGGAGTAAAAAGTTGGGGAGATTGCAGGAAGTGTGATGAGAGGATTGGGGAGTTTGGGGAGATACTCACGTCGTTGCCCCAATGACCAATGATCTCACCGGTGAGAATGCCTATGATTGGCGCGAAATAAATGTACCCCAGTGCCCATGGACCGAAGCCGTACCCACCAGCTTCCGCGGGAAGCCCGAGGAGGACTGAAGAAGTTGCATTGATGCCTACAACCCACATGAAAGACATGATCCTGCACCACGTATTAGCAACCAAGTCGGAAGCTTCCCACGAGATCTCACTTACACGAAAACGAACACCAACAGCACCACCGGCTTGACAGCCACGACGAGACATCTCTTGATCGAATTCCACACTGTCAAGAAGTATGAATGATTCCGGATCTGCCATATGCCTAAGAGGCGCGACATGCGAGAACCCCTCTCTGGCTGCAGCTCTCGGGGAATATCTCGTCGGTACCATGTCTCGTCGACGAAGAGCACTGTCAGCATCACAGTAAGAATCTCCAGTCCCAGCGTCATCCAGAAGACGTTGCGCCAGTCGTTCGTGCCAGCGACGACAAAGAAACCGAACATGGGTCCCACATACGGACAGGTCAAGAAGACAGCCGTCCAGATACCTATCTTCCTCGCGTGCTGGTGGAAGAAGTAGACGTCTTGGATGAATGCGAGGCCGCACGTCTGCCCCGCTGCGAGGAAGAAGCACATGAGCGCTCGGAGGCCGTAGTAGCCGGCAAAATTGGGGTCCAACGCTGTGCCCAATGTAAAGAGCGTGCCGATGAAACCAGTCCAGAAGAGGACGGGGGCGCGGCCCCAGCACGTTATAAAGGGGATCCAGAAGATACCCCCGATACCGCTGTCAGAATGGTCAGTAGATTTCAAGAGAGCAAATGTTTCGAAATAACGTACATCATGAGAACGGCAAGATTGGTCGCGTAGATAACTTGGTTTGGGGACATCTGCCACTCCACAGATTGCGGTATGATAGCTGAAACTCCGATCGCGGCCTGGAAGTCTGCCTGGAACGCGGCGACGCTGATGGCCAAGAGAAGCAAGTTCTTCTTCCGCTCAGACCAGTTCAGAGGATCGTTCGGGTCGTCAGACGGCTGAGGGATGAGAACGGTCTAGGAAGGATATCAGTGGGCCACCATCCTAGGAGCAAGGGGATGGTGAGTGATTATTGGACACGTACGTGGCCGTCTCTTGTGGTCTTCAGATCCGTCGGGTGGAAGTCTCCCTTCTGGTAGCCGATGTCGAGCAGGAGCATTCCATTGGATTGCTCGATCACCTCGTCAGGATTCGAAAGGACCTTATGGTGTTCGTCAACGTCGGTCGTGGCATTGGCCTCCTTCGATAAATCCATTGTTTGTGCCGGCTGGTGAAAGCAAATGTGATCTCCAGCGATGATGGGATGCCAACCGTCGTCCATTTGTACTCTGCCCAGATTTATGTATCAAACGATCGGAGCTGCTGTACGCAATCTCAACCCCATGGGGACGGCCGCTAATGGTTGGCAGGCTGAGTGTTCGGAACGAACGCTCTCGTGAGATATGCTGCTTCGGCTCGGAAGTCGGATTGTAGCGAAGAAAGCCCCATGAACTAGTTTCCACTTCCTATTTGATGGAACTGACGCACAATAGGCATGGTCACAGATCCATTAATTTCTTCATGCCGAGGTGCTATCGGTCTAGACTTTCTCAGGCCGCCGACGCTCTAGAAATCGCACAGTCGGTGAATTTGATCAAAGTTCCCTGCGTGATACACTTTATGAGAACAATGCAGGGCGATACACTGACAGCACCATGTTTCCGAAATTCAGAGTGATCAACTAAATCAGTGCCAGAAAACTTTGATTGCGGCTTTTGCAGCCATCCGAAACTGTCCTTTCGACAGTGAGGATTTCCTCATTTCTTGTTAAGTGCTGCTCTCCTGTAGCACAACCCTGCCCAAACATCATCCCTTCTTCAGCTGTCACATTCCGGGGAAGGTTGTCTTGGGACCAGTTTCTGGCCGTGACTTTATGTCTCGAATTTCCTCCGGAGTCAGACATTCCTCACCATTTGGGCCCATTTTGCTCAAATCCCGCTCTGCCCACGAAGGTGGGTCGATATCCGCCCCAACAGGATTTTCGATGAATGCCTTGCTTCTCATGAATTCGCCGGCCTCCTCGACAGAGTCAAAGTTGTCAACCTGCAGTTCGACCATGTTCTTGTCCGGATCCATGTAGTACATGCTGCTGGACATTCCATGATTGACCGACCAGAATGGGACGATGGGTTTAGGACGCGTCGCGAGGTACTTGTATGTTTGAGCCATGGCCGTTAGGGTCGGATATGTGATAGCCAGGTGTTCCAGCCCAGACACAACACCTTCTTTCGCTTTAGTTTCTGGAGTCCAGAAGATGGCTAGACGGTGATGCTCGTAGTCATAGCGGAGAAACACAAATACGTCGTCGCCGAAGATGACTTCGCGTTCAGCACTTCTTTGTACCATGCCACCAAGTCGTTGAAGCTCTCCTTAGTGGTGCGGAGAACTGCATGAGCAAAAGCGATCGGCCTGGGTCTGAGGGCAGGCTTAGTACTAGCATCGATGCTGTTGAGATAATGGGTAGCTGGCGCGTTAGGAGCCATTATTTGGTGATCGTTCAAGATTTTGTTTTCTCCGTCCTTCGGCTGACAAAGCAGAACGAGGAAAGTCACCAGCTCCTTGCTTCAAGCAAAGGGATTCAAGAACTTTGGATGTGATCCCGAGACGCCAAAAAATCCTTATAATAAATAAACGATCTCCCACGGCACGAGACTTAGGGAGCTGGCGTAGGTAAAGTGATTCGGCCCGCGATTGAGCGTCTCTCGGAAGAAAGTGCGCCTTGACTTGATCCCGGGACTTCGGGACTTGCAATCCTTCGTTCACGCCTCAGACGCTTAGCAGAAATGGACGCCACCGAGATCTCGAGGCAATATCACTCGGAAGTGCTCGGATGAGCCAGCTTTGGCTGTGACACTCCACTGAGGTGGGTGAGCCGACGGGCGCAAAGAGAGTTTAATGTCGTGACCGGCTCTCTTCATGGACTCAGTACTCCAGCAGTATTCAACAGCTTCTGCTGGACCATCATGTCGTTCGTGATTCGAGACGTTCGAATATTCACTGGGGAGGAGATTATCAACGTTGGCAGTGTTCTTGTGCACGTAGCAACTTAATGTTGACGACGACATCTACGAAAAGCTTCCTGCACCAGACCAGCTTGTTTCATCTAACACGTGATGGCCGTCATCCATGCAAGGAGCATGCCACAGGTTTTGTTCTGACTCATGAGTCTTACCACTCAAAACTGCAGACGTGGTGGTGTATATATCGATCCTGGTGGGTATGACCCAGTAGTCCATTTGTCAGACAGCCTGCGCCTCAGGCTCTCCATCGGCCAGTTTGAGCCAATCTCCGGCCTCTTGTGGCCCTGTTTCCTTCATATTTAGCTCTATCTTCAAGAGCGATTCTAGATAGATTCTAGGCAGTTGATTCTGTCTAATTAATCACTTCAATTCGATTCTACAAGCATTTTCGCGCCATTCTAGCTATTTTGTGTGACACCATTTAACAGTAAGTCATGGACACCTCACGCTACAAAGTGCTCGCACCCAAGAATAACGCCATGAGCCGTGTCATCAAATGTGATGCCAAAGACACAACGTTCTTGCCGCTCACATCGGAAGTCCTGCAGTCCATGGAACCATTGATCAAACGCGAAGATACACCACGCCCTGATGCCGTGAAGAGGGAGACGACTTGGGAGTACGAGCGCCTCGTTGCCCATAGGGTGATTGATGGCCAAGATCAATTTCTTGTCGAATGGAAACAAGCCTGGGAAGACGCAGAGAAGCTCGATCAGGTTGACAAGGCGGTGAAGCGCTTTCATCAAGAGTAATGTCTTGCTATAGACCCTGCGTAAATCATCGGCCACTCCATATATGCTAGCTTTGCGGAGAGCCCCAGGCCGACTTCAGCCACACCGTGGACGGCTGAAGGTCATGTAAATCAATGCTTCAGACAATCCTAACGAAAACTTCTTCAGCTCTGTGCGATACTCCCACCTTGACAACAGTGAATGCGGAACTTTCGCAGGAGCATGGGATAGTACAGAGCGCAAGGTATTTAGTGCATCGCCAGGCGTGCAACGGGGCTCGAAGAAACCTTGTCCAGAACATTACATCCCACCTTTCACCAAGTCTTGCAGTAGTAGTATCGAGTGACCATTGACACAATCTCCTTGGGAGAGTGACCCGCTATGTGCCTTCAAGAGTAACGTTCTTGTTGTGGGGAAAGTGTGTGTGCGGTCAAGCCACCTGCCACTATTGTTAACACTGAGGCCCCCTGTTTCTGCAGCCGTTCCTTTGTGCATCCCATGTGGTGTATCTCGACTCTGTATACTCCCTGACTTCCACTCGCTGCTACCTACACATGAAAATCACCCCAAAGGGTGCCCAAAGGGTCGGATCTCGTCGATCACTGCTGCGGAAATCCTTCATGACCCTCAAATTTCACGCCGTCTCGCCAGATGACCTCTATATTGAGCAAATCGCTTATGTTATCCACCGGATTACCTTCAACAAGGAGCAAATCTGCCTTCAGGCCTGGAGCTATCCTTCCTCTGTCGTTCCACCCGAACAGATCCGCTGTAGTGCTTGTAGTTGCTCTCAAGACTTCCAGCGGCGTCATGCCTGCCTTGGTGACCAGCAAGTACATCTCGATATGCAGGTCGGCACCGAAGACCAAAGCTGGGGCTCCTGCCGCTGCATCAGAGCCGCTGTGATGACATGTTAGCATCCATCTCATTGGTGTGGAGACTGCTCTTACCAGACAATAGGTACACCGGCAGCCTTCAATTGACGGACGCTGTCGATGGCATATTCCTATTTCGCGCTAGGTGATTTCATGTGCAAACAACGATGCATCAGTTGCATATCGTCGGTAGAAATTCTGCGCTGCATTCGTTAGTCCTCTGAGAACATCTTCATAATCTCCTTCGACTCGCAGGTCAACGATCCCGAAGCGACCAAAGTTGGGTTAATCCAGGCGTTGTTGCGTTTGTACAAGTCGATGGCCTCAGGTACAATCGGCTCATCGAAGAAGGTATGGGTTAGACCATCGACACCTGCTCTCAGAACTTCGAGTGTATCCTTGAGTGATAATGCATGTGCGACGACCTTTAAACCTCATTTGTGCGCTGCACGGACCACAGCTGCTTGAACAGCTTCTCTTGGCTGTTTGATAAGGCCTGCTTCGATGCCTATCGCTCTGCCGGCTTCATGCATCAGCTTGATATAATCAGAACCACTTGCATTTACTCTTTCAATGTAGGGTTCCGCGTCTTCCTCATTGGCCACTTTGGGATAGTCGTCGTATGTCGCGAACTGAACGAAGTCAATCGAATACTGGTCCAAAGACCAAGGGGCGAGGCACGTCGCCTCACCTCGTTGTTACTCAGCCTCTTCTCCACATAGGCAGGCCATCCTCCATCTATGGTTGCCGCAAAGTGGCAGCTTTTGATGTCGGGAAAATCCTTCCTCTCCTTCGCCCATTTCTTTTGCAAGACCGCATTTTCATGCAGAGGCACCGACAGCGGTTACGGTGGCCCACGCCGTTACTAATGGCCCGTACGCCAGGCCATATCCCTGTCGTAAAGGCGAGTCGACCACGCAATATGCAAGTCTGCGCAGTCGACTTTCCTTCCGTTGCTGGCGCCGGCCCTTCGCTGCTGCGTCGCTGTCCCAATAACACTCCCACATAATCGCCCATAATCTGCAGGCCGCACTAGATCGTTGAGGTTGTGTTTCTGTGTCCATCCAGGCGGGCTTTGGAGGAAGCTCTTGATCCCGTTCACAGTACTGTAGATGTAGTTCTCGCGCTGCTCTGCCCTCTCGCCTTGGTCGTACTCCTCATATTCCCGGACTCCACCGCCGCAGCACTGGATCTGGTTTCGGCGCCCTTTTCACCCGGATTGCATGTACGGAGTATGAAGGAGGAAGCTGTCTAGGCAAACTAGCAAGGCAGAAGAAATAGGCAGATGCTGAGTAAGCCGCCAAGGAGGACCTACAGCAGGAACGCCTCGGCCCGGGCAACACGGAAGCATCTACCAAAGCACTCTTCACCAACTGTGAAATTTCAGTGAAAGGTGCTATTCCCAGTGATGACTGTGTGTCCTCTCCAATAAAGGGAGCATACCTTTCACAACACTGGTTGCCCGTGGAGGCTCTGTCCTTCTCGCAGTCTCATCACAGTATTGTTTGACGAAGCAGTGCCTACGATTCATGCCTCTTTTCCCCATTTTCAATCCGGCATTCTTCAATGTGTTATCTCAAGCTTACTGCAGGGCAGACCTTTCATCTACCTGGACAGGGTGCGCTTGAGTCCAAACGTAAATGAGTTCGGGGGCGAACGCGTTCATCCTGAGCAGTGCGACCGAAGATGTGAATCTCATTGGCACACCCTAAAGGCAGCCTGGCTTTAAGAACCGGGCCCAGGGTCTCCTCCATACTATGACCCGGCAGACAGGGTTGGAGATGAACAGCCCAATACATATAACAGGCGTCCATCCGGACGCGAAGAAAGCACCATCTGTGCTGGACTGGTTCCACACGACAAATGGAGGCCGCAGCTAGAATGACGTCCCCAAAGAATTGGCCAGCGCGTGCGTCAACCATCCGACTATTCCCCCATCTTGCAGGAAAGTAGGCAACTACCTAGCAGGACTGCTGGATAATATTTGAAGCGTTATCTCTGGTGGACTTTCTTGACTGTTGTACGCTCGCTTATGGCTTTAGCTGTCTACCCACTCGTCTGCTTCCACTTCTTAGCACATCCTCTCCCACATCATTTTCCGCTCCGCGGCTGTCGATGCTACCTGGGTGTATTACTGCTGGTACCTCATGTCCGTTTCCATACTGGAATTGGCGAAAAGTGGGTGCTAACTATTCCGGAATTTTCGTTCGTCTCGGCGTTCACTGCGACATAAAAATCTGCGGGTGGTACGGCAAGTCTCAACCCGGACAAACATACCTTTTTCAACTTTACCCATGGGGAAGCAGCTCCTAGGCATGTATCGCTCTTCTTCCCGGGCGATATCGTGCCTGTACAAATGAAAGCTATGGCATCTATGGCTGGAAACCAACGTCGGAGAATTGATATCAACATTGCACTGGCTCCACCGGAAGGCTCTGATGCTGATCTGATATTAGCTGCAGCGCATAGGGCCGTTGGCTCTACAATGTTACCGTGGGCAGACGACCAAGGCACTAAATATGTATATTATCCGATGTTGACGACCGAGAACCTAACGGGTGCCACGTACAAGCCCTCCGCGAGAGTGTGAGAAGCTTGATGAGTGAAGGTGGCGTGAACCCATGGAGCAGCTCAGCGCTCAATGCACTCACACCGGCGAAGTATTTTCGGCCTGGCGCTGTGCCCTGGCAACTGGTACTCGTCCTGCTAGCCATATGGGCCACTTCAACCTCCCTTGGAGCAATATGGACTCTGCTCTTTGTAGGTCCGAGGTGGGGCACCCACTTTAGAAGGATTTGAGTTGTTCAATTCGGCACTCAAGGAGTCAATACCAAGATGAGGTCCATGAGGTTGATATGGTCGGGGTCCGAGGCCGCACTGGGTCCCTGAGGGCTATTCCTGGAATGGTGGGGAAGTTGCCTGGAAAGTAGACTAGCAAGGGCCAAGGACCTGGCTTTCATCGGACTGAGTGAGACTGTTGCAGACCGACGGAGAGAAGTCAGAGATACGCTTGACAGGAAGAAGGCGGTGAAGGGACGGCCATGGCCCGGTGACAACAATGATGGGAAACCAGGGCGGGTACCCTGACCAGAATCTGTTTCGTCGTTGTTTATCGTCAAGGCTAAGGCCTATCTGAAAGACTCATGAATCTCTGTTATCTTGCTCACATACTATAAGCAGGCGGCCAGGCAATCTTCTCTCGTTCCACTTTCTGGATTGTCGAAATGCATTGGGTGTCTTGGGCTTCTTCCTGAACGAGTCCTTGCGCCACAGCTGTTGCGGCACTGATATTGCCTCCCATGGAGATATGAATGCACACCTCTTACTGGAAATAATACCGCTGGAGAACCCAAATCCGGGTGAGGCTGCAGTAGTCTTTGGTACAACCTAAAATAGCTATGGTACCGCAACAAGGCATTAGTATACCTGTGCGCGCGAAGTTCGGACTCAAGAGGACAAAGTGCCCACCAGAACAAATCCGATCCGCTGTCTCATGACATTATTGTGGAGATGGTAGACTGATGAAGCAGACAAAGGAACAGGTCCTCCGGTCCCGAGGCTCAGGACCCCCTGATGGAGTGGCCCCCAATGGCGATCAAAGCTCAACTACCACGTAGTGTGCTCCGTTTGTACATGGACCCACAGGGTTTGCAATGCTAGCTACTGAGTAAGTCAAATCATCGCAAATTGGCCCCCAGTGAGGCCCAACTAGCGTAGGTCTTAGTTGGCGATCACTGTCCTGTACTTAGCAAATTCCCATTGACTTAAATACGTGACTGCACCCTCCTCGAAAAAACCACAACTCCCTTGCTGTCATCAAAGCTTCCACTTGTCCACTCATCATGATCGCAATCAACCTTGCTAAAATCGTCATATCGGCTGCCTTTGTCATCACAGTCTCTGGCCAAGGCTTCACCGGCCTGCCTCAATGTGCTGTAAGCTCCCACTCGAACAATCCTGGCAGGCAATCTCTGCTACACAAACTGACCCTCATCGGTGCCCCTAGCAATCGTGCGCATTGAACTCTATTCCCAAGCAATGCGGAGCCGATCCGGCGTGTATATGCGCTGCCAGCAGCTTCCTTGAAGGCATTACCTGCTGCGTGGCCGTAGCTTGCAGCAAAGATGACCAAGACAGTACGTTTTTGCACGACCCGTGCATGCATCCCGTCCTGAAACAAACATGGGCTTATCTTTTCCGCACACAGAAACCCTTCAATTCGCCAAGGGAATCTGCGGTTCAGCCGCCTCGAATCTGCCTTCAGCTGCCACCTGCGCTTCCTCTGCGTCAAGCACCGGCACCACCGCTGCGGTACCCACGAACTCCACCATGAACTCCACCATGACGTCCTCGTCAATGTCTGGCTCAGCCTCTGGCGCAGCCGCAACAGGCTCAAGAGCCTCATCGTCTGCTAGCACAACTGCATCTACAGCTGCAAGCAGTGGTGCTGCGAACAGTTTATTGGTCCAAGGCCTCGGGGTCATGGGTGCCGCTGTGGTTGGTGCAGTCGCGTTGATGTGAAAGGGGGCGAAGATGTTCGGAAAAGTCGCTAGGTAGTGGTGCAAAACATCTTGCTATAGTTGAAGCCTGCTCTTTTCTCTTCTTGAAGCTTGCGCTTTTCCCTTCTTGAAGCCGTTCTGAACCTTTAACACTTCAGACTTACTGCCATCTACTGGGATTGCTTGGAGTGTTCATATGCTTTTCAGTATATAGCTTTGGATGGCAGATTTTGTGTTATAACATATTCGACTTGTTGCACAGTATCAAATGAAGATCCAGCACAACCGAGTCAAAAGACCACGCGTGCACTGCCATTGATACACCATACTTTGAGCCTTATCTTCTCCCACATGGAGTATCTGGCCTGAACGGGTTCAGGGCTACATTGCACTAACAGACCTCGCATAAACATCTTCATCGGCCAAGGACAGCGCCGCTCAAGTGTCTGCTCCTCAATTGGCAATTGCCGTAACCAGGCCTCTGTTCTCACAGTGCAAGCCTTAACCCCACGAGTTAAACAACATCCCACGTTACTCAAGCCTCCCACGCCTCAATGCGATCTCGATCCGTCGGCTTCTGAGAGTCGGCTATTCAGCCATCCACGCTTACCACGAGTAAGGTCTTAATATAATGTACTGGTGTAATCGGTCCTCCTTGCCAATCTTCCATCCTGCCAAGATCTGTAAACCACGCATGAACATCAAGATTGCAAAGACATTCCTACTTGGAGCTTGCCACGATTTACATCTTTGGAGTGTCTCCAGTTCCCTCCTTCAACAAGTATTGGATGATGGGATCTCATCAGAAGGGACGGATAGAGCAGCCTCCACTGATTGAGACAGGGTTTGGGGGGGGGAAATTAGTAATCCGCCCCTTCTCTTCAGATCTGCTTCCACTGTCATGCTTACGATCCTCTTTCTGTGAGGGCATATTTCGACGACCCTAATCCACAATCTTGAGCTGAATCAGCCGGGGGCATTTCTGAGACGTGATGCCCGTTGAAGGTCTTCTCTATCATCATTGGTTCATGGATGATGAGTGATATCCCAATGAGCAGAAATGTCTACAAGTAGACGCAAATGATGATCCTTTGCACCTCCACTACGTCTCGTGCATGTAGCGTTGTGAAGGCGAACGGTTCATGTGGCACAAACGAAGCCATTACTTAGGGGGAACTTAAGATCGTTCGGTAGAAGAGATCCCGACAATATTGGCGGCGTTATCCCAAGGTTTGCAAGTTAACTACTCTGCGCATTACCTCTTTATTACAGCATATTAATTACTGACCGGTAGCCTAGATCAGCGAGTGATATTCCCGACGTCGCGACACTTCAAGCTTTTGCCTATTTGAATTTTTCCTCGAATTGACATTTAGTGATGGGGTATTTACCAGCCTCAGGCTCCGTGAGCCCAAAGATCTCTTGACAGCCGACATCCCAGAGCGTCTCGATGCCATCCCTTTCAATTGGGCCGATGGAAGGGAATGAACACTCCCCTAACTACTCCGTACGGCCGAACATTGCATCACTAGGAATATCGTTCCTGCGTCGCTCACTGCCACCAGAGCTCGACAATCACCGCCTCACGATCCTAACATGGTCTTCGTATTCATCATTAGAGTCATCAGGGCCTAATGCTCCTCGCATGTATATGTCGTCTTGGTCATGATTGGTCCGAAGCCTGCGCAACTCACGCCTACGGAGCTCATGCTCCTGACGCTCGTCTGGACCGCCATAGCTTGCTGTCCTTCGCAAGCGGCTCAAAGGCTCGTCTTGCGGTGCGGTTATAATTGGTTTCATCGAGTTCCTTTTCTTTCTCTTATCTTTCTCCTTCTGGATCATATACAACTCCTCCTCCGTTGCTTTCGATTTCGATCGTCGAAGTCCTCGTCGCTATGGTGGTCATGATAGTCGCGTTGTGGACGTCCATGGTACTTGCTCGGTCGATGTCCGTCGTTGATGATAGTTTGTGCTTGTGGGCTAGCACGGGATATTGCTTGGCACAGCTGCTTGGTATACACGCTTGCGTAGGGATTCGTAATGTAGAACAATCAATCACCTTTCACGTTTTACAAAGCTGAGAGTTCGGAGTAATCGGCCACAATACTCTGACACGCGCGCTGGCCTCATCCCACGATGTTAGAACATCCCCACGTCCCTTGAGTTCTCCACGCCCAACTACGCGTAAGATCTCGATCGATTGACGTCTGACGGTCGGTCTGGAGGCCTGGTAACAAAATGAATGGGATGGCTTTCACATACTGTTGAGCCTAGATCCATCTCTTTTATTTTGTTCAAAGTCTTGGCCATCGCTCCGCCGCCCGCTGGGCTTGGCAATGCGGGATACAAGGGGGGGGTCAAAAGCCGACTGAGTGGTATTTATGACCATCAATTGACAGTGACGATCATCCTCAGACTCCCCGCTTGAGGATTGAACATGCTTTGCTTGCTACGATGGCAGCTAACAGTATAGAAGGAAGGCAGAATCTGCCTGAGAAGTACTACGTCCACGAGAGTGAGGATGTGGACCATGGACGACTCAATGTCGACCGTCGAGAGTCCACAAAGCATGGTGATCGCGCTCTGGCGTTGATTGGAGATGAGCGCGTCTTTCTTACCCAAGAGGATGTTCGTTGATTCTTTTCTTCCATCTTTGTTCTATGCAGATGGAAAGGGCGCGCTCGCTGATGTTACTTACTCATGAAAACTAGAACAAGCGCATTCGTCGCAAAACCGATAAAGTCATCCTGGCGATTCTGGTCTGGGTCTACTTCCTACAGGTAAGTTCTCCCCAAGTTGCGCTTCACACACTTCTGACTAACGGCATCCAAAACCCAGATCCTCGACAAGTCCGTCCTCGGATATGGCTCAATCTTCGGTCTCCAAAAAGACACGGGTCTTGTCGGAAATCAGTACTCCCTCGTCGGCTCAATCGCACCCATCGCCCAGCTGGCCTGGCAGCCCTTCTCTTCTTTCCTGATCGTCAAGGTACCGCATAGGATCTTGATGCCTTGCCTTGTCCTCGGTTGGGGTATCGCCCAAACCGCAATGGCTGCATGCCACAGCTATGGCGGCCTCCTCGCCACCAGGTTTTTGCTCGGGCTGTTCGAAGCAGGCTGTCTTCCCCTCTTTGGCGTCATCACAAGCCAGTGGTATCGCCGAGCGGAACAACCGATTCGCGTGGCTGCATGGTATGGTACCAATGGCGCAGCTACGATTGCTGCTTCAGCACTCTCCTACGGACTCGGGCATATCAAATCCGACGCCCTGAAAGCATGGCAGATGTAAGCATCTACATGACCTCGTCCCATTTCCAAACATGAGCCCTAACCAACTCTCCCGCCAGCATCTTCCTCTTCGTCGGCCTAATCACCATAATCAGTGCCCCCTTCGTCTACTGGAAACTCGACAACGACATCCCCTCCGCCCGCTTCCTAACCCCAACCGAACGCACCCAAGCAATCGAACGCCTCCGCGCCAACCAAACCGGCACCGGTTCGCGAGAATTCAAATGGCCTCACGTCGTCGAGACCGCGATGGAACCCAAAACCTACCTCTGGTTCTCCATGGCCTTACTCCTCAACATCGGCGCATCCGTCCAAAACACCTTCGGACCATTAATCCTCTCCGGATTGGGCTTTGACAGCTACCGCACCAGTCTACTCAACATGCCCTTCGGCGCCCTGCAGATCATAGTCATCCTCCTCGCCTCCTACGCGGCGCAAAAAGCGCGTCTTAAATCCGCCATCCTGGCCCTCCTGATGCTCCCCGTCGTCGCCGGACTGGCCGTTCTCTACGTCCTGGACCGCAACAAGCCTCACCAAGCCGCCCTGCTGGCAGCATATTACCTCCTCGCCTTCCTGTTCGGAGGCAACCCGCTCATCGTGTCCTGGATCGTCGGAAACACGGGTGGGACCACGAAGAAATCAATCATCATGTCGCTGTACAACGCGGGCTCGAGCGCGGGGAATATCATCGGCCCTCTTCTCTTCAGCAAGAAAGACGCGCCGAGGTATCATCCCGGCTTGAAGGCCGTGCTGGCCATCTTCGTGGCCTTGGTGGCGGTCGTGCTGATCCAGCTGGCGAATCTGACGATGCTGAATAAGCTGCAGCAGAAGAAGAGGGTCAGGAATGGGAAAATGGCGGTCATCGTTGACTCGTCCATGATGGATAAATACGTCGGGTTGGCGGAGGAGAATCAGCAGCGTGATGGGGATGGCCAAGTCGCGAGGTTGGGCGACAACGCTTTCTTGGATTTGACGGATCGGAGGAACGATGAGTTTACTTATATCTATTGAGAGTTGAGCAACGCTGGATCCGCAGCAGCAGAACCTACCTGCGTACATGATTAGGAACATTGATGGACGAGCTGATCGCTCTGAGTGGATGAAGCCCCCCCCCTTTTCTTCCCGCCGCGGGAATATTCCCATAAACGTACGTTGACAGGGGTCCAATATTCCTTCTCTCCTCCCTTCCGCTGTCAGCCGCTTTTTGCGCGCCCGCCAGCGCAATAGATGGTCTCTGAAGCTTTCGAAGTCCACCGTGTCAACTGGTGGGAAAATCAGACCTAAGAAGACGTTCGTATCAAAGCATCCACATTATGTACACATGGGGAACAGCGCAGGTCTCCGCGCGGTGCATAAGTACTCGGCATCACCGGGATGGCGAAAACCCTCATTTCAAAAGCGGCACATACCTACCTACCGATCTCTTTTCTTTTCTTGGCCCTTTCCGGATTGAATAGGATATTTTCCCGGTGGATTCAAAGTAGATATTGTCAATCAGACACATCAAATCCCGTGCTTGTATCTCTTTCGGCTCTTATGCACGCATTTCTACTCTTCCCTATTGCTCCTTCTTGCTAAATCTCGCCCCCTCTGACGCATACAGGCCGATGAGACTGAGGGGCTCTCTCCCTCCCTACCCTCCTCCTCCTCTCCCTCCCTCCCTCCCTTCCTGACCTTGCCTCCTCGTAGCGGCTTCTTCCTCGCCTCTTCGACCTCCTCGTCGGGCCCCTTGGGATCCCAGAGATCCTCCTCCTCCTCCTCGTCCTCCACCTCCTCCTCCTCTTCCTCCTCCTCCTCTTCCTCCTCCTCCTCTTCCTCCTCCTCCTCGTCCTCCTCCCCCTTCTCTTTTACCGCCTTCTTCCCGTCCTTCAGGCTTGGATCTCTGTTTCGGCATATGCCTCCTCACTTCAGCAGATGGGGGAGCTATCCTCAGGGAACAGCGGCAGCTGCAACGCCTGCTTTCGACCGTTTCCGGATCCGTTCTAATGCGGTTTTCAGACAACGGGCTCTGCGGCGCGCGTCTGCTGCTGCTGCTGCTGATCCAGATCTAGAGAAGGGGGTTTTGGGTTGTGACTCAGACTGCTTCTAATGGTGGACCACTAGCTTTTTGAACTCGGGATCGTTGCCGATGCCCATTCCAGCGTCTGGAGCTGATCAGGATTGGCCGTGGCGTTGGCGACATCAGTTATGGTATTGTTGTGCCTGTGGTGTTTTAGGGAAGCGTTAAACATATTGAGAGCTACTGAGCCCGCTACGGTGAATGCTGAGTTCGATGAATTAGACGTCGTGATTGCGACTCTAGTGTGAGAGATGGATACTTACATATTGCTGTGCCAGCGACAAGTTCCATGGCGGAAATGGATATCGAGGGTATATCAAAGGGCTTCGGTTGATACCGTGGCTGTCATCGTTCTGAAGGAGATGCAAGTACTGGGAGAATCGAAACATAAAACATGTCAAGCCGTTTATTTCTTTATTCTTTCTTTTATTTCTCTGCTTGATAATTGTGCTTGAGAACTTGATTGAAAACGTGTTCAGCATCAGTGAAAAAGCTAACTTTCATTGGAAGCTCACGGAAAGTCATCATAGGGGTAAGCCGCGGTCAAAATGAAACAGATTGAATCGCCAAGTCATGTAGGATCATGAAACGATTGACATTCGACGATGCAGACGCACAAAAGTCTCGGACGACTTGGCCGGTCTCATTCGGGATGGGAAGTGCACCACGATAAATGCCAGGAAGCTGGCCAAGACACGTGCATACGGTGGGTAGTACTAGGGCTCAAGGATGTCTCTCCCAGCGTCACTTTAAGTCCATTAGGGTCCGGTGCCGCCATTCATACAGGCAGAGAAGATCGTTGCTCTCACTGCTGCTATGATAGCTAGCTCTATCGATATGAGGAGCTGTAGAAGACCGATGTTGTGCACTGTGAAGTCTTGGTGGGCTTCGTGGGCGCGAAATAGCTCATCTCCATGAGCTCCAAGGCGCATTTCCCCCAGAGAGTACAGATACGCTCGGAGCACACCTGGAGCATGCTCGGTGGTGAGCTCAAGGTTTTCTCACAGCGGGTCAAGTGCAATAGCTGTGGCATTCTTGATTCTTTCTAATTAGCTGTTGGCAGATCACATTTGCAATGTGTAGTGTAGCTCCCATTGGCTCCCCTAAAGTCCATGAAAGTGTGCTGACTTCCGTGGTAGGTCTCTCTCACCTGATACCTTCAACCCCTCCCGTCCGCAGATGTTCCTTCTTCGGCCTTTGACTCAGCTTTGACTGCATTATATGGCAAGAACAATGCACCATCGCCATCATCGATCCTCGCTACAAGCAGCAGCGTCGGCATTCTGTAGATCGGTTCTTGGAATTCGCTTTGCTGCTTTTGTGGTCCGCATTACAGCTTTAGGGCGGGATCCCAGGTCAGACGTATCCAAGATAGATTTCTCAGCTGTGAGCATCGTCGAACGACTGATCACTTGACAGGCTTTGGTTATTGTGGCTTCGAATGAACGCTTGAGCCTTGGCCGAAATGTGATTAGGGAAGGTGGTCATCGTACGGGAGATGAAGTAGTTGCGATTAATGTTCTATCACACGGCAAAGCTTCTGAAAGGCCTTCCTCCTATCAGAAGTGGCTCCATTCGTGGAAGAGGGGTGGAGTGGCCGGATTGGACGCGTTGTGGCCGCTGCGCGCTGTGGCCGCTGCGCGCTTGACATTGAAGTTTGATGCAATTCAGGTAGCTTATTGTGTTCGATTGGTGCAGACTGTCCCTGACATGTAGATTGATCATTCAAGGGCTTGACGTCACCACCATCCGCGGAGAATTGAACGTTCAAGGATTGAATCTGAATGGCCTGCTTTAAAAGCTGCGAGTTCACCATCCAATCTGACCACCTTGCTTCACGACCAAAGGTCCAACGGGACCGCCTTGCGTTGAGAATTGAGCATCCAGCAAGTAAGTCCCTCTGCCTGATTTTGCAGGCTGACCGTCCGAGGACGTTAGCCAACCATCTTGGCTTGCGACTTGAGCGTTCAAGAATTCCGTCTATGGGCCATGAGTCCCGGCCCCAGATACATGGAAGTTCTAAGCCATCGTGGGCTGTAATTGTTGGCGATGAGCATAGCCATCGGACGGAATGACCTTATCATGGTAGCGGATTCGGAACGTGGGGGCACGCCCGTTGAGGTTCGCATTAATATGTCCCCGCGAAGCATTCGTATCGAGATGTGCGAAGTTCGATCCATCTATAGGAACCCTGGATTCAGATCGCTCATTTGGCGGGCTTGGTGCAAGGGGCCGGCGAATATGGTGCCCACTTGCGAACCGCCTTCCAGAGAGTACTGTCGTTGTGACACCCGTCCGAGAACCGATGGCAAGATGACTGTTATATGTGTGGCAGGCGACATGCGACGAAAGGTATTCTAGGCGTGGACATGTGGCAATGCTAGCATTGATTTGTGGTTGAATGTAGGCACCGGATGTCTGAACATACTGCATATGTTGATGATCATGGTTCGTCCAATTCTAGCCAGGAAAGAACGCAGCAGCCATGGACTTGTTGGGACTGGGGTCTGCATGAACAGCGCAGGCTGCGTTGGCTGCACGGTCTGCAGCGTATGCACGGCCTGGCTTGCATGCAGGGTCTGAACTGGACGCACAATCCGGTTCGTTTGAAGACCCGACTTGGTTGCATGCTCAGTGCAGATTGGGGCATCTTCTACCACAGGTTCAGGCCAACGATTAGGGCAAAGCCATCCAGTCCGGTGGCTTGGCTGATTGCCTTTGTGTCGATGACCGTTCAGACGGAGCGCTACTTTTGCTCCTCAACCTCTGTCAGCGGTCCTCGTCCTCTGCTGGAATAACACAGCATCTTGCTGCAGACAAGATTGCAAGGCCCGTCATTGGAGCGGAGAGTTGAGCAGTCCAGATCGAGTGCAGATTGCGCTGCTCTCACAACTTAAGAGCAATCTCCAGATATGCCCAGTAATGAAGGCGGGAGTGCGGAGAGATGGATTGAAGGGGGTCATGAAGTGACGGTTCCCTTCTTTTCGAGTGCGTGTTTCAGGAAAGAGCGGCAATGAATTCCTGGAGGACAGAGCGTCGTCGCTGTCACGGCCTCCCTCTTTCTATGTCCACTCTGAAGACCCTTCGATTCGAGTCCAAAAAAAGCTGGATAGGAGGTGATGTCGGATCCAGATTGCTGCACGCCGATAAAAGCGAGATCTCAAAAGGGGTCAAACTTAGAAGGAGGAGCTTGACTTTGTCCCGCCGTTGGCATGATTTCAAGACCCAAAACGGGCACTCTGCAGCGGAGGCTAAAGCACAGAATGGATGTTTCCCTTCAAGCTTAGTGCTGATGTTCACAAATACGTTGTCATTGATCCCAATCCCCGTCTCCTCTCACTCTCAGCTCCTCCCTCTTCACCTTGATCCTTGCTGCCAACTCTCCCGTTTCTTCCTTCATAGTCGTCCATAGATAGCCCCAGAAGAGCATCTCCGCAAACGAGCCTACGAACGCAACTCTGTTGTTGAGCATGCCCATCCCCAAAGGTCCAGCACCTTTATCCACAGGAACAACATACCCCATGCCCTCCTCTCTTGGCGAAGTGAGATAACAATACAGGACCAAAAGGCCAAAGGACAGAGCTTTGACTGTCGAGATCATCATCCACTGTCCCTGCGCATTGTGTAATATAGCCGCCTTCTCAGCAAAAGCCTGGACACCGCGACCAGCCTCTCCTTTCTTTGTGGAGGGGCCAAGACCCGCCAGATTGCCTGCGAACACACTCTCCACAACAGCGAGGACGGCTATGATGAGGGCGAGGGCGGCGAGGGGTTCGGAGGGAAGCGAGAAGCTGGGCGTTTGGCGGATGTGCATTGCTTCGCCAATGAGCCAGATGGGAGCAGAGGTGGAGAGGAGTGAAGGGTTGGTTAGGAAGATGAAGGAAGTCGTCAGACATGCTAGCGAATGGGCGAGGATGAGGGTACGGGAGGGCAGGAGCGGCATTGTTGTCCAATTCCCCACTGTGTTTGAGCTGGGGGCCGCGCTGATTGTGGGATTGAGGTCGGATCTGTCAGGATTCTGAGGATTATCGAGGGTTCTGGTGATCACCTAGGGCACCAGTGTCGCTGATGGTCGGTGCAAATACTAATAGATTGGCAGAGCATTGGTTAACCCCGAGATTGTCTCCATCCGTCGAAGAACAGAGACTTGGACTTCTCCGAAGATCGAATTCAGGGGCAGCTTGGCGGCTCAAGCCTTGACAAATGGTGGTATGGTTGATGAGTCATCCTTTGTTTCAGTTCAAGTAACTTACTCAACCACCACTTTACATCCAAGCAAAAACAGCGGTAATTCAACAATCTGCAACGAGCTCACCCCGGTCTGACCCTAGGCCGCCAACAAAACCAAAGGTAGGTTGCTGATGGCTTGATGAAGATACGAGTGCTGATCCACAGCAAGTAGAGGCAGCGGGTCCTCCGTTAGAATAGTGTCCCCGTCCCAGACCTTTCTGCCTGTAAAGAGGACGCACGTTCGCAATAGAGGGTGTCTTCAAGATCCATAAACGCTCAGCCACTGCTTGGCGGTTCAGGCGCCCAGAAGTCCCGGCCGAGAAAGTTGACGAGGCCGGCATGATCGGATAAGGAAATGGTTGGATGACCTGACAAGTGCTGGGTAGACTTTACGGAGTGACGGACGCATCAAAGTCAGGACAAACATCGCGGCTCTGGGGAAAGGGAGCTGCTTGCGGATATATTGCCATGGTCAGGCAACTCGCCATGATCAATTTACAAAACCACTATCTCCAGTGCAGCAGAAATCCTCCTAGTTCTCCAAGTTAATGAATGAAACACAATGTGCGCACAACTCCAGCTTAAGAGCCTGTGGGAACTCAAAGCAAGGCGTTCCCTTCCATATCACTCCCAATCCCCGCATCCCTTGGATCGATATGCTGTTTGTCAAACGCGGCTGCGAGTTCATCAGCGGACGTGAATGAGCCCTGAGTCCAGCAAGCTTCAATAATGTGACCTAACCACAAGCCGTCGGTGGAAGGAAGACTGTCTCTCCCTGGCGACGTAAAAAGGTCGCCAGGTTCTTTCCAGTCTTGCAGGAGATTGAAACTGCAATGTTGACCAACTAAGATCTCAAACATGACCGCACCAGACTGGCCAATGTCGGTCGAAACAGACTGTCCAAGCTCATCGGGCTCCTCCATATCCCACTCGAGGGGCAACAAGGTGGACTCTCCAAAGTCGGCGAACTTGACGGATCAGCCGTCGTCGAGTAGAAGGTTGTCCGAACGTATGTCGGCGAAGAGAACACGGCATTTATGGATGTGTACAAAGGCGTGCGCCAGATCCGTCAACCAAGATAGCCGTATCTTCTTATCTGGTCTTTCTCTGGCTAGATAGTGGCGAAGATCGCCATTCTTCATGAGGGCCATTTGAATTGAGGGGTCAGATGAAGCGAGACTGAAATAACGCACGATCCCAGGGTGGGATCCCAATCTGCGGTAGATCGTCTTCTCTACCTCAATTTGATCGATCTTGCATTGACGCTCGTCGAAGTCACCTTCCGCAGCAGAGAGGCTTCTGTTCGTCGGCTCGCCGTCTATCTCCACCTTCCGGAAAAGCCGCAGTATCTTGACTGCGAACTGCCCCTGCTGAATGATCAACCCTAGGCCGCCTACTCCAATAACTTTTCCAGCCACCGTTGTGTGCCATCTAAGTGAATAAATTTCACCGCGATTGACGACATATCGAGCTTATGGAGTACTGCTTAGTAGGTGATTGTTGGCAAAGGATCCACTCCAGAAGGCGTTCTCAAGCCGGTCTAGGTCAAAGCGTCTACCTTCTCAATAAGACCAAGTACAAAGTGAGAGCGACATAGGCCTTGCACCTTTATGAATCTGCTCCAACAAGAATACGACATGTAAAGCAAGGGTAACGATGGTATTGATTTGAACGCCTCGGCCACGTAGTGTATGTACTGGCCGCCGCTCCAGTGCTCAGATGAACTTCGAGCAGCTCAAGAGATCTGAGGCTTTGGAGTATGCTGCCCACATTCAATCTCTCAGCACGCCTGCGCTGTTCAAAAAGCACCCCAATATCAATTCTTTGAGTGGGAATTCCCATATCGTTATCTTCTGTCTCCCTCCAGAGGCTGCAAGATGGCCTCCTGTCGAGCAAAAAGATAGATATACTTAAGAATGCTGAATGAATCGAATCGAATTGATTGAATCGACTGTCTAGAATCTATTGTAGAATTCTCCTGAACTGGAGCAATGAGAAAAATGAGGCTCAAAATGGCCGGAGACTAACCAATGACAAGGAGTACAGGAAGATTACCCAAAGCGCCACAGCAAAAGTGCTGTTTGGCTGCCAGGGTTCCGCGGGCGTCAAGAGGAAAGTACCTAGTAGTGAGAACGTAATTGACTGTCCTGTAGGCATCTCCGCCATAGACACCAGCTCCTCCTTTCGGGTCAACAGGGTCAAGCAACCTCAGCCTTGAAGTCAGGCAGCACTACAACCACGGACACAGACCTCTTTGGTGGATGTCATTTTGGACTTTGCGCTCAGGGAATAAAAGTCCAGCCAGCTCGCAGAAGTGGGTTAAGACACCACGGCCAGTTCCTGACTTGCCGTATACGCAGACTGCTGTAGGTCCTCAATGTGGGCAACAGAAGTGGGTTTGGCCTCGGGTTTGGCTGTCCTACTCTTTATATAGTAAACTAACCTTTTGCCAGAGCCCAGCCCGAACAACAGAAGAAAGCGGACGAGCAATCATTGAGCGCCACATCGCGGCTCTTCAACTGGCATAGAAGGTACGACGGTGGTCTATGGCTTGAAGATGGAACAGCAACAGGGAACGTTGAAGCCATCCGCAAGCTTCAGCGGCATCCATGGATCGTCGATCCTTTTGACGATGGGGGTGAAAGCGATCCCATTGATGAGGAAAACCGGTCCAAGCTGGACCGGAAAAGTATTTTGGAATGGATCGCCAGCGTTGAGCGGTATCGACGACGCCGACGACGACAACCATCCAAATAATCAAATAGTGAGATTTTATTTAGACCCACGAGAGCCTCTCTCTCCGACATCCAGGTTGTTTGAAGGTATCAAAACCAACCATACTCACGACCATCGTCGGGCCTTGTTTGCTATGTGCCCAGCAGAAGGGCGACCGCCCGACATTGCACTTGGTTATTTCCCCCTTTTCAAAGAAGCAAGGGGCATATATTGGACAGTAACAATGTGTCAGAGGAGCCAAGTACATGGATACTAGGACATGAACCTTGTGCACCATCACTAATAGTGCTCAAACATCTACTAAGTGCTCCGCTTGCACTTCTTTTGCTGTTGAAAACTTGCGCCCGAAGTCATCTATTGACAAACAAAAGAGCTGTATTTGGTAATCACTGACTGATTGCCTCGGCCGATGCTTCTGTATCTATATGGGTTGCAACGAGCACATAAAGTCCTGTCCAATTTGCCTGATTGGATAGCCCTAGCTTCCTGATAGCAGGAGTTAAGGCTCCCTAAGCACCTAAATCGGCAGCAGACACCACATTTGAGTTCCTGGCAGGCAATCTCACGCCTCACTAGGTACCGTCACTGCCTGCAGCGATCTGCGCCTTTCTGAGATTGAACCCTACAACAGAGCAGCCTGAAAGGCAGCTACTGTTGTGGCAGTGGGGTGGCCTCCTGGACGCCCGTAGGAGCATTTATATTTCGACAACTGTGTCCCTCAATACTTCGAACGGTGGACGCGGCCACGAGTACCACCGCTAACGCTAGAGTGGCCTCTATCATCACGACCAAAGCCACGGTGAGTATCGCCACGGCCACAGCAAATGAAAAATGGCGACCAGAAGTGATTCCGCAAGATCACAAGTATACCAGCGGCCAAAGAAAAGGGTTCCTCAAATTCCTAGGCATAACGAATGTTCACCTCGACAATACCCTATTGCACGAAAGGGGTATAGATCCCAATTCTGATCGATCTGGAAGAAGAAAGGAAGGAAGGGCTGGAGAACCCTGCTTCTCTTCCAATGTCACCAAAAACGCAGAGACAGCTTTGAACATGCGTCCCCAATTTCGCATCGAGTTTGATAAACGAATGGACAGGAAGGACACAGTCTGGGAATGATCTGATGCACGTAAAAACCCCCCTGCAATTGAGAATCAACTACATGAGACCAATCACGGAAGTGGCCAGGAAGCTTCAAAGGGCACTCACCCGCAGCCGCGGTGGTATGTCCTAGCCGGCAGACGCTTCTCTTCATTTCAATCCAACAACGTCTGGTTCAAAGTTATATGAGCACATATCAAAAGCTCCTTTACGAGTGGGAGAACTTTGGTCACGAAGCAGACCCCACGCAACCAGTGTCGCTGGCACATGGGTGATCATTTGGTGGCAGAAGGCGTCCCGCATCGTTCAATCATCTCTGTCAGTAGCTGGGGTTTCCAAATGTTTAAGGCCTTATCCGAGGCGAGATGATGACTGTTACTGGCATGATGATTTCAGTCATGAGAGAAAAGAAAAAAAAGAAAAGATATTGTGACTGTGCCGGTTCGTGATAATCTTCATCAAACAAACCTCTTGATTGGAGCAGAAGCTAACCAACGCGAGTAATAGCCAGTTCTGGTTTCAAGCATTGGCCAAATTCGCTCGTATTATTCAAGCCTTACGTCTCTGGGAAAGAGAAAAACGCCCAAAGGTCCGAGATAGGCAGATGTACGAAAATGATAAATGCAGCCAACGTCAGCTGAATCTTTTCCTACGATGGATCCTCAGTAGTCCACTTCTAGAGCCAAAGGGCCTCAGCCTCAAGCTGATGAACCACCAAACAGCCCAAGGGGGCGATACGGCAGCGTGGGAGACAGTCTCAAAGAATTCGCAGTGAGGAACCCTGGAAAAGCAGCATGTCGCGAGGGAGCAGGGAGGGGCTATCAGTTGCGGTAGGGTGAGATGCTGCTGAGGTTGGCGCCCCCCTCCTCGGAGGCTCTCATCAACGAGGCTTCTCCTTGGGCAAAGGAGAACGCGAACAAGGCGAAGCTAGTAGCGTTCAAGGTGCTCACACCCTGATCTGCTGCTGTGTTGAGTCTGATTCCATGCTTGATGCAGGCAGTATATATACAATCCACGACCGAGAGTCTCTGCGCAAGGCTAGGCAACGGGTAGGCATTGCTCCCATTATTCTTTATCGAGCTATCCAGATAACTTTATCGTCATCTTATCCTGCCATCATATCCTGCCATCATATCGGCCCGGCAGTACTGTCAACGTCGTCGTCAGCGCTAGGTCGGTCGACGAGGAAGCTGTAGGCACAGTCCTGGTCGAGCTGAAATCGATGGCAGCCTGCGGAAGCTGGGATTGCTGGCCTGCGGGCTCAGTCGTCAGCCGAAGAAAGAGGATAGAAAAAGCGGCGTGGTGGATGTCGAGGGCCGCGTGCGAGTGTCTAGTACATCAGCGATGTCGGTGCAGGCCCGGGGATCGTGACATTTTGTAGACCAGAGACACGGCAGGTTCAGGAAAATAAAAGCGGCGAGCGGCCCAGCCGGTGCGCTTGACCTGCGCGGTTCGGCACCTTTGGCACACACGGAGCACTACCTCGTGATGGCTGCATCGGGGATCAACAGACTATGCGGGAAGTGATCCAAAAGCAATGGTATTGAGGATTTTACTTATCGTTCGCAATGATAATGTTACATGTCTGTCAATCCAGTTCGTGGGCACCTCTCACTCCAGAGCATTTCTTCTCCTCTATTGGGCCAGGTGAGGACGTCCTACAATACAAGTTTCTCCTGGCAAAATTCAACTCTTAGAATTGGAGAGCGCTGAATGTCATGAATCTATCCTTGGTGGACTGCGCGATTTGTCCTTGGGATAGGGACTAGCACTTCTCCTATTCATGGTGTGCTGTTAGCAGATTTGCCGTTATGATAGGACTTTGGGTGCTTCGGTGAGGACCATGATTGATGACTTACGATCGTCGCCTCTCACCTTCTCGTCTAAAAGTCTCAATAATTCGATTGATTTCTTTCCTCCCTTCTCTTGCATCAACCCTTCTCCCTCCCATGCTCATGCTGACCTTCTCATCACTTCGCACCATGAGCAGCCGCTTGAGCAGAAGATGTCGCATATTAAGGCAGACAAAGACACCGCAGTCTGATCCGTTCTCTTGTACGGGGCTATCTTCCAATGGGATGAAATTAAGCGGCTTGCCGAGCAGAATGGACATTTTGTGCGTTGCGACCTGTGCGTCCCTCTGGTTTCCTGGGGGCATTGAGTCGTAGTGGAACGCAACACCGTCCACGACCGAGACGAGCAAGAGTGACCAATGGCTTCCGCTTTCAGGGGTCCCTGGATTGTTCGAGTCGTTGATAGGGAGGAAGATGTGTGTGGTGGTTGTGAAGTTTGGAAGAGCTTCCTATGGGTGGCTGAGTAAGTCGGACAGCTGCATTTGCAGGCGAGTTTACCTTGATAGTTCTAGGATCGGGAGTCTGCATCAACATCATGGCCATGGATGGTCTGAGCAGGACGATATTCGAGTGTCTGTAGGATGCCAGAAACTCATGCTCCAGGTATCTGGTAGCCACGAGGCATCAGCGCCTCTTCCACTATGGTTTGGTGCGATACACCAGTGGGAATTGACGTACTCTTCCCAGAATGCAATTATCTTGAAATGTCAGTCGAAACGGTCGGCAATGCAAAGCATCTCAACGTACATTATCCGTGAGCCAATCGTATCTCAGGGTATCAACGTCCTCCTTTGTTACTGGACCATGTTTAGCTGGATCTTCGTGTTGAGTGCGGCCGATCTCTCGGGAAGGTACATACAGCAAACATCATAATCTAGAAGGAGCACAAGTCAGCAATCGTGTCTCAAATATCCGAAGACCTTGGAACTCACAGCTTAGATAGTGGTCTTCAGGCGCCAGCTGTTCGTAGACTCCGTTAGCACCCAGACTCTCTTCGCGCTCTTTCAAAATCCCAAGACGCCTGCTCCGCCGTCCAGCAAGAGACATTTGACAGCCTAGGAGTGAAGCACTCCTCGCGAAACAAGCGGCCATTGAATCGGTGGGCGGGCGCAGCAGGCGGGAGAGATTGTTCCCATACCGAGCCACTGAAATGTTTGCTTATTCTTCCACCGAAAGGATGCAAGTCCGGCATCGTGCAAGACTAAACAAGAAGGCGCGACTGAAGGAGGGCGTTCACGAGCAGGGCAGGAGCGCGGGCAGGAACGGCGCGTTCGATCACGTCGCAGGTTGAGAAACTATAGACTGTCTCTCTCGAAAAACGAGGGAGTTGGATTCATTCACGGAGCGGCTCGAGTCTGCCAGATGCTCCCTGTGGAATGTTTACTCCAGCTTGGGATGGAACGTCATGATCGCCAAGAAGAACGCTGCCAAGGTAAGTGAAATCTGCTCGCGACTCACCATCCTTTGGGACGAGGGTGATGCCGCCCTGTGCTCACCCCCGGCTCGCGCGTGATATCACAGCAATTGAGGGAACCAAGATTTGAGCTGAAATTTAGCCAAATAGGCAATTGCTACTCAAATGTTGTCGAATTATGTGGTCACGTGTTGCCAAATACTCTCATTTCTTGCCCTGATTCCCAATTGGGATAGCCCTTCCTCTCGTTTCGGCCTTCGCCGCCATCCGTCTCAGCTCGGTCTCCGCTGCCCTCTGCAGCCTGCGCTAATCCTGCTATTCTCCTGCTCCCTTGCGCTACTATTGTTCTGCCTATATAGGCCTATTTTGACGTATGCTGACGCCTATTCTGGAGGCTGCTGATGCCTATTTCGAGGCCTGAGGACCTCTGCTTCTGTACGTATAAGTAGCCTGTATAGCTGCCATAGCTTAGAGACAATCAACGCGCTTCCTGATGAATTTCTGTTAAACAGCCTAGGTCTCAGGGCGTTCATTGGACGGGTTTCGGCTAGCCTGCGCCCTGTCCAACCGCCCTGTCCAACAAGGCTATTTCGAGCATTTTCTTGAGTATATAACACTCATTCTACGCGCAATTCTACATAGATTTAGACAGTCAATTCCATCAATTTAACAGACATTCTACTAGCTATTCAAGCCGAATTTGTCTAACAGTTATGAGCCCGGGTCTGCTATCCTGCAATTAATACTAAGTATCTATATTCTCCATTCAATTAACTCAAATATTGACAATAGAATGTCCTCTTCTCTATTCTTGATCACCCGTATAATGATTATTCTCGATTCTCTAAGAAATTAAGATGAATGACTATTTATAGTCTAAAAATAAGTATAGAATAACGATATATTATCATATATTAACGTGAATTTAAAGGAAGATCTAACTATTCTTAAAAAGTTATTCGATCTAACTTCTAGAAATATTAACTCGATAGCTATATTAATTACTAAGCTAAATAGAGATTAAATAGAGATGTATAAGCTTCTTTAAAAGAAATATAAGAATAAGCTCTTTAATTATAAGAAGAAACAAGTTGTATTAAGCGATTTACAGAAGTTTATTATGAAAATCATTTCGCGTTTAAATTTAATCTTTATAATAAATCTTAATACTATATATAACATTCTCAAGATTCTATAAAAAAGACTTATTTTAATAGATAGAACGAGATAATTAGAGCTATTTTAGTTATATCTAAATCTAAAAAAGACTTTAAAAGATTAATAATATAAGAAATAACTTTAATAATGAGAAAAGATGTATATAAATATTTAGAGAGTCAATCTTTTAGAGATTCAGAATAAGTATTCTCTATATAATCTTATCGAGCTATTAAGAGAGTTGACCTAATATTTATAAGCTTTTATAAGTTATATCTAAAGAAGAAAATTAAAAAAAAGATGAATATACTAATCTTATTTAATCTAATCAAGTTATTTCAGAATCATATTCAGATTAATAAAGCAGAATTTAAGGCGCTCTCGCATATAGCTTTCGCAATATTATAAGGAGAATCTGCTGAGTCACTTATAGACACTCAATTCTCTGAAAAATTAATATCTCTACCTTCTAAACTTTATCTCTACTCTGAAATCCACTCTTACTTCTCTTATCTCTATATAATTAAACAGAATAGATCAGCTGAATAGATCTCAAATACAGAAATATAGAAGATTATAAATAATAAAATTACTTAAAGCGAAAGAATTAGAAGAATAATGAAAATAGAGCGAAAAAGAGCTCATTTTAAAAATAAGAAAAATCAGAATTCCGCGTTAGAATCTTAAGAAGAGAAAAAACGCTCAGATATAGAGATATCTATAAAAATAACCGCTTTTGCAGTAGATCAAAATAATTATAAGTTATGAGATATCTAAATACTCGATTTAGGCGCGAATTCTCATATTTATAATAATTCATTAAGATTTAAATTCGAGCGTATAACTACTAAGAATAATAAGCTAATAACAGATAAAATAGTCTATTTTATTAAGATATTTGAGAGTGTAGATATCTCTATTTAAACACTTACAGGCCCGAAGATAATAATTCTTTTTAAGATAACTCTCGCCTCTAATTTCTTTATAAATATAATCTTTCTATATAGATTTACGTTAAAAGAGATTTACTGGAATATAGAAAAACAGAGATTATATTATCAGAGTAACGAGAAGATCTTCTATACTATATAATGAATTAGATCTTATTAAACACTCGAATATAATTCTCTTAAGATCTTTATATTAAATTTCATGTTAAGTATAACTTCTTAAGCAGATATAAAAGTATTAACTACTTAATAACACGTCATAATAAGTTACTTAAAGTAAGATATTATCTCTCATCTTTAAAATAATATTACAGACACTATTATCATAAATTCAATTCTATTAACAGTCTATAAGATCTGTACGTTAAGCAAGATAATAGAAATAGTGTTAAGAAGATCTAATAAGAAAGATTCTGCAAATAAGCTTCTTACCCGCGTCTTATATAATCTAATTCAGCTGTTAATGATCTATAATAATGAAAAATAAGTTAGTCACTTTCATTATTATTTTACTGATATGAATTTCGTGTATACACACGTAAAAAAGTCGCAGAGTATTAAAATAATTATCGATTTTCTTAATATAATGAAGATTTGATTTAAAAGAGAAATTCGCTATTTTTAAACTGATAGAGAGATCTTCTTAGATTATAAATATAATGAATTGATTATAAAAAGAGAAATTATTATAGAATACTTAATATCAGCTACTCAGACTTAAAATAGCTCTATTAAGCGCTCTGAGAAAATAATTATACAGAAAACTTATTATATATAAATAATAAGCTCTCTATTAAACAATCTATAACCTGAAATTTTTAAAGTAATAAGCTATCTTAATAATTATACGCCTAAATACTTTTTAAGCTGGAAAACATCTATTAAGATTCTTATAAATATAAAACCCGATCTATCTTATTTTTATATCTATAACTATTAAGTCTATTCTTTAAATAAGTATATTTCCCGTACTTAGAAGTTTAAGTTAAGAGCTTATATTAGACATCTCATCAGTTATAATTTATTAAATATCTATAGAATTTAGATATTTAGTTAGAAGAAGATGATTAGAATAAGAGATATTAAATTTAATGATTCTCTATTCTATAACTCAGAAGATATTGATTTAAGTTATTTTTTACGTAAGAAGATTAAATAGATTATTAAAATTCTCGATATACAGTTATTAAGCTCTTCCTCATTAAATACAGCTATTAAGAATATTACTAATACTTAAAATAAGTAAATTAGCGCCTCCATAAATATTGAATTCTTCACGCCCTTAAATAAGATATTAACACTCTCTTCTAACTTAAATTTAATATTAAATCAGCTACTTATATCTAATTCTATTTTTAAGCTCTCTACTATTCTAAATCAGTTCAAATAGATTTATAATCATCTATTAAACATCTATAAAGAGCCTGCGTTTAATAACGAGCAGAATTCTTATTTAATAATTAAATTCAATTCTTAAAATATACTTTCAGAAGATGCAAAACATACTCGAAAATCTATATATCACGCAGTTTACGCAGTAACTCTTAAATAGAGCTTTAAGCTCATCTTCTTTCACTCTATCTTCACCTTCTTAATACAAGATTAAATTAATAGAAGAGAAGATCTATATTAAGATACGCTGTCTATTAAGTTAAAAGCGTGAAGATAACTTATTAAACATTAATTTACAAGAGAATTTTAATAGACAGCATAAATTAAGATATAAGAACTTGAAAAAAGAGATATATATAAATAAATAAATAAAAATACTGATTTAAGAGCTAAACTCTTACTTTTAATATGAGTATTTAAGTATAAATTCAATATAAATAGTTATCTCAGTAAATTTAAAACCCGAATTTATATATAAGAAGATTTGCAATTAATTGAGTAAGATACTTACGCAGCTACTTTAACTGCGCGTATTTTTCAAGCTTTAATAATTTTAACAGTCGCTTTTAATCTAAAAATTCATTAATATAATATTATTAACGTCTTTATTAATAATAAGCTAAATAAGCAGATATATTACTATTCTTTTAAGAACTTTTAACATCTAAATTTAATATAACTTCTTTTCCGCGCTCTTTATAATCTTAAGTAATCTCCGCTCTTATAATATAATTATCTTAATATAGCTCTTAAAGAGCTAAATCTATATTTAGTATTAAGTATTAACTATCTATATATTAATAATCGTCTTCTAGTATTTTTCTATATTAATAATATTATTATTCTTTATAATAAGGAGAATTTCGATTGTTTTTAAATCTTTAAGATAACTCTTTTACGCAAATTTAAAATAAGATTTCTAGATAAACTAAAATGATTTTTAGATATTTAAATTAAGTGAAATCAAGATACTTGAAAAATATAATTATATTAAGACTTATATATAGCTAAAATCGCCTTAAAATTCAGTCTTCTTAATATTTTATAATCTCTAAAAAGTTCTATCTCTTTTATTAATATTTTTCTTTAAAATAATAACGCGCAGGTTATCTTATAATAAATTCTCGCCTATTAATAACGCGTAAGCTCTCTAAATTTCGCAGCTATTATTTCTCAGTCTAATATAATATTTTCTATCTCTAAATTATCTTAATTTCTTACTAATCTGTCTACAGCTTATTTAGTTATCTTAAATCATATTATTTTCTATTTTTATACTTTCTAAAATCTAATAATTAAATACTCAAAATATAATAATAGCGAGCTCTTTAAATATTTAAGTAATGCCATCTTTATAAATGATTTAATTACTTATCACAGCTCCGATAAATATCTCTTTAAATTATATTAGAGAATTATTAATTAAAGAGCTGCTAGATAGAAAATAATTACTATATTAAATATAGAAGCTGAGTTTTTATTATTATCTCTAATCTCTCAAGAATTATTATAATGAAAACGCTTTTTTCGAGCTATATAATTTAATATCAAGTAATAGATTATCATTAACTATGATAATTAATAGACTATCTGAATTATTAAGAAAGAGACTTTTAAGCTAAATATTAAGTTACATTATATTAATATACATTAGTACTAACTTTAATAGAAGGTTCAAGCTGATTAAATAATTATTAAATAAGTTCTAACAGCTAAAATATCTGCAGATAATCTTATTAAGACTTTATCTATTTAAAAGTATGCTATATTTATCTAACAGCTAAATCTAGTAGATATATTAGATAGACTAATCTATCTTAAGAAGAAGAATAGTAAATAACTCGTAAATAATCTAATTTCTATATCATTACTCACGTTATCACTAACATCATTTATAATGATAATATAAAGAATCTATTTCTCTGATTTTCTCTCTCTTCTTCTTCATCATCACGCTGGGAAAGCTTAGAAGAAGTGTGATAGCGCTGATATTAATTTTCAGTATAAGAGCGGATATTAGAAGTATTTCTACGCGTTTTTTACGCGTTTCTAGATCATTCAAGATCTGATCCACTTATTTAACGCTATTTCGCGTTATTTTGGCCCATATCCAGCTTTAATTTCGCCCGAAATGGAAATTGAGGGGGTGTGTTAAACAGCCTAGATCTCAGGGCGTTTATTAGACGGGTTTCGACTAGCCTGCGCCCTGTTCAACCGCCCTGTCTAACAAGGCTATTTCGAGCGTTTTCCTGAGTATATAACACTCATTCTACGCGCAATTCTACATAGATTTAGACAGTCAATTCCATCAATTCAACAGACATTCTACTAGCTATTCAAGCCGAATTTGTCTGACAATTTCAGACACGTTCGATAAACAGTGACCTGGCTGGTGATGGTCTCAGGGGGTAGAACTAAGTTCAGGTAGTAGAAATTGCCTTGGTGTGTCGATACAGTAATATATCGAACAGTTGTGGATTTGAACTGGCTTGATTCACTGGGTAGTCTCCTGCTGGTAAACCGCAGCTATTTATGCTATCTGCGCCAGGGGTCTGGCGGGGCCCAAAATCCTTCTAGACTCTGCCGGAAAGTCGAAATCTCTCATTAAACAACTGCCGAACCGAGGCAAGAGGTCGCTGCCATGGATATACACGGTGTGGCGACGGCATGGTGGTTTTGTACAATTCTGGGCTTTGCGGCCAAAAATTTATCTATAGCCGCCGAGATCGCTCAATCGGGGTGAGCGCGGCCTTGGGGTCATGTGACGTTTCACACCACCCCCACAGTTAGTCATCTAGGGGCCTGACCGTCCGCACTATTCTGTTCACCCCTGCGCCTTTCGCAGTCTTCAAAGCCACGCGCCACGCTATAATCATCAGTACTACCTTCTTCCTTCTTTCTTCGTGCAGTCGTCACTTTGAGATTCGCAAACGACACAGACCTCTTTTGAGTTATTCAGTGGACAATTCAAAAACGTGATGACCCAGCCGGCCGCAGATTCATCTACAGGCGACATTCCAATATCATCCACTGATGGCATACTACCTCACAGCGCCTACAATCCGTGCGGTAGAGCCACCATCGTTTTTGTCCATGGTGCCTTTTCGTCACGTTCCGAGTGGGACCTAGTTACGCCATACCTTTCACAGTCTTATCATCTTCTCATTCCGGACTTGCCCGGCCACGGCCAATCGCGCAACATTACCCCCTTTTCGATCGAGTATTCTTCACGGCTCCTCGCTAAGCTCATCCGTGAAAAATCAATCGATGGCACAGCACATGTCATCGGCCTTAGTCTCGGTGCACATGTGAGCATAGGACTCGCATCACGATATCCGGAGGTGGTAAATTCTATCTTCGTCTCTGGATTCGAGGTCTTCCCACAAGCCGCACTCTCACTTTACCTACCGTACATTCTCTGGGTGATGGTGCGGTTGGAGAGTTTTATTCCTCGACCTGTTGTCCGTTGGCTTATGGACGGCGCGGATATCAAACAAGTGGATACAGGTGTTTGTACACTTGCTCTTTGCCGTCAGATAGCCAGCCCCTTGAAGACCGACAGATGGCCCTCGCTTTGGCCTGCCCGGACTTTAATCGTTGCAGCGGGAAAAGGTGGAATTATCCCGTCAAGCGATCACCCGGACGATGCAAGGAAGCTGGTACATATTGGACACCAGTTGAACCCGGAAACAATAGCTTTGACGCACCCCAGGATGAGGTATCCATGGAATCGTCAAGCTCCACTTCTATTTGCTGAAGTTGCACGTGCTTGGTTCGAAAGAGAAGACTTACCAAATGAGTTCCAGACACTTTGAGCAATTATATTGGACAAAGGCATGGATTGAAGGAGTCAAGGGTCAACGGCAAGTACTATTCGAAACAACAGCTCGTTTGGATTATTATTGAAACGGGAAGAGCGAGCAGTGGATTCTTGTACGATGTTCAGAAAGATGTCGATGGGGCTTGACGCGTATTGTCGGGAACATGCTTGCGTAGGAAGATGAATTGTACGCACGTAAGCGAGGAATTGCGACACACAAAAGGAGTACCTATACTTCGTGGCGCACATTGTAGGAAGGCTGTCCTGGGATTAAGGGTAGGTGGCGAATCCTTTTGGATCGATGTGGAATCGAAGATGCATGGGCTCTCGTGAAATTCGTCTCTTAAGAACACGAAAAGAATGTCGATTAAATTCGCACCAGTCGTATCATCAGCGAAAGGGGCAAGCAAGCCGATTCTTAGCCACCTCCCTGCACGGTTCCCCCATTGATAAGTTGCGTATGACTATGCACCTCCATGGGCCCAAGGCGCAGCCAAACTCTGGAGGAGGACAATATTACTACTCGCCGTAAGTAGGAAGCTACTAATATCAACGCAAGAAACTGTCCATACTTCATATATCTTGCATTCAAGCAGATAGATAAGCGTGGATCTCGCGAATTCGGCCTTGTTTTAGTCGTCAAAAACTACGCTCATAGCCATGCTATGGCGGTGAAACCGTTGGTATACTCTGAGCACAAGAAAGCGCTCCCAGGGCATCAACCTGTGCTTGAGTTGGGTAAGCCTCTGCGTTCAGCTTATATCTCTTATTCTGCTGCTCATAGGGTGCTTAAACAGGCTGGTTTTCCCCTTGATCGCAAGAGCTATTATAACCTTCGCCATCGGACTCTTTCCACTAAACAGGAGGAGTTTGCTGGCCTTGTTGTTGCTCTTGAAGATGCTAGTTTTGTTTTCAAATGTCGAATGGAGGAAGAGGTCAATGAACATGGCAAAGTAGTTGATACACAACGACAGCAAATTTGGTTTGCTCACCCTGATCAAATTTGGTACGCTCAATGCTTCATAGCAGGATGGACTCTCTTTGTGGATCGCATGTTTAATAAAAATGCTTGAAACCTTGTTCTTCTCGTTATGGCCGGTATAATTAACTGTCAAAAGACCTTCGTCACTGCACAGAATCAACTGCCTAAGAAGCTATGTAGAATGCCCCTGAGAATGGGCCTAAATATGAAGGGAATGGGGCCAAGATAGGCCGGAGATTGGCTCAAATTGGCCGATGGACAGCTTGAGGCGCAGGCTGAGGCGCAGGCTGAGGCGCAGGCTGTCTGACATAAGACTTCTCGATAAGGTTCTTCATTGTTTTCAGTATTGGCTCACCCTCGCTATACCCTCGTCGCATAATTTTCCATAGTCCAAGTTAAATACAGTCTTCCCACGAGAAACGAGTTAACGAGCCGATATAATCGCAGAATGCTGACAGGAAGTCAACGCCAGTTTAGGCCAGAAGTTGTAGGGCTCAGGGACAAGGTCACTAAATTCTGTTGTAGGTCCTCCTTGGCGGCTTACTCAGCATAGGCTGTTTTCCTTCTTCCTTGCTAGTTTGCGTAGATAGCTTCTTCCTCCATGCACTCATTCATCAAATTCTTCTGCGGGACGCCGCAGTTAAACCCACCACTGGCTGCCGTGAGCCAGGGGTGAGCTTCACTTCTGGCTCAGCCTCACCCCAACAAGATGGAAATTAAATAAATGCAAGGTTGATCTGTATCTTGGGGACGGGTCATGAGACACTTTGAAGACCGACACGGCCTTCCCTGACTTACATTGATCTGCTGCCGCAAAATACGCCAGTGGCTTCGAGCAACAAGATTGGAGGGTGAGTCTTGCCGGACCTGCGAGTGAGAAAGTTCTCTGCATACTGCATCGCAAAGTCGGGCGTTGCCTAGCTCACCACTCCAAACGCCATAACATTCAGAAGACATGGTGAGGAGGGCGAGAAGGTGTGGGGTGTCCAAGACATCAGAGGCGATGGAATACACCAAGGTCGACCCGCTCAATCTGTTTCCGTTCTCCTCGTCCAACAAGGCATCGATTTTGCATTTCTCACCCGCTCTCAATATCACCCGATGAACTTCGCATGGTCTCTTTTCCTATCTGTATGCACAAAAACCTCTGTCTGTGGAGGCTGTTCTTGCAACTGGAAACACAGTTCCCTGATTTGGGGCGTCTCGGCACCACAAACATGCCAGTCAAGTCGCCTAGTACCGCTTCTCCATGTTGCTACCCCGAACTTCCAGAGGGAAACTGGACCAGACTGCTGACACTTCTGCCTGGCAAAAAGAGTGATCCTCTGGCTTGCGAACTCTTCTCAGTTGATGTGAACAACGCTCCAACATTCGAGGCAATATCGTATGTTTGGGGAGATCCTCACAACGCGAAGCCAATCATCTGTAGTCAGGCCACGCTCTTCATCACGATCAATTTGTTTAATATCCTCCAAACACTGCGACACTCGCAAGATGTAAGGTTGGTCTGGGCAGATGCAATATGCATCGATCAAGGCGATGTCAAAGAGCGCAATCATCAGGTTGGTATAATGGGCATGATATACAGTCGAGCATCTCGAGTCATAGTCTGGCTCGGCCAAGATGATCATGGCGATGCCCGTTACGCTTTCGACCTCATCTCCAAGACCAATAGACATTTCGAGGATGGTGTGGCGAAATTCGGAACCTTGGAAGACGTCCCCCCTCCTTCAGCGAAGACGGGAGTTCTGGACTGCGCCAGTTGGGCCCCTGTCCGAAGGCTCTTCGCGCTCGACTGGTTTTCTCGCGTTTGGGTCCTGCAAGAAGTCGGACTCGCGGCTTCAGCCATCGTACTTTACGGCGCACACTCGATCAACTGGAGCGACATTGTCGAAATTGTTCTTCTATGGCAAGACCATCCAGATCTGCAAGCAGCGGCCAACTTGTTCATTGGACGCATGTCGGATGCCTTCAAATTTCTCTGGTCCACGTACGGGAGTGCAAAGTCCTGGAAGACGGAGTTGCCATTCATCCAGCGCGCAGCGAATGAACCTGACAAAAAGGAAATGAGTCACTTCTTCAACGTCCTGCGCTGTGGGATCCGTTTCAAAGCATCTCTTGGGAGTGACAACATTTACGCTTTCCTCGGCCATCCAGCAGCTCGGTCTGGTATGAATCCGATCGTCAATGTGGACTACAATCGATCCACCTCAGACCTTTGCAAAGAGGTTGCCATTAGACTGTTGCAACAGATGAATTCACTCGCTGTTCTTTCTGCGGTATACCAGCCAGGACAACCAAATTCGATCGCGCCTTTATCCTGGGTTCCTAGATGGGACCAGTACCGCGATGTTCTTATGCTTCACTCCTACCCGGGTTGCGCGCGATTCTTTGATGCAAGCCTTTCCAACAATCTACCAACCGAATTTGCGGAGCTTTATCAGCCCCCATTTCAGGTGGTCAATGACGAGCTCAGGGTCCGAGGTATTATCATTGACGATGTGCAATCGTCCTCGCCGCCGTTTTCGAGCTACGACATGTTGTATCCCACCGGAACCAAAAACCACACTGGCCCTCTTATAAATCCTTTGGAAGTCGTCCTGGCTGACCTCTTCGCGGAGGCCTTTCCACCTTCTTCGCGGTACACAAATAGCATTGAGGCATGCCGCCTCACTCTCATTGCTGGCTTGAACTGGGCTAGCATGGATGCTGAGCTGGATCTTGCCAGCCTTGAAGCGGATTTTCGAGCGTGCGTGGCTGAGAAATGTCGGCCTGATATCCTTAGTCGGGTTTGTCAGACTCCAGTAAATGGCCCTCCGAAAGGAAAACGCGGTAGTGCAGCTCGTTTCCTTCAAGCTGTGCGGATGTACACTCACAACAGGCGATTTTTCGTCACTCATTCTGGATATTACGGGCTTGGGCCTCTTGCCTTGCAGCAGGGAGATGTGTGCTGCGTTCTGTTAGGAGCTGTGGTACCATTCATTCTTCGACGCTCTCAGGTCAAGTCTCAGTACAAGCTTGTTGGTGAGTGTTTTATTCAGGGGATCATGAGAGGTGAAGCAATCAGTTCATGTGAAAAAGATTCGCAGAAAGTCGAGGAACTCTCAATATTGTGAGCCGCCACTAGAACGATAACACCTCGCTCCTGTCCTCCGCCTTAGTATCGGTGCCGGTGACGCGAGTATAGCCAGCGAAGAACCATTCATCGAGAGTGCAGCTAGCGTCGGCGGTCGGTCTATAATTATCGATCTGCGGGTGGCTCGTTATAATGTAGAACTATAGAAAGTCTTTCACAGTTATCACATCAGAAGCAGAGACTTCCTTATCTAAATACTGACTGCGGGCGGTATCTTTATTCAAAAAAGGGAGCCCTTCAATTTATAATCTTCTCACATTATTTTGAGGTATCATCTAAAATACAATATTAGTTGACTGTTTCTCAAAAAGAGAGTGTGTGTGAGATAGTAGAATATCCCCTGTGTCACTGAATGAATTACTTTCCTTATTGGGAATAGTAGCTTAACTGAAATTGGGGTGCAGTCTTAATAAAAGGAACATTAAAAATTGATTTTTAAATAGAATCATTGAGATGAGGGTGAGTTTAAGAATGAGTCGAAAGGTGAGTAGAGATGAGAGGGGATTGAATCGCGAGCAGCTGGTTTTTAAAGCGGCATGGTTCCGGTGAGCACACACGTGAGCTCGGAGCAGTTTTTGTTGTAGGTCCTCTTTGGCGGCTTACTTAGCAGAGACCTATTTCCTTCTTCCTTGCTAGTCTGCGTAGATAGCTTCTTCTTCATACACTCATTCATCAGATTATGAGCCCTTAACGCTTGAAATAGCGCAAAACAGAGCTGTATCATTATAGCGTAACTGCTATATCCTCTTTTATTAATACCTGCGGATACGAGATTCTTCTCACGCTCAAAAACGCAGAGTTCTGAGAGTGGATAACGAACATCTTCAATCCCGATATCACCTATATTAGAGCCTCGAAATAGTCTTTAAATCCTCTCTTAAATCATTTAATTAAATAAATTAATAATGATTAAATAAAATTATAATTAATTAGATGATATTGAGTAAATTCTGATGAATATAATTGTAAATAATTAATTATTATTTTCATTATTATTCACAAGATTTTAGTATATCTCTTGTGTCACTAAAATGATGACCCCTTCTCATTAGGAATAGTGTTTCCGTGTTTAGCGTGAAAATTTGCTGCAGTCTTGGCATTAAGAACATCAAAATTAAAAATATAAAAAGAGCTTAAATCAGCTATAGCAGACTAACGACTTAAGATAATATATTATAAATAGATTCATTAAAAAGCGCTAGAAAATCTCTATATAATAGTTTCTTTACTTCTATTTATAGTCTCTTAATTAAGCTGAAAATTAATATTTAACTTATTTTTATAAAAATCTTTAAAATCTAAT
>JAABUK010000870.1_pt1 | contig 60816 bp, 64 predicted proteins | sample 5559141 | NCBI WGS metagenome assembly JAABUK01 (sample SAMN10711869, study PRJNA513367) | rock metagenome | isolation source: Antarctica rocks | place: Antarctica: Victoria Land, Pudding Butte nord | collected 2016-01-03
TCAGCTAATTCAGCTAAAATATTTATTTACATGCTCATTTATTTACATGATCATCACTTTACTCATCACTTTACTCGTCATTCTACATGCTCATCATTCTACTCATCACTTTACATGCTCATCACTCTACTCGTCATTCTACATGCTCATCATTCTACTCGTCACTTCACATGCTCATCATTCTACTCGTCATTCTACATGCTCATTACTCTACTCATCATTCTACATGCTCATTACTTTACTCATCACTTTACATGCTCATTTATTTACATGTTTAACTATTAAACTTTTCATCAAACGCTTTATTGAATTTTCTACCAAATTTTCTACCAAACGTTACTATTACTTTTGTGATTAGTAATCTTCGTTTTCAGTTGAAGATCAACGCTAGAAAATTCAGAAAATTCAGAGTTTTTACTTCTTCTCACTTCTTTCTTTCATAGTTTCTACTTTTTATTTCGTATGAAATAATGCTAATTAACTCAATAAAATGCACTCATCATGACTCAATATTAAACTTTCAATCAAACACTTTATTAAATTTTCTACATGCTTCAAAATACGCGTTGAATAAATGCATAACACACGTCAAACAGTGCTTTAAACAATGCTTTTTACTGAGCTTTTTACTGAACTATTTACTGAGCTTTCAATCAAGCTTTCTACTGAGCTATTTACTGAGCTTTTGATCAAGCTTTCTACTGATCTTTCTACTGATCTTTCTACTGATTTTTCTAGTGAGCTTTCTAGTGAGCTTTTGATTGAGCTTTCTAGTGAGCTTTTTACTGAGCTTTCAATCAAGCTTTTTACTGAGTTATTGACTGAGCTTTCAATCAAGCTTTCTAATGAGCTTTCTACTGAGCTTTCGATTGAGCTTTCTACTGAGCTACTGACTGAGCTTTCTACTGAGCTTTCTATCAAACATTCTATCAAAAACTTTACATGCTTCAAAATACGCGTTGATTGAGTGCATAACATGAATCAAACAGTGCTTTAAACAATGCTTTTTACATGACTTTCTACATGACTTTCTATCAAGCTTCAAATTGCTTCATAATCAAGAATCAAATTTGATTTCTATTGAGCATCAAATATGACTTTATCATACACTTTACATAACTTTTTATCAAACATTCTACATGACTTTCTATTAAACATTTTACATGACTTTCTATTAAACATTCTACATGACTTTTTATTGAACATTCTACAGAACTCTTTATTGAACATTCTACAAAACTCTTTATTGAACATTCTACAAAGCTTTTTATCAAACATTTTACATGACTTTCTATCAAACAGTCTTCATGATTTCTTTCATGACTTTCTTCATGACTTTCTATCTCATTAGTTTACTCATTAACTTTCTCATTAACTTTCTCATTGACTTTCTCATTGACTTTCTTATTAACTTTTTCATTGACTTTCCCAGCGCATATATTAAACTGTGTAAATAGCTATTATTTAGTTAGTCAAATTAATCATTAATTAATCTATTATAATAATAATAATAATAATAATAATAATAAATTCATACATTCTTATGACATCGATTAAATTGACTCATGAGAAACTTTATGCTATTTGTATCGAGTGAACAAAACTCTTTGAGGTAGAAAATCACTCGCAGTTTATACAACTGCTTCATGCAGTCGAGACAATGAGTTTTGAGACTATGTATCAAATTTGTTCACGTTGATTGCACGTTAAAGAATGAATGTTCTAGTCACTTTAAATTGCTTCAAGAGCTTCGTTTTCATCATCATCTTCGCTACTGCTCTGAGACTCTTCGTGATAATAATGATTATTCAATAGTTTAAAAAGTCAGCATTTTGTAACATTCTTGATCGCAGATGCAATCAGTTCAAGCAATGCATGAGTACATGCTTCGTCGTCTGATGACTTTATTCGCAGTCGCATCGCAAGCTATTCATGTCTGAAACATTTCTAGAGTGCAGATAAGCATTCAGATTTATGCGTTTGATTTTGATGTGCATTATGAGAATGCTTTCTGCTTTCTGAAGATTATCACGCATCTTTATCATCTTATTGCTAATTAATCTATTATATGAGCGCAATAATTATTCAATCATTAATTCAATATTTGATTGCTAATAAACAAAATGTGCAAATGTTGAAGAAGTTGACAAAAGAGATAAAATCAATATTAGCTGAGCGCATAGCTAAATGAGATATTTGACAGTTAAAACTCAGCTAATAGTCAGTTAATGACTGAGAGAATCAGCTAATATTGATTATTAGCTAACACATGAGATTAACAGCTAACTCAGGAAAAGTCAATAAAAATCAGCTAATATTGACTTTTTTCGTTTCATAATTTTGTTGATGTTCATCTATCAAGAATATTGAATAATAATCTTTTTTAATCAGAGCATTCAGTTTTTAATAATTCATGCAAAAGCAAAAACTATCATCTTTCTTTTTAATAAATAGTATTAATGAAGCAAAAGAAGCTTTGCTGAGTGTGATGAACTTCTTCTTCAAATTCTTTTCTAAATACTTTTTGATCTTCTGCAGCTTGTGACTTGACATAAAGTACAATTGACTTCTAAGAGATTAACTCTCATCTTTTAATTTAATTTTGTGATCATATGATTGATGTAAAGACAAATGAGTTGTCTTTTCTCTATTGAAAACATTCAGAAAGTCGTGATAAATGATTGAAAGTTTCTTCTTCAGTTCATTCAATAACATGATTGATGTCATTTCATTCAATTCTGCGAAATCTTTAACTGAGCTAAGCACTTTATTGATTTCACTAATGATCAGAAAGAAAATCTTGATCTTTTTATTCTTGACTAAAGTTCAATATGCAACAACTTCAATCATAATAATATTGATGATCTTCTTTACTTTTGTTAACTGAAAAAGTCAAAGTTGATTAAGATCAACTTGAGTGCTTTGCTTTCATCTGAATACAGATTCAATGAATTGATTCACTGATTTTTGATTCATGAGTCTCTTTAAGATAATTGTTGATGTAACAATTAAGTTCAAGTTCTTTCATTTCATTTTGCAAATTTTATTTAATTCAAATCTGTAAAATGTTAATTAACTGCTTGCTTTTGAAACAACAGATTTCAATGTTCAAATCTTCAACAATGATATTAATTAATTATTTGTAGAATTTATCAAAATTTGATTTCTTTTTAATCAAAGATTTTCAATAATTATTTTATGCTGATTTAAATGAGTTATTAATAGAAACATCATTTCATTCTTGTGTTTTTGTATCATGATTGATGTATACAAAGCATATGTAATTGACTTTTGATCAGAAGTTTCATTATATGATCAAATTAACTTTGATTTAAACAGCAATATTGACTGAATATCAAAGCATTCACATAACTCTGACATCAAAGATTCATCAATGAAAGTTATGTCAATGACTTTAATATTTATCAGAGTGAAAAATTTGAATATCTTTTTTAAACTATTCAAGATGACATCAACAGTGAACGACTTAAAATTAAATGAATTGTCAAACATATTGATGAAACAGAATATGAGTACATTGCTTTCAATCACTACTTTGATGAAGACAGATCATTTTTCGAATTTGCAGCAATTTTATGCACTTAAGTCATTTTAAAATATTCATATGCTTTATGTTTTGTCTTCTTGCATTTGAAACAAAGTTCTTTCTTTAATAATTCTTTCTTGCTGAGATCAAGATTTGATATTCTAAATTTCTTTCATGCAAAGATTGATGACATAAGTCAAGCAGATGATGTGCTAGCAAAAGAGCAAGCAGCTGAAATCACTGATGCTTTAATGATTGATTGAATGTTTAATTTAGTTAATTTAACATTGATTTTTATGCAAATGTTAATAAACTTGTTCAAGTTCATGATTTATTCATTGAGCATTGCTTATTGAAGATCTAAGCTGATTTTATGCTGAAGATCATTTAATAAAGTCTCGTTATTATATTTTAGTTCTGCACTAAATCTCTGAAATTTCATTCAAAATTCATGAAAGAAGATCTTGTTTTAATACAGCTTCAAGTACTGTCATTGAATTGTATGATGATGATTGAAATCATTGTACATCTTATTAATGATTAATAGTACTTCTTCAACTTCTAGAAAGAGATTCAGAGACATGTTTCTCATTCATAATGCTATGTGCTTGATTGCAACTTCACTGACTCAACTTTTGATGTAAACAATCTTTAATTCTTTGATAGAAAAGTGATTCTTGTTTGTCTTCAGCTTATTTTGCATTCGCGATAGTCAATTGTTTACATCTTGCAATGAATCTTCAAACAGAAATGAATTCAATAACTTGATCAACTTTGAAGTTCAATCTTCTGAGACAGAAAAGCTCTGTTGACTTAAAATAATTTTTAAATGATGTATAATCATGTTTCTGTCTCTTATTTCTTTCTGCAGACTAGTTTGCTGAGTTCTTAATTGTTCTTTCAATGTGATGTTTATCTTGTTGACATCTTTTGTCAGAAACTGAGCTAAACTAAAGATACTATTAATATAAAAGACTGGTATTATTATTACTTTGATAAAATCTAGATACAAGACAATACATCAAATAATGTACAAGATGAAAGACAAAGAGTGAAAGAAAAGAATGAGAATTTGACTTTTATATACATGAATTAAGCAGAATCAAGACTAGACAGTAGTTTTATTGACTTTAGACTGATCGCGTCAAGTCGAGTACTCGACTCAAAAAGTGTCAAGTTGAGTTGAAATTTTTTTGAAAAAGTGTTGAGTTGAGTTGAGAAGTTGAATTCAAGAGATTGAGTTGAGTTGAGAAGCTTGATTCAACAATTCGATTCGAAAACTCAACTTGACTCAACAAGATATTAAATAGATGTAAATAGCTTGGTTGAACAGTCTTCATAATTCTCTTCATGACTTTCTACCATGTTTTCTCGTCATGACTCTCTATCAAAGTCAAACAATCTTCATGTTTTTTCTTCATGTTTCTCTTCATGTTTCTCTTCATGTTTCTCTTCATGTTTCTCTTCATGTTTTTCTTCATGTTTTTCTTTATGTTTCTCATCATGACTCTCTTCATGTTTCTCATTATGACTTTCTTCATGTTTCTTGTCATGACTTTCTTCATGTTTTCTTTCATGTTTCTCTTCATGACTTCTCATCAAACAATCTTCATGTTTTCTCGTTATGACTCTTTATCATGACTCTTTACTATGACTTCTCTTCATGACTTTCTATCATATAGTCTTCATGTTTCTCGTCATGACTCTCTATCAAAAAGATAATGCAAAAAGGTAATGCAAAAGCAAAAAACCGGAAAAATTTCTATATTTAGCTTTCTTGACGTCAAGCTTGAGTTCTTGATAAGTCAAGTTGAATTAACTTAATTTTCAGTCAAGTCAAGTTGCATCGAGTTGAAAATATGCTCAACTCAACATGAATCAAGTTGAAAATGTGAGCAATTCAACTTTGAATTAAGTTGAATTCAAAATGTTAACTCAAAACTCAACTCAATGATCAGTTTAATTGACTTAAGATTGCAGAAGTTCATGCATATGACTGAAATGATTAAAACAGAATTGCTGAGACTAGATTAAAATGATGATGACTAGATTAATGACTTGATTCATTGAACTGCGAAACAGATTCAATAAATTGAGATTATTTAAAATATCAACGATTTATGTTTTAAATTAAGTTAATGATCTGACATCATGACATCTTTTAACATCTGAATCATGTCATTGTAAATCTTTATTTCAATGTTGTGCTGTTGACATATATACTTGATAAAGACAATGATGTTGTCAACTTCATAAATGCTTATTCAAGCATTCAATTCAGTGTTGATGCTGATCTTGATCATTTCATGATCAAAAAGTAACATGTTCATGTTTTTTTCTTTTGTATTTGACAACACATTCATGTCTTCTTCTTCTGATGCTGATGCTGTTTAATTCTGTGATAAAAGTGATTCTCTTCTAGCATTTTGAAGTTCATAATGAGCAATGCTCGCTGATTCTGAGCTTCTAATCATGATATGAGTAGAAAATTGCTGATCAAGAAGTTCTGATGTTACTATCAAAATTTCTGATTTCAATCAAACTTTCTGAATTCAAGTTCTGCTAAAATTTCTGATTTCAATTCTGAGAACGAGTTCAGTAAAGAGTTAATCAAGAGCAACGCGTTCATGTTTTTCTGTTCTGATTTTATTGAAATTGCTGATTTCAAATTCTAGTTCTGCTGTTGAAATTTCTGAGTTCAACTTCTGATTCTGACTTAGAAGTTTCTGATTTCTATCAAACTTTCTGAGTTTAAACTTTGATTAATTATGTAGCTTGTTTTGTATCATTTATACATTGATAGCAAGATTAATAAGCTTTAAACTAATGTTATAAGTTTGCATAGAACGAATCATATGAGTGTATTCTAACTAAAAGTTCAAAGCTAAAGAAGAAAGAAGATGAAACACATCAAGAGTCTTATACTTACGCAGACGCGTTAAATCACTAGCGTGTCAACATCAGTTTTATACTAGTCTATGATAATTTAACATGATTTATGTTAAACTAACTCAGAGTAATGAGACATGCTCGCAATAATTTCATGCACTTAAGTCATTTCAAGACATTCATATAAATTGATCATTGAGTTGAGTTTCAAGTTGACATTTTGAATTTGAATCAATATTGAGTTGAGTTGCTCACATTTTCAACTCAATTCAAGTTGAATTGCTCATATTTTTAACTTAATGCAACTTGACTCAACTGAAAATTGAGTCAACTCAACTCAACTCATCAAGAATTCAAGCTTGACATCAAGAGAATTAAATATAGAAATTTTTCCGGTTTTTTGCTTTTGCATTATCTTTTTGCATTATCTTTTTGATAGAAAGTCATGAAGAAAAACATGATGAGAAACATAAAGAGAAACATAAAGAGAAACATAAAGAGAAACATGAAGAAAAACATGAAGAGAAACATGAAGAGAAATATGAAGAGAAACATGAAAATCATTTGATAGAGAATCATGATGAGAAACATAAAGAGAAACATGAAGATCATTTGATAGAGAGTCATGACGAGAAATATAAAGAAAAACATGAAGATCATTTGATAGAAAGTCATGATGAGAAAACATGAAGGTCATTTGACTTTGATAGAGAGTCATGACGAGAAAACATGGTAGAAAGTCATGAAGAAAAATCATGTAGACTGTTCAATCAAGCTATTTACATCTATTTAATATCTTGTTGAATCAAGTTGAGTTTTCAAATCGAATTGTCGAGTCAAGCTTCTCAACTTGATTCAAGTTGTTGAGTTCAACTTCTCAATTCAACTCAACACTTTTTCAAAAAAAATTCAACTTAACTCGATGCAATCAGTTTACATTTATATGCTTTATATTTTATCTTCTTGCATTTGAAGCAGAGTTTTCTCTTCTTAACTCTTTCTTGCTGAGATCAAGACTTAATATTCTGAGTTTCTTTCATGAAGAAACTGATGACATGAGATGAGCAAATGATGTGCTAGCAACAAAGTGAGCAGCTGAGATCGCTGATGCTTTGACAACTGATCAACTGTTTAATTTGATAAGTTTAACATTGACTTACATGCAAATATCAGCAAATTCATTCAAATTCATGATTCATTCATTAAGCATCACTTGTTGAAGATCTGAATTGATTTTATGCTATAAATTATTTAGTAAAGTCTTGTTATTGTATTTTAATTCTGCATTAAATCTTTGAAATTTCATTTAAAATTCATGAAAGAAGATTTTATTTTAATACAGTTTCAAGTACTGTTGTTGAGCTGTGTGATGATGATTGAAATCATTGTACATTTTATTAATGATTGATAGTACTTCTTTTGCTTTTAAAAAGAAGTTCAGAGATGTAAATTGATCGCGTCAAGTCGAGTATTCAAGTTTGAGTCGAGTATTCAACTTGAAAAGTGTCGAGTTGAATTGAAATTTTTTTGAAAAAGTGTTGAGTTAAATTGAGAAGTTGAACTCAAGCACTTGAGTTGAGTTGAGAAGCTTGACTCAATAACTCGATTCGAAAACTCGACTCAACTTAACAAGATATTAAATAAATGTAAATAGCTTGATTGAACAGTCTTCATGATTTTCTTCATGACTTTCTATCATGTTTTTTCGTCATGACTCTCTATCAAAGTCAAACAATCTTCATGTTTTTTCTTCATGTTTCTCATCATGTTTTTCATCATGTTCTTTTTCATGTTTTTCTTCATGTTTTTCTTCATGTTTTTCTTCATGTTTTTCTTCATGTTCTTCTATTAAATGATCTTCATGTTTCTCTTCATGTTTCTCATCATGTTCTTCTTTATATTTCTCTTTATGTTTCTCTTTATGACTCTCTTTATGACTCTCTATCAAACAATCTTCATGTTTCTTCTTCATGTTCTTCGTCATGTTCTTCTTTATGTTTTTCTTTATGTTTTTCTTTATGACTCTCTATTAAATGATTTTCATGTTTCTTCTTCATGACTTTCTATCAAAAAGATAATGCAAAAAGATAATGCAAAAGTCGGAAAAATTTCTATATTTAACTTTCTTGATGTTAAGCTCAAGTTCTTGATGAGTCAAGTCAAGTTGACTCAATTTTCAGTCAAGTCGAGTTGCATCAAGTTGAAAATATGCTCAACTCAACTTGAGTTGAGTTGAAAATATGAACAACTCAACTTTGAATTGAGTCAAATTCAACTTGATGATCAGTCTACAGAGATGTATCTCTCATTCATGATGCTATGTGCTTAATTGCAACTTCACTGACTCAACTTTTAATGTAGATTATTTTCAACTCTTCAGTAAAAAAGTAATTCTTGTTGATCTTCAGCTTATTTTACATTCATGACAGTCAATTATTTACATTCTGCAATGAATTTTCAAACAGAGATGAATTCAATAACTTGATTGACTTCAAAGTTTAATCTTCGAGAGTAAAAGTGCTTTGTTAACTAAAAATGATTTTCAAATGATGTATAATTACGTTCTTGTTTCTTATGTTTTTCTGCAAACTAGTCTACTGAACTTTCAATATGATATTTATCTCATTGACATCTTCTAACATCTGAATTAAATCATTGTGAATCTTGATTTTAATATCATGCTAATGACATATGTGTTGAATAAAGACAATGATATTATTTGCTTCATAAGCAATTATTCAAGCATTCAGCTCTGCATTGATGCTGATCTTGATTATTTTGTAGTTAAAAAGCAACGCATTCATGTTTTTTTATTCTATGTCAAATGATGCATTCATGTTTTCTTTTGATGCTGTTTAATTCTGTGTTAAAAGTGATTCTCTTTTAGCATTTTGAAGTTCATAACGAGTCATGCTCACTGCTGCTGAGTTTCTAGTCATGCTATGAGTAGAAAATTGCTGATCGAAGAGTTCTGATGTTGCTATCAAAATTTCTGAATTCAAGTTTTGATTTTGCTGAAATTGCTGATTTCAATTTTGATGACGTGCTTAATAAAAAGTTTATCTTCTGATTCATGTTTGTAACATGTTGCAGAGCTTGTTTTAATTCTGTTGTTGAAATTTCTGATTTCAAGTTTTGATTCTGACTGAAGTTGAAATTTCTGGTTTCAATTTTCAAGTTTAAATTATGTAACTTGTTTTGTATCATTTACACATCAATAGCAAGATTAATGAGCTTTGAACTAATGTTATAAATCTGCATAAAGCGAATCATTTATATAGTACTGAAGCAAGAGTGTATTCTGATTGTTAAATGTTAAGAATTTCATCAGATGACTTAATATTAAAACTTTTTCAACTTCGCACTATGTTTTTTCACTGCGTTAACTTGTGCAAGTCGTTTTTTTTCGTTTAAACTATCATCATTTCTTTTTTCTTTCACTTCAACTATCATCATGATCTTTATGATTCATTGAAGTTGTTACATCAGATGATTGAAAATCATCTGATCAAACTGAAAATTTTCATTTCATATATATCTGCATGCTTCTACATTGTACGCAATTTATCTCAATCTTTATCTCTTTTTATGATTCTTTTTCATGTTTCAACACATCTGTACTTGCTGTGCTTATAATCATCTTATTTATAACTTTTTTAATTCTAATTCAACGTATGTTTTGAATCTTTGTTTATCTCTGTTTATCAATTTACCTGTTTATTCATACACATTGTATGCTTCATACATGCTAATTAGCTTGATAGAAAGCATTCTTTATGACTTGATATTAAACTTTCTATCGAATTTTCTATCAAACTTTTTACCAAACTCTTTATTGAATTTCTTATCAAACTTTCTATAAAACAATCACAATACATGCACAACAAATCTTGAAAAAGAGCACTACATGCAAAACAGAGCGAATCTAGAGAATGATCAAACAACGATGAATTGCATGAGTTGCAGCAATGCAAGTTCGAAGATGATTGCAAGCAACGTTGACATATTGCAAGAAAACAGCGACATGAGATTGCAACGTTCACGCAATGACAAAGAGAAGATAGTTGACATTATCAATCTACTAATAAAAACATCAACATTAAAGAAAGAGATGAGCAAAGATTACTTGTGAAAAAAAATAGCATTGAAGCTGATGCATTGTCTTTGACTCGATTCAGAAGAAAAACATCACACGACTCAGAACGCATTCATCGCGAAGAATGTATAGAAACTGAAGACATCAGTTTAACTGCTAAGCAAGCAGTTACAAATGCAGAGAAATACGCGTTTCTCATTGAAAATTATGTCATGAGCAAATGTGACAAGAGAAGAATTATCAACGAAGAAGCAACGTTTCAGAGAAAGATCATTGTTGCTTTGCAAGAAATGCAAAGTCATGATAAAGATAGCAGACAGAGAAGAAATAAAGAAGATGCAGAAGAAGATCATTGAGCAGATTTTTCAGAAAATAGCAAACGTGTCAACAAGTCAACAAGATCTGATTGTGTCTCTTTGCAAGTTGAGTAGCAAAGACATCTTTCTTCACGCAGTCAGCTCAGATGCACAAACAAATCTGAAAAAGACTCAAGAATGAGCAAAAGAAATTATGAACTTGACGCGCATATCACAATAAATCTTCGCAATGCTGACACATGAGATGTGCACTACAATCAACATGAGCAATCAGAAGAAAGTCATTAAAAAGCTGATAAAGAATAACGTAAGACTTCATGAAAATCTGAAGATTCTAAGAATAGTCTGACTCAAGAAAGTAGCAAAGAGCGAAAAGATTCATTCATCGCTCATCGTGAAGATAGCAATTGAAGCGATGATGAATTGACTGATGAACGTAAGTATGCTAAATGCATATCATGAATGCATATGTGAGCTGTTCAAGAAAAACTGTTGCATCACATAGTGCTTCAGATGTCAAGAATTTGATCACATGATCAGATTCTGCAGAAAGAATCAACGTTACATCAAGTGCACAGACAAACATCACATCAAGAAGTGCATGATGTCTTTAAATAAAAGACGTTGCATTAACTGCAACGAAAATTACGAATTCTGAAGATGCATCTGTTTCAAATGATGACAGCAGATGAAACAAGCATTCAAAATCTATAGAAACAGATCGTTCAGATATTCAGAAGCATCTAAATACAATTGCACATTCTTGCAATTCTTGAACTCATCACTGTCTTCAAGCTCTGCAGATTCAATGAACTCTTTGAATTCAATGAACTTTTTGAGTTCAATGATCTCTTCAAAGTTCATGAACTCTCTCAGTTCAGTGAACTCATCAAGCTCAATGATAGTTATGCTGAAAACACGCAGTCTAGTCGCTCATGAATCAACATGACAGATGATAGAAGTCAAGAAAAGACGCGTTGATCATTTCTCTTGCATGAGTAGCGACTCAAATGAGACGTCGCTTAAGCAGAGTCAGAAACAACAAATCAGAAGATGAGATAAATTCTCAATGACTGAGAGCATTCAAAGAGTCTTTTCTTCACAGAGTCAACAACAGCTACAAATAACTTTATGATAAAACAATCTTTTCTATGAATACTGCAGTACAACATCAGAAAATCATTGAAAATTCAGAAATCATTTCTAATCAACAGAGAAGTTCGTGATTTCAACATCATAATCATACAGAAGCAGAATTGCAACATTAATGATACTCAATCATTTAACTCAGCTCACAACTTCTTTTATCTAGTGAAAAACACGTCATTACAGTCAAGAACATGCATATATGTGAACAAATGCTTAAGATTTGATTAATGAATGATAGAAACAGCTGAATCAGACATTTACTTAATTAAAATATTAATTCACAACACAGATAATGAAATGCAAACATTGCAACTTATAAACATTTACAATTTGTGTTCATTGTTCTCTACATCTACAAAGAAATCTTTAATCATTTCTCACTTGAGTGAGTTACTCAAAGATGACTGCAAACAACTGATCATAAGAGATTTCAATTTACATCATTCTCATTGAAAGAAATAAAGATGCTTCACTTGACATGCAGCGATCAACAGTTTACTTAACATCGTTACTAATGCTAAGCTGAAATTATTGCTGAAATCAGACATTATTACTCGCAAGACTCACAATCAGTTTACAACTATTGATTTAGTCTTTAGCAGCGAGAAAATACAGTTCATGACATGCAAGTGCAAGATATGCATTGATCTGCATCAAGAATTGAATCATCTTTTGATTGTCATAGAACTTTGTTTACAAACAACATCAGTACAGTCTTCAACTTGATGATTATGAAAGAAAATGAACACAGAAGCATTAAGCGTGTATCTGCATATGCATCTTTCGTCGAATCGTTCTTTGAACAGCAAGATGATGATGAACGAAAGAATGTGTAAAGTTATCAAGATGTTACAGAAGATCATTGAGAAATTTACTTTCTTGACAAAGTCATCAAGTTGAGCAAAGAACTTCTGAAATTCAAACTGCTCAGAGATAGTAACGAAATCAAGACGACTGCAAATTGTATGAAAAACACAAAGTACACTAGATGCGTGAAATGAATATCTGAAACACAATGATCATAAAAACAAGATCATTTAACAAGCAAAGCGCGCACATTTCAGATCACAAATGCATGAGCTGAGCGATGCATTTAAATCAATATGATGCTTCGCAAAATGAGTCAGAATCGAAAGTCAGCTATTTAAAAAACTTTCTCAGTTTTCGTCATTAAAGCGAAGTGACACTGATCAAATGATAACAACGTTCGAGAAAAAAATCAAGATATTGCAAGAAAAATTCTTTCTTTCACTCTCTCAAATAAACATTAATGACATCGCAGACTCATTTATACTCTTGACAATGTCATTTGACTTACGCATTTCAAAAGATGAAGTGAAACAGACAATTAAAAGAATAAAAGCAAATAAAGCATCAGACATCTTAAACATTTCAAACAGAGTGTTACAAACAGATCTTGCAGAACTGACTTTAATATTGATGAGTTTATTCAACGCATATGTAATACACAGATATCATTTGAAGCAGTTCAAAAAGACTCAAATAATAGTACTATACAAATCAAAGAAGAGCGATTATACTGATTCAAAGACATATTGACTCATTGCTTTGCTTGATATCATGAAAAAAACTCTGAAGTCGATCATGATTAAAAGACTGAGTGATATAGCTGAGACTCATTACATGCTATCTGATGCTCAAATGAAAGCGAGACATAAGTGATTCATGATCTCAACATTAAATCTACTAATAGATCAGATTCACATGATATGAAGCTGCAAAATCAAATACGTAGCGTTCATGCTAAGTTTAAATGTTGTCAAAGCATTCAATCAAGTTCTGCATATCAGACTTCTGCATACTCTGAAAATGAAAAGAATTTCAGACTATATAGTTGAATAAACACACAGCTTTCTTGAGAATCAAGAAACATCGTTGAGATTCAATGAGCAAACGAGTGACATGTGCAAGATAAACGCAAGCATATTGCAAAGATTTCTCATTTCATCAATTCTCTTTTTATTCTTCAACATAAGTTTGATTGAGAAGTGCAAAGCATTGAGAATTAAGATTGAAGTGTTTAACTTCGTAAATGACATTAACATTTTAGCATACAATAAATTCATTGAAGAAATTTGTAAAACATTGAGCAAAGTGCATGATGTCTGCATGAAATGAGTTTGCACTCATGACGCAACATTCGCATCAGAAAAGTATGAACTTACGCACTTCATCAGAAAATCAAAAAGATTTGACATGATGACTAGCATATAAATAGAAAGCTCAGTTATTAAGTTGAAATCAGACATGCAAGTTCTGAAAGTACAACTGAACATGAAATTACAATGAGACATGCATCTTCGTCAAATTGAAGTGAATTACGTCACATGAATGCTAGCACTTAGTCAATTTGAAGTTTTTACATGAGAAGCAATCTTCACAAAAGCAAGACAGATATACTCAGCAGTAGTAAGATCAGAAATTGCATTTGAAGCATCAGTTTGACATCAGTGAGAAAAAGAGAGAAAGTTGTCAAACAAAGAATGCAGACTTGAAACATTACAGAATCAGACTCTGCATCACGTTGCAAAAATGTTCAAAAGAGTAAGCATCAAGACTCTGAAAGCAGAAATGTATACAAGCTCGCTGCATGTTCATTTGAACATGCTGCAAGATAAGATCACGTTACGCAGTTGAGTCAATGATTATACACAGAAAGTCAGACAAGCATGCAAACTGATACGCGCTCGTCTGATGAGTGTCAATCGCATCATTTCTCGCTCTTTTGTCATCAAGAAAGTGACGCTTCTGAACAACTCAATTCAAGAAGACGCGAAAATACAGTTGAGACGCAAGTGATTAGCTTTCGCTGCAATGATTTCAACTAGTGACAGCATCGCAATAGTGCAGTATCACAGAAGTCAGTGAAAGCAATGATGAAAGAAATATAGAAAATGCATTGCAGATGTTCACATCATCTCAACACAAAGATCACATCAGTTTAACAAAATGATAAAGATGCAAAACAATCTTCAAAAGATTAAAAGCACTTTCGTCACTTACATTAAAATTAAACGCATAGATCTGAATGTTTATCTGCACTTCAGAAACGTTTCAGACGCAGATAGCATATGATGCAACTGCGACTGAAATCATCAGATGACAAAACATGTACTTATGCATTGCTTGAACTGATTGCATCTGCGATCAAGAATGTTATAAGACGTTGACTTCTTGAACTATTAAATAATCATCACTATCACGAAAAGTCTCAAAGCAGCTGCAAGAATGATGATGAAAACGAAGCTTTTGAAGCAATTTAAAGTGACTAAGTCACTTATTCTTTAACGTGCGATTAACGTGAACTAATTTGATACATAGTCTCATAATGATAGTTTCGACTGCGTGAAGCAGTTGTATAAACAGCGAGTGATTTTCTACTTCAGAGAGTTTTGTTCACTCAATATAAATAGCATAGAGTTTCTCATGAGTTGACTTAATCAATGTCATAAGAATGTATGAATTTATTATTATTATCAAACTTTCTATTAAACTTTCTATCAAACTCTCTATCAAACTCTCTATCAAACTCTTTATTAAACTCTCTATCAAATGCTTTATTAAACTTTCTATCAAATGCTTTATTGAACTTTCTATTAAACTCTCTATCGAATTTTCTATTGAACTCTTTATCAAACTTTCTATTGAATTTTCTATCAAACTCTCTATCAAACTCTCTATCAAACGCTTTATCAAACTCTTTATCAAACTTTCTATCAAACTCTTTATTAAACACTTTATTGAACTTTCTATCAAACTCTCTATCAAACGCTTTATTGAATTTTCTATTGAATTTTCTATTAAACTTTCTATCAAGCTTTCTATTAAACACTTTATGTTATGATGAATTGACACATAAAGACTAAAGTCAAAGACTGAGTTGAAGATCAGATCTGAGTCAGCTCTGAAACTTTATGACTCTGTCAAGACATTGTTTAAACTACGTCATATCTTCAACTTAATATGTCATGAGTTATGTTATACTCAACTTGATAATGCTTGATAAACTTTCTATAGTCGATTGATTCTTTCAAGTTATTGAGAGCTTCTTAATAATTAGTTCTATCATAAAATATATTCATTTTATGTCTGCTTAGAATATCACATTGTCATATCACTCTTATAGATTTCGTCTATTCATTTAGTAAATTCAATCATCATAGTTTCAATTATTTCAAACTCTTCTTAGAGATGATGATTTGATATTCAAGCATGATAACAGCAACGTAATTGCAACAAAGTTGAAACGACGATGTCTCAATCTTGCAAAACATCATATCAGAAAACAAACATCATATAATGAAATCAGAAAGCAAAGAAGCAGAAGATGAATTCTCTCTTGATATTAATGAACAGCTGACACAAGCAATGCTTCAATATGATGAACTGCAAAAGAAACAGAAGTTAGAAGCTATTCAATCAAAGATTGAGACTTTGCAAGTCATTGAAACGACGAAGAAAAGTCATTCAGCTTTCATTCAAGCTTTCACTGAGAACTCAAACAATCTACGCATCATCATTTTCATAATGTCGATGATGATGAAACGAAGTCATCATGAGATTGTTTTGCAAAAACGAAGATTCTCAATGCTTTTGAAGAAGTATCATGACAAAATCATAAGAAAGCATAGAGAGTGAATTTGCAACATTGAAATCTCATTTTGAAATACTTCTTGATATTTTGAAAGTGATGAGAAAAAGATTTTGTACTGCATGATTTATCTCAAGAATGAATCAAAGAAGTTTTGATTCAATCATGAAGAGACTATGTTTGCAGCTCAGCAGACGTGATTCAATTTTATCAACTTTCTTCTTAATTTAATTGAGAATTCGATGAATCGAAGCATAGACATGACTCAGCAGTATGCAAATGCATCATAACATTTAAATCAAATGATATGAACATTTGCATTCTATTTAAGCATTCTGAAACATCAACTTTCATTGTATAGTGATGAGCATAAGTTAACTCATTTATTCATTAAGTTGAGATCTGAGCTGCATGTGATCATTACTAATGTGCAAACGATTTTCATCACATGAAATAAACTGATCACGTCAAGTCAAGTACTCAAGTTCAAGTTGAATACTTAACTTAAAAAGTGTTGAGTTGAGTTGAAATTCTTTTGAAAAAGTGTCAAGTTGAGTTGAGAAGTTGAACTCAAGCACTTGAATCGAGTTGAGAAGCTTGATTCAATAACTCGACTCAAAAACTCAACTCAACTTGACAAGATATTAGATAAATGTAAATAGCTTAATTGAACAGTCTTCATGATTCTCTTCATGACTTTCTATCATGTTTTCTCGTCATGACTTTCTATCAAAGTCAAACGATCTTCATGTTTTTCCTTCATGTTTCTCGTCATGTTTCTCGTCATGTTTCTCGTCATGTTTTTCTTCATGTTTCTTTATCAAATGATCTTCATGTTTCTCTTCATGTTTCTCATCATGTTCTTCTTTATGTTCTTCTTTATGTTTCTCTTTATGATTCTCTATCAAATGATCTTCATGTTTCTTCTTCATATTCTTCGTCATGTTCTTCTTTATGTTTTTCTTTATGTTTCTCTTTATGACTCTCTATCAAATGATCTTCATGTTTTCTCTTCATGTTTCTCGTCATGTTCTTCTTTATGTTTCTCTTTATGTTTTTCTTTATGACTTTTTATCAAATAATCTTCATGTTTTTTCTTCATGACTTTCTATCAAAAAGATAATGCAAAAAGATAATGCAAAAGTTGGAAAAATTTCTATATTTAACTTTCTTAATGTCAAGCTTGAGTTCTTGATGAATCAAGTCGAGTTGATTCAATTTTCAGTCGAGTCGAGTCACGTCAAATTGAAAATATGCTCAATTTGACTCAAGTTGAGTTGAAAATGTGAGCAACTCGACTTTGAATTGAGTTGAATTCAAAATGTCAATTCAAAACTCGACTTGATGATCAGTTTAACACGAAATGCATTAATTAATCTTGTCGCTCAATTGAAAATCAACTTGCAAAAGAAATGCATCTTGTCATTGAAATGACTTCGAGACAAGAACTTGCATGATCAAGATAAAGTCAACAAGAAGACTCATTTAAAGCGAAAGAAATTTCATTGATTAATTAGACTCAATTCTTCGTTAAAGACAAGCTTGCACACTTCGTTACATTATAGCAAGAATTTGTTCAATATAACGTGTTATACATGCAATTGAAAAAGTCATTACTTTACTGATTGTAAAGATGAAAAGATTAAGAACAGATTAAAAGAATTTGATGTAAATTGAGTACTCATCGATTCAATGTCACATATAAGTCATTTCAAGATTTTGAAAAAAGACAAGTTCTTGATGAACACTTCAAATCATTGAGAGAAAAACAAGAAGTTCTCTTTGTAAAGATTCTTATATATAAAGAGCATGTAATTCAGAAAGATCAAAAGACAGAAACGAAGATTTACATGAATATCAACATCAAGATGAACATCATTAGTCAACGTTTCATTATCGAGCAAGATATGTCATTGCTGAACGTTGATCTTTCAAGATCTATCTGAATGAACGATCAGAATGTCTATTATTATGACGTCTATAAAATATGTTATTGACTGAGAGACAGCTGAAGCATAGAGAAAAAAGATATAAGTATCTTCTATGCTATCAACAAGAAGAAATCTTCTCTGATTCTGAGTATGTTGAGTATGCAATTCAAGCATATTCAAATAAACATGATTGCAAGAACATGACATTTTGACGTGAATGAGCACACATTTGAGTTGTTCTTTGCATAAGCATTTGCAAAAGCTTTATAAAATGAGTTTACTGTGTATGCTTTTATCATGATCAACGTCATTAAAGAATCGATCGTTGAACATTAAGTGAAAACAATGAATAACATGATGAGTTGTATCACAAACGCGTTTGAAACGCAGACTTTATTCATTGAATTGAAAGAATACGAAGATGTATTCTTGATAAAGAGTGTTAACAAATTGCTCTTGCATGAAGATCACAATCATGCAATTGAAATCACTGCAGAGTCATTGTATGAATCGTTGTATAATTTGTTGAACACAGAGTTAGTGACTTTGAGACAGTATCTAGACGATGTCTTAGCGAAAGAATGAATTAAGCACTTCATTAACTCAACTGACGCGTTTATTCTATTCATTTTCAAAAAGAATGATAGTTTTCATTTATGCATGAACTATCAAGATCTGAATAAGATCACTGTCAAGAATCATCATTCACTGTCTTTAATTAGTGAAACTTTAGACAGATTCAATCAAGTCAAGCAGTTCATTAAATTGAATTTGAAGAATGCATATCATCGTCTCAGAATTCAATGTGAAGATGAGTGAAAAACGACGTTTCATACTCGTTACGATCACTTCAAATATATGATCATGTCATTTAATTTGATCAATGCATCTGTCATCTTTCAGACTTATATTAATAAGATCTTGACAGAGCTTTTAAATGACTTTTATGTTGTTTATCTGAATGACATTCTAATTTTCTTCGTAAAGAAGACTGATCACATAGATCACATGAAGCAGATTCTTGAGAGATTAAGAAAGTTCAAGCTATATGTTAGCTTGAAGAAGTATGAATTCTTCATCACTAAAGTGAACTTTCTAGAATTTGTCATATTCACAGAGAGTGTTTCAATGAACTCAAGTAGAATAGACATCATCAAAACGTGATTCATATCAAAGATGTATTGAAAAATACAAGTTTTTCTGAGATTCATCAATTTCTATCGACGTTTTATACATCACTACTCTCAGATAGCAGAATCTTTAACAGAACTGCTGAAAGATAGTGTAAAAGATGTAAAAATGAACTCATTCATATGATTGAGCAAAGTGAAACAAGCTTTTAATCAACTTCGCGACGTCTTTATGAGAGTGTTTATTCTAAGACACTTTGACTCAGAATGACATATACACATTGAGATCAACGTGTTCAATTATGCAGTCGTGAATATTTTGTCTCAGTCAAATGATGAAAATCAGTGACATTCAATTGCATTCTGATTCAAAATGATGATAAATGTCAAAAGAAACTATGAAATACATAATCAGAAACTTCTAGTCATAATAGCGATGTTTAAACATTGACAACACTATGTGAAAAACAGTTATCATACTGTTGAAGTTCTGACTGATCATAATAATCTGAAGAGTTTTATGAACATTTGAAAGTTAAACGAAAGACAAGTCAGATGAATCATGACATTGTTGATCTGCAACTTTGAAATAACACATAAATCAGAAAAGACAAACTTGATCAATGCATCATCAAGATGATCTGACTATAAGAATGAGAACATCTTTGCGAATTGTTTGCTGCTCACTTTGCAGCGAAAGCTGACTAGAATAGAAAGCTTAAATAGTTTTATATTTGTAGCGATCGAAGAACTATACTGTATACGAGTGATTAATGATGTCGAGAAGATGTTCATTCACAGTATAAGTATGAATAGATATTCAGCAGAATATGTTAAGAGCAGACTGCAAGATGAAATTCACTGATGAACATAAGTGATTAACAATGTCGAGAAGATGTTCATTCACAATGTTAGTGAACGAAGATATTCAGCGAAACATGTCAAAGACAGATTGCAAGATGAAATCTACTATACATGAATGATTAACAAAGTCAAGAAGATGTCTGTTCACAGTATCAATGAAAACACAAGTATGTATTCAGCAATGCATGTCAGAAGTATGCTGCTGAGAGTCATGACTTTAGCAATGCAAAAGACACATCTAGACGAAGTACATTTTTCAAAAGATAGAATTTCTCGATCTGAGTCTGAAAACTTGAAAAGACATGATGATGAAACGTTGATTCATAAAGATCACAACGTAGCTGAGAAACAGCTTAATTCTGTTGCTGAAACTGTTGATTGCAAACAACTCATTTCACATGCAATTGTCAAAGTATTGACAATTCATGAAATGACATACAACTTCAGTAGTAAATTCATAGTCAAGCTCATCAAGATCTTACAGCAAGAAAATGAATTTGCTGTGAGATTAAAAGCAGACGAAACGACGAGTATATGAAAGAATGATGTCAAAGCTTGAACATTGAATAGTCAAGAAATAATAAAGTACAATGAATCATTATATGTTTCAGAAAATCTTTCTGTCAGAGAAGAGTTATTGAAACGTCATCATGATGATTTGTTAGCAAGACATTTTGATGCTGACAAGATCAGCGAGCTATTAAATCGCAAATATTACTGAAAAAGTATGATCAAAGATGTCAAAAAGTATGTAGATACTTGTGACATTTGTCAGAGAATGAAGATGAAACATCATTTATCATATGACGAGTTAAGATCATTATCTCGACTCACAGATTCATGAAAAGAAATCACTATGAATTTCATAACAGATCTGTCGTCTAGTAAATGAAAAGAAGTCATGTATGACTCAATTCTTGTGATAGTCGATTACTACATGAAGATGACGCGTTATCTGTTTACAAAGAAGACTTTAACTGTTGTAAAGTTAACAGAGTTGTTCTTTGAGAAGATTGCTTTAAGATATGAAATATTGAATGATATAATTATTGATAAAGATAGTTTATTTATCAGTGCATTCTGATCAAAGATCTGCTATCATGCAAAGATGAAATGATGACTAAGCATCGTTTTTCATTCGCAAACAGATGATCTGACAGAATGACAGAATCAAACGCTGAAACATTATCTACAAGTATATTGTTCAGAAAAGCAAGATGACTGAGCTACGTTTCTACTTGTAGTCGAGTTCATGTATCATCAGATGAAGCACTCTTCGTTGAACTGTAGTCTCTTTAAAGTCATGTATGATTACAAGTCAATTTTTGATATACACATCAAGAACGATGCTATGAAAAAAGAAGTGTCAGCAGCAAAAAAACACGTTGAAATGCTGCAAAACATGTGAAACACGTTGATGAAATGATGACAAAACGCAATTGATGCTCAGACAAAGTACTATAATTGAAAACATAAGTTTAAGTTCTTTAATGTTGATGATTTAGTCATGCTATCAGCAAAAAATCTGAAGCAGAAGAAGTTAAGCAAAAAGCTATCAAATAAAATGATAGAATGTCAGAAACTAGACTGAACTAGAAATTCTATCAATATAAAGAATTGATTATTATATTACTTGAACTAGATACAGAACAATACATCAGATAATGTACAAGATGAAAGACAAAGAGCAAAAGAAAAGAATGAAGACTCGACTTTTATATACATGAATTGAGTAGAATCAAGACTAGACAGTAGTTCTATTAACTTAAGATTGCAGAAGTTCATGCACATGACTGAGATGATTGAAACAGAATTGCTGAGACTAGATTAAGATGATGATGACTAGATTAATGACTTGACATCATGACAGTAGCTTTTCTCTTCAAGACTGAGCTTTTGTGAGACAATGAGAAGAAACAAGATGAGACGAGAAAGAATTGAAAACAAAGACTGAAACGAGATGAGAATTGATGTGAACGCATTTTAATGTGATGAAGCACAGATGAGACTAGAATAAATCTGAGTCACATTTGAGTCAAATCTGAGCAAGATGTCTGAAGAGCAAAGCGAGATGAAACGCATTTTAACGTAATGATGCACAGATGAAACTGAAATAGATCTGAGTCACATCTGAATCAAATTTAAATGACATGTCTGAAATAAATCTAGACAAGATCTGAGTCAGATCTGAACTGAGTTGAAACGATGAAGATTGAACTTAAAGTTCTTGACATTGACATTAAAACATCACACATGACAGTACATGTGATTCTTCAACAACAGAGTTGATGAGATGATATTCATCAAGTGCTTGCTCACAATTATTCAGAAGATTGAAAGACTCTTAAGTAGAAAAGTGATTTTCTCAATCAACGTAATACTTAAGCAGAGATGAGTTATAGCATCTATTACGCTTGAAGTTTAGTATGCTGTTTACATATCAGAATCTTTCGTCATTCTTAACAATAATGAGTTCTTAAGATTTCTGACGTTGATTTGAGAGAAAGTCACTTGCGATATGACTCAGAAGAGTAACATGAAAGATTGAGTGAATCTTCATGAATACTGAAAGATTTAACTCGATGACTAGAGAGTTGTTCTTAAAGACACGCTTGATCTTGAAGAAATCAACGTTATGATTGTTTAACTTGACAGCGAGATGAGCAATGCTGAGATTATGAGCATTCAGTCAAACTTCATCTTCAACGAAGTATTTAAAACAAGAACGATGAAAGAGATTGACATGAAATTCGTAAATGATCTGAGCTATAAGCATCTCATTACGTAAATGCTCAGTTAGTTTCTTCATTTTCTTGATGAACTCTTTGACATTGATTAACTTGTCTTGAGCTTGAGATGTAAGATTCTCAAGCAGAGACTCAAAGAGCTCGAAGTCTAAACGTGAATTCTGACTTGAATTGATCAAGAAGAATGATGCTAGAGTGATTGATGACGATGCATTATTGACGACGAATTTGACTTCAGAAAGTCACTTAGCTCAGTCATTCTGCATGTAGTTGACGAAGACTTGAAGATAATGCTTTATGACAGCATTGACTCTCTTGATTTGATCATTGATTTCAGAGTGATACGTCATTGATAACTTAACGTCTATCTTCAGCATTTTACACATATGCTTTCAGACATTGAAGATGAATTGTGTGTCTCAATCAGACATAAAAAACTCAAGTAAATCATGATGTTTTCAAACATGAGCATAGAAGCAGTTGATAACTTCTTCAACTTTCATAGAAGTGATGAGAACTAGATGTCTCATTTTGATAAGACGATTGACGAAGACTAGAACATATCTATATGTGATACTCATGAAGATACTGAGCGATAAAGAATTTACATAGTTCATGAAGACATCACGTCAACGACGTTCGAAGACTGAAAGAGAATGCAATCATTCTTGAGTTCGTTGACTAGAGAACTTGAAACGTGTGCACACGTGACAGTTTTGTACAAAGCGTTGAACATACTTATAAATGTTTGATCATCAGTAGACTCGACTGATCAGTTCATAGCTTTTTGCTTTTTCTGAATGATCATTGACAACAATATCATGAGCGAGCTGAATGATACAAAGACGTAGTTTATTTGAGTTGAGCACATACTTTCTTTCTTGAAAGTACAGATGATTCTCGTGTTTTTCACACTCAACTAGAAAGATCTTGTTGTGATGTTGTGCTTCATTGCAAAGCACTTTGATTATCTGAGCTGCGAATTTGTCATTGATTTCGACTTGCTTTCACAATGTCTGAGTGAGAGTGTCAACAGAATCTTCATCAAGATTCAGAGTGTCTTGATCTAGCTGAGACTTAACGTTTTCAACGTTGAATTTTTTGATTTCTAGATTCATGAAAGCTAGAATTTGCGAAGATGCTGAAGTAACTGAAAACAGATGTAACTGAACTGAATCTAGAATGATGATTTGTGACTGAAACTTCATGACTTTGATGTTGAAAACGTCAAGAGCGAGATTCTCAACAATATCAAGATTTAAAACATGAGTTTTCAGAATTGTCTGATGTTGATATTGATATCAAGAATCAAATGTATTCTTCTCTTTAAAGAGATTATCTGAGCGACGTGTCAGAGCATTCAACTTATCATCGATCTTGTCAAAATGATAAGCGATGTGATAGTTGAATCTAGACAGAAACTCACTTCAACGAGCTTGATGATGACTCAACTGCTTAGTTGACATAAAATACTCAAGATTTTTGTGATTCGTGATCATCTCGACAAAGTAGATAGAGTCTTCAAGCTCTGATCATCATTTCTCGAAAGTGCAAACAATGATCATGAGTTCTTTATTGTAGATCTCGTAGTTACACTCGACTGAGTTATGCTTCTTTGAAAAGTAAGCAACTGAATGAAGAATCTCATTCTCATTGTACTGAAAGAGAATGTCTTTGAACACATAGTTCAAAGCATTGATTTCTATCACAATCTTGTGATCTGAATTATAGTGACGAAGAATAATCTTGAAAGTGAAGACTTTCTTAAGAATGTTGAATGCAACCTGACATTTCTGAAATCAGACAAAGAATACATCTTTTCTGATGAGATGAGTGAGCGAGATAGCTATTCTACTATAGTCATAGATGAATTTTCTATAGAAGTTCGCGAAATCTAGAAAACTTTGAACGTCTTTAACGTTGATCAAGATGAGTCAATTGACAATGATGTCTATCTTAGAAGAATTCATCTTGATCTCTTCAATGATAATTATCAATTCTAGATACAAGACTTGAGTGATGTGAAACTTGCATTTGATTATATTCATCTGAAGATTTGCTTTTCGCAGCTTTCGCAGAATGAGCTTGACATGAATCTCGTGCTCAAGTTTATTGTCGAAATAAATCAAGATGTCATTCAGATAAGCTGTATAAAACTTATTTAAATGTTTGCAAAAAGTATTGTTGATATACTTCTGAAACGAGACAGATTCATTACATAGATTGAAGAGCATGACTAAATACTTGAATAATTCAAATCGAGTGCAAAAGATGATGAGAACTTCATCTTCTTCTTTGATTCGAAATCGATTGAACGCAGAGATGATATTCAGCTTGATAAAGATTTTAGCTCAACTTAGATGATTCAACGTTTCTGAGATCAGAGACAGAGAATATCGATTCTTGACTGTGATAGTGTTCAGATCTCGATAGTTCACGCAGAAGCAAAGTTCTTCTTCGAATTTCTTAATGAAGAGAACAGAAGTGATCATCTGAGAATGACTGACTTGAATGAAATCTTTGCTCAAATTCTCATTCAGATAACGATGAAGTTCTAGAATTTCATCACGACTTATGTTGTACAAAGCGAAGACTGAGGATTGAGCATCTTCTTTAAGATGTATGACATGATCATGAGCTTGATGCAAAGACAAGATATCGACGTTCTTCTTGAAGAAGATGTCTAGAAACTTGAAATATCTGAATGATAGAATTGTGACTAAATCGACGTTCTTACTTTATCAATAGACTTCAAGATCTTCTTGTGTCGTGAATGCAGTCAAATGAAATTTCTTTTTCATTTGACAAAGATTCAGACAATGATTTTTATCATACGTACTGTCTTGAGAGCGAGACGAAAACTGAGCAAGAGTTGAACTGTTCTTTGAATAAACAGTCAAAGTTGCATGACGCGATTTTGACTCGTCAGAATCTAGACTAGAAGATGAGATTGACTCAAGATTTAAGAAAACATCGATTTTCTTTAAAGTGACGCTAAACACTTCAATGTTTTTGACATGAGCAGCATGATTAAAGCTTCAAGCTTTTAACTCGACTATGTCAAGTTGTATAAAAGATTAATTGAATTGATCTGCTTGAAGAACAACAGAAGTTCTAAAGAGAAAAGAATTTTGACACTTGATTTTTGATGAGTATTCTTTTTGAATGACTTAAAGAATACAATTAGAAGCTTCTTGTTTCAGACGAGAGACAAGACTGAACGAGATTTGTTTCTTGTGAACGAGCTGAGTATTAGTTGACTTCTTGTGAGTGAACGAGAGATTATATTGCTTCTTGTGAGCAGATGAAAAACTGAGTTGCTTTTTTCAAGTGAATGAGAGACTAGATTGCTTCTTGCAAGCAAATTGAATGCTGAATTGCTTCTTGTGAGCAATCTGTAAACTGAATTGCTTCTTGTGAGCAATTTGTAAACTGAATTGCTTCTTGTGAGCAATCTGTAGACTGAATTGCTTCTTGTGAGCGATTTGTGAACTGAGTTGCTTCTTGTGAGTGAATTGAGAACGAGACTGAGAGAAAGTTACTTTGTTAACTTCGAACGAGAAATTTTCTTCTTGTTGATTAAGATCATAGATCTTGACGAGAAATGAGCAACAATGATTAAGATAAAAGAAGAAAAACAAGATGAGAATATTATGCTCAAAATTGACATCAATGACGTGATGATGAAGTCATGACAGACTCATGATGATGAGATACTGACTTAATTCAATGACATAAAAGAATAGTCTTTTGATGTGTTCATCAAGAATCATTGTGATTTCAACGACATGAATAATGTCATTGATTAAAGCGACTTGATCATCAAATTCTTGAAGTCTGCGAGAATAAGTTAATTGATGCAAGAAAAAATGATGTTGTTGCGCGAAGAATTTATTCATAAAGACATAAGCGAAGATTTCACTATCAATCAGAGCGAGAACGAGAACTTTAAATTGAGTTTGACGTAGAATACAGAATACTATCATGTGACTATCTTTGAATGTTGAATTGAATTCAAAGAGTTTCAAGACAGATTTAGCAGAAAACTTTCTATATAATTGAAGTGAGAGTGAAAAGATTGAGACTAGTAAACAAGATGATATGTATACAGATCTTTGAGCGCAACTTAGCTCAAAGACTAAACTTTTTTCGCAAACAGCGAGACTTCTTCATTTATACTGACGATGTCATTGTCGTAAATGTTCATGATACGCAGAGTGAAGAGCTTCTTATTTGAACATTCTTTAGTGATTTTGCTTGAATGTTGCAACTTGCAGTAGTAGCACAGCTTTCACTTGTTGCAGATTTTCTTGATCTCAGAAACGATCAGAGTCTTATCTTGAACAATGACAATAATGAAGCTTAGATTCATTAACTCATTGAGAAGCGAGAAAGAAAGAGACGAAGATACTGTTGAAACAACAGTCACAGAGATGATGATTTTTGAATCTCAAGAATTACTAGTCAATGCAAAGATGTTCTTGACTTTGACAAATGAGACAATGATGAAAACGAAGCGAGATTGACGATGCTTAAGCTGCTGAAGCTCTTCATCAATGTTAAAGAATGCTTGAATTCATTAATGAAAGATGAATGATTGAGTTTCATCAAGATTTCGTCAGAAAAAGACGATGACTTGAGTGAAATAATTGACATTGTGCTTCAGACAGTCAATCAATGAGAAATCTTTCATCAAAGAATGTTCTTTCTTTTGATAGAAAAGATTGTAGTAGTCAGCAAAGTTATTCATGTCTTGCTTCAGAGTTTCATGAAGATATAAATGAGCATCTTCTGCCTTGAAAGAATTGTCGCAGCAATGATGCAACTTATGTCATCAATCTGCGAAGATGAAAATGATACAAAGATCATTGACTCGATATTAATTCATTAGATTGTGAGTCTTCTTATCTATGATGAGTCGTGACTCGACATAAATGATCTTGACTCGATGAAAGAAATAATGATCATCATTCATGTTCATGCGCTGTATCAGACTCTGCTTTCATGCATTCAATCAATCTTTGTCTTTCTCATACTCAGATATGTCAAGAAGCTTCTTGAATTTAGAAGCAATGAAGGCAGCAACAGAGTTTGCAGAGAAATGAACGATAAAAAAAGATTGATTGTTCAAGATTTGTGCAACGATCTGAGCTATCATCACAAGAAACTGAGAATTCAACTCTATATAAATTGAAGAACTGAAAACGATGAATGAAAATGAGATGATAACATCATGTTGTTGAACTTGATTTTGAAGCTCACGCATTACACGAAAAGTCTTGACTGAATTTTCGATCACACTTTGAGCGAACTGTTTGACAGCACGCTCATCGTTGATCAAGAGATTGTGAGATGACTTCATTTAAGCAAAAGAGTAACTAGACGAGATTTCAACGTATGAAAACGTTGCAGAGAGTGTAAATCTTTCATAATGTCAAAGACTAGACTGAACTAGAAATTCTATCAATATAGAGAATTGATTATTATATTACTTGAACTAAATACAGAACAATACATCAGATAATGTACAAGATGAAAGACAAAAAGCAAAAGAAAAGAATGAGAACTCGACTTTTATATACATGAATCAAGCAGAATCAAGATTAGACAGTAGTTCTATTGACTTAAGATTGCAGAAGTTCATGCACACAACTGAGATGATTGAAACAGAATTGCTGAGACTAGATTAAGATGATGATGACTAGATTGATGACTTGACATCATGATATAAAATCTTTTCATATACAAGAATTCATAAATAAGCAGACGTATCATTTTGATCTTTCAATCATTTATAAAGTTCATTCTGTCTTTCATGTATTTCTTTTAAAGTTGTATAATTGTAGACTAAATGATGACTCTATACTTAATTATTTCGTACTTAAGCTTATTGATGATGAGCAAGAATGAAAGATAGAAAAGATTCTACAAAAGTGAAAAAGAAAGAAAATCTTATATTATAAAATACAATGAAAAGAATATTTCATTAAATATAATTAATAAATATTGAGCGAAGATATGAAAGATGTCTTGAAGCTTATAGAAGCTTTTGAAATGAGGCTGAAATATGAGCGAAAAGCATAATCACTCACTTTCAAGCATAAACTCATTATTAGAAAAGAAGAATCATTGTATTATGATAGTTTCGTTCTCTAATGAGATGATTACATATGTAAATCAACAGATAGAAGAAAAAAGCGCAAAGATGCTCAAACGCGCTCAACAAGAAAGTGCAAACATCATGCAATCATCACTTCATCAAACATCTCTCACATAAGACAAGATTGCAAACTTCTTCTTCTTTTTCATTGTCAGATTTACATTGAGATGTGAAGATAAAGATTCAAGAGACAACAGATTGTGTTAAAATATATCAGAAGAATTAGAAATGCTGACAAAACAATATATAATTGAGATTGAATGTATTGCAAAGCGCTTTACATTCAGAGTTTCTCTGATAATGTCATTGACAATCATCATTTCTTTGAGAATGAGCTTTTGAATCTTTAAAGACTTAAGTTTGTGAGTTTCTTCAAGATGATTCTTCACACAAGTCGTTGTCATCAATTTCTTGTAAAGAATTTTTTAATGAGCAGTAAATGTTTTCAGAGCAACATTCTCTTCTTCATCTTCAATTGCACTATCATGAATATTCTGCAGATGAAAGAATTCATTGATAGTTGAAATGCAGATGTTGAGAATCTAGATATCAAATCATGAGCATTTAATAAACATATCAGATAAGTATATTCATTGCAATACAGAAATTCTCATTACTTGCACAATGAACACACTTTTTGTACATTGTCTTTCTTTGAAAGATGACATCACACAGCGATGCTCTATTCTCAATGTATAGAACTTGAGCACACTTTATATAAATCACTCTATTTAAAGTTTTGAGATCAGCAATGCTTCTTTCACTTATTTTCATCATTGACAGCTGAAAAGCATCAGTAACAACATCAAGAAGTTGAATAAGTGAATCTTATCATCATTCTTTGATTTCGCGAAGTCTGTAAGTTCAACAAGATCATTAATGAAGCGTCAACAATCATTTCTTCTTTCATTGTTTTTCAAATTTTCTCTTCAATAGCTGAGACATACTTGAAAGTTTGAATAGTAGAAGTGATGAGCTTTTGATCAGAATTTGATGATGTCTGCATCATCACAAACGATTCAACATCAGCAGCATCAGCAGCATTAACAACATCATGATCATCATGTTTGATCAATGTCTTTTGAGCAAACTTATGATACTGTTAGTTGCAGTAATAGTCGTGAAATCTCAAGTTGTAATATCACTTACTTTCATAATGATCTTGACTTGAGCATCAATTGACTTCATCATTTTACGACTCTCTTTGAATGTCACTGCGCATTCATGACTCATGATCTAGATCTTTTACTCTTACAATACAGATATACTCAAAGTTTGTTAAAAGTAATCATACAATGATAAAAATATGATCATGATTGAAAAAAGATGAAGTTGAAGAAAATGAAAAGTTGAGAGAAACTGAAAGAGCAATAAACAAAACAACAATTGTTATTCACTCTTGTTTACACTTTATCATCTCAATTACATCATTTACTTGAAATGTAAACAACGTTTATGCACTATTTACACGTCATCATTGCTGTCATCTACATCAACTATACATTACATATACTATTTACACTGTCATCTATACACATTATAATTGAAGATGAATCATCATTCAATCAAAAGTTTCTCTTTTTCTTGTTTTCTCACAAAGATTTGAAGATTTTTATCAAGAGCTTCTAGAGCGAATCAATGAGTGCGCGTCATTGTTTATCAGAGTAAACAAAGACATTAATTATTGAGATTGAGAATGAACTCACTTAGAAAAGAAGACAATTGTCATGATGAATTGATACATAAAGACTAAAGTCAAAGACTGAGTTGAAGATCAGATCTGAGTCAGCTCTGAGACTCTATGACTCTGTCAAGACATCATTTAGACTACGTCATATCTTCGACTTAATATGTCATGAATTATGTCGTGCTTAACTTGACAATGCTTGACAAACTCTCTATAGTCGATTGATTCTCTTGAGTTATCAAGAACTTCTTAATAATTAGCTTTATCATAAAATATACTCATTTTGTGCCTGCTTAGAATATCACATTGTCATATCACTCTTATAGACTTCATTTATTCATCTAGTAGACTTGATCATCATACTTTACATGACTTTCTTCATGACTTTCTTCATGACTTTCTTCATGACTCTCTTTCTCATTAACTTTTTCATTGCTTTTTCTATTTACACTCTTGTTTGCTTTCTCATCGCAAAGCTTCATTAAGTTCTTCGTTTTATCTGTTTCATAAAAGAAAGAACTACATCAACTATTGTTATGAAAAAGAGCTTGAAATAACGATAATGAGTTCTTTACATCTCATTAACTTTCTCATTGACTTTCTCATTGACTTTCTCATTAACTTTCTTATTAACTTTCTCATCGACTTTCAATAAATCACATATGAAGCACTGAATAAATCACATATAAAGCACTGAGTAAATTACATATAAAGCACTGAGTAAATTACATATAAAGCACTGAATATCTCACATATGAAGCACTGAATATATCACATATGAAGCATTGAATAAATCACATATGAAGCACTGAGTAAATCATATATGAAGCACTGAGTAAATCACATATGAAGCACTGAATACATCACATATAAAGCACTGAATACATCACATATGAAGCACTGAGTAAATCACATACAAAGCATTGAATATACTACATATGAAGTATTGAAAGAACAGTAAAGTTAATTTTACAAATCTGTTTCTTATTTTGCATTTTTAAAAAATTCATCACTAAATTTGATGAGATTCTTGACAAATTCTAAAAAACGACACAGATTTTGCAATCAATGATATCTAATTAAAAAGACGTAGTGCAAAGCAGTTTTCATCAAAAATGATGATTTTCTCATATAAGTGTATTCTAACTAGAAGTTCAAAGCTAAAGAAGAAAGAAGATGAAACATGTCAAGAGTTTTATACTTACAAAGACGAGCTAGATCACTAGCGTGTTAACATCAGCTTTATACTAGTTTATAATAGTTTAACATGATTTATGTTAAACTAACTTAAAGTGCACACTTGCAACAAGAATGAACTCACTTAAAAAAGAAAACAATTGTCATGATGCATTGATATATAGAAACTAAATCAAAGACTAGAATCAAAGATTAAATTAACAGTCAGATTTAAGTCATTCTGTTAAGACATAGTTTGAATTACGTCATGTTTACAACTTTATGTTGAAATCATGTATTCATGTTTAGAATTTAATCAGTAAAGCATGCATGAATAAAATGTTTGATCAATAAAGATAGTTATAACTAAAATACTAAAAATACAGAAAAAAGCAAAGAATTTTGAGCTATATTTATAATAAAGCAAAACAAAGAGAGTTGAATTAACTTGCTTAAAAGTACTTAAATAAATGAAATATTCTAGCAAATTTCAATTTAAAACATCATTGTTTCTTAATCATGTATTAAAATCTTTAAAATCTATTGACTAAACTTTATTGAGTCTCGACATACTTTGTAACATTATCTTCTTCTCTTTAAAAGTCATGTTTCTATGACTTGTAATGTAGTTCATAGCACTGACGTAGAGTTTTGATGTCAGTCTTTCTATCAATTTTTCTATTAATCTTTCAGATTATCATGTTTATTGTAGCAGATTCACTATAAGAAAATAAAGTAATGATCATTGTAACAGACTCACTAGTTGCATATGAATGTATGATCAGATTCACTGATAAATAGAGTGACTTACTCATTGAAAAGATTGACTCTGATTGAGTCATTGTAGCAAACTCACTATTTGCACAAGAACATGAAATAGATTAATTCACTAATAAATAGAATAATGTAAGTAAATAAATCATTGCATTGATGAATAATGTCATTGAAGTAGACTCACTAGTTGATTTGCTCATTGAAAAGATTAATTCTGATCATGTCTTTGTAGCAGACTCACTATCAAGTTTGTTGACACAGATTATTTTAACTCAACTGATTTATAAGTATTACAAGCGTGCATCTTAAGTTAGTTTAACATAAATCATGTTAAACTATCATAGACTAGTATAGAGCTGATGTTGACACGTTAGTGATTTAGCGCGTCTTCATGAGTACAAGACTCTTGACATGTTTCATCTTCTTTCTTCTTTAGCTTTAAACTTCTAGTTAGAATACACTCATATGATTCACTCTATGCAGACTCATAACATTAGTTCAAAGCTCATTAATCTTGCTATTGACATGTAAACAATATAAAAACAAGCTACATAATTTAAATCAGAAGTTGAATTCAGAAATTTCAACAGCAAAATCAGAACTCAAGCTCAGAAAGCATGATAGAAATCAGAAATTTCTAAAGAAGAATCTTGATTTGAAATCAGAAATTTCGGTAAAATTAGAATCAAAGAACATGAACGTGTTGTTCTTGACTAACTCTTTACTGAACTCATCATCAGAATTGAAATCAGAAATTTCAGCAGAACTTGAACTCAGAAAGTTCAATTGAAATCAGAAATTTTGACAGTAACATCAGAATTTCTCGATCAGCAATTTTCTACTCATATTATGATTAGAAGCTCAGAATCAGTAAGCATTGCTCATTATGAACTTCAAAATGCTAGAAAAGAATCACTTTTATCACAAAATTGAACAGCATCAGAAGAAGAAAACATGAATGCGTCATTGAATACAGAAGAAAAGAACATGAATGCATTGTTTTTTGATTATGAAATGATCAAGATCAGCATCAGCACTAAACTGAATGTTTGAATAAATGCTCATGAAGCAGATGACATTATTATCTTTATCAAGTACATATATCAACAGCATGATATTGAAATCAAGATTTACAATGACATGATTCAAATGTTAAAAGATGTCAATGAGATAAACATCATGTTGAAGATTAAGCAAATGCGTTTGCAGAAAGAAATGAAAAACAAGAACATGATTATACATCATTTAAAAACTGCATCAAGTTAATAAAGCACTTTGATCTCTGAAGATTAATTCTTGAAGTTGATTAAATTATTGAATTCTTTACTGTTTGAAAATTCATTGCAGAATGTAAACAATTAACTATTGCAAATGCAAAATAAGTTGAAGATAAACAAGAATTACTTTTCTATCAAAGAGTTGAAGATTGTTTACATTGAAAGTCAAGTCAGTGAAGCTGCAATCAAGCACATAGCATCATAAATAAGAAACATGTTTCTGAATCTTTTTCTAGAAGTTGAAGAAGTACTATTGATCATTAATAAAATTTACAACAATCTCAATCATCATTATACAACTTAACAACAGTACTTAAAGCTGTATTAAAACAAGATCTTCTTTCATAAATTTTGAATGAAATTTCAAAGATTCAGCGCAAAACTAAAATACAATAATGAGACTTTATTAAATGATCTTCAGCATAAGATCAGCTCAGATCTTTAATGAGCAATGCTCAATGAATGAATCATGAACTTGAATGAGTTTATCAACATCTGCATGAAAGTCAATGTTAAATTGACTGAATTGAATGCTTAATCAATCATTAAAGCATCAATGATCTCAGCTGCTTGCTTTGTCGCTAGCACATCATTTGTTCAATTCACGTCATCAATCTTTGCGTGAAAGAAATTTAGAATATTGAATCTTAATCTCAGCAAGAAAGAGTTATTAAAGAAAGAACTTTGCTTCAAATGCAAGAAGATAAAACATAGAGCATATAAATGCTTTGACACAACTCAAGTGCATAAAATCATTGCAAATTCAAAAAATAATCTGTCTTTATTAAAGTAGTGATTAAAAGCAATGTACTCATATTTTGTTTCATCAGCATGTCTGATAATTTATTTAATTTCAAGTTATTTACTGTTAACATCATCTTGAATAGTTTAGAAAAGATATTCAAATTTCTTGCTCTGATAAATACTGAAGTCGTTGACATGACTTTCATTGATAAATCTTTGATATCAAAGCTATGTGAACACTTCAATATTCAGTCAATATCACTGTTAAAATTAAAGTTAATTCAATTGTATGATGAAATTTCTGATTGAAAGTCAATTACATACGCTTTGTATACATCAATTATGATACAAGAACACAAGAATGAAATGATGCTTCTATTAATAACTCATTTAGATCAGCATAAGATAATCATTGAAAATCTTTAATTATGTTGAGAAGTGCAATGATAGACTCATTTTTAGCAGCTCTTCGTAGACTAACGTCAGAAGAAAGATTGCACGTCACGACTCAGTCACATTAACAGTATATAAATAAAGCAGTCTACGACTTCTTTTTACAATCTGCATAGATTTCATCATATGTAATACTGTTCACTTTACTCTTTCAATAAATTATGAGTCTTGATTAGCAAGAAGCTTTCAACGTAATTAGATTGAAACATTCTAAGCATTTGATGCTTGACAACTCGATACAAGACTTATTCAAACAAGCAATCAATGATCACTTACTACATGTCTCACAAGAAGACAAATAAGTACATTGACTTAAAGAAGTTCAGTGAAATTCAACAGCTTACTACGCATCTCACAAGAAGATAAATAAGCACTCACATCAAATTGACAGTTTACTACAAGTTCTCAAGAAAGTGAACAAATAAACATACTTGAACGCATTGAAGAACGCATAAAATTTTCATCATCACTGACGAGATTACATTCTCTTCACTTCACTCATCAATTTATTTAATATTTTTATTTTATTCTTTGATTCTAACAACAAGCTGAGTTTACATCAACATCATGAACTTCAATGACTTCTTCATCAAACGACGATCTGTTTTCATTCTCACTTGCAAGAACTGCAATCAATGATTTTCTTTTATGAAAAGATGATTCATTGAGAAAGACTTGTGATTCATCATTGAAAACAAGTTTGACTTGAACACACTCAACAGCATCATCAACATCATTAACGAAATTCAATCTTTTGATTTCAAAAGTCAAAAGATCGACGTGAAAGCTCACTACTGACTGATCATCTGCATCATCATTGATGATCAAGAACACATTGCAGACAAGATATCAGTAAAAGAGATTTAAGATACTTTGAGCTATAAATATAAAAAGAAGTTACAAATCATTAAGAGACAATATCTGATGAACTTTATTGATTATAGAATGTCAATGAATATTTCTATTAAAAAGACATGAACACATCTTGTCAAGCTGACTTGAAAGATCGTTGCAACACAGAATGACATGAGCAATTTATTCAAGTCAGAACGTCGCTTTCAAGTCTTACTTCAATCACTATCAGATGAATACATGATCATTCAAGATATCATTGATGCACAAAACAAGTCAGATGTTGAGAGAAAACTTCAAAAACTACAAGAGAAGAAAATACAATTGAAAACAACAGAAACTGTGCTATGAGTTAAGCGAAGAAATGAACGCAAGCGTACTGATCAAGAGCAGAACAAACGCAAAATCAATCATCGTTGCAAATGCTTCTCAAACTTCAACAATGATTAATTGCATCATCGATTTCTAAAATGTTTTCTCTGTGAAGATAAACATCATCTAGTCGATTGCTCTCATCTGTTTGCAGCTCAAGAGCTTGTGAAGAAATGCAAAGACAAAGACAAATCAAGACACAAGAATGCTGATAATTTTCAAACTCTTGCTGAGCTTCTGAAGAATAAATACAAGAAACACAGAGTCTACAACGCAAAAAGCGACTTTGAAATCTCTGATGATGATGAGAATGATGAGAACAAAGAAAGTGAGAATATTACAACTTTGTCAAAGAACATTATCAGTAAGATTTCTGAATTCAACTGAATTGCAGACTCTGATGTCTTCTTACATATGACTGATCAACTTTGACTTTTTAGTGAGTCTTTAATTTACATTAAGAGACATATCATCAAAGTTGAAGAGAAAAAATTGTATGTCAATCACTGTAACACAGCAGTCATGCAAAATCATCACGAAAACTCAGTCAAGCTGTTTTCTGTTCTTCATGTTTCTAAGCTTGAGATGAATCTTCTTTTTGAAAGAAGAATGTGTAAGAAAGATCTGCAAGAGAGCTTTGATGATAAAGATCTGTACATGCATGACAAGTGAGAAAAGCAAATGATTGAGACTTTAAAATGTGAAAACATTTACATAGTAAAGAGAATTGCAAATGATCTTGATGAATTTGCATTACTATCAGTTATGCAACATGACATCTCATCAGCATTTTCAGCAATGCACAGTTCAATGAATCTTGATGATTCAATGAATTTAGATCATTCTGTGCCTCACATTAACGTGATTCATCATGAGAACGAGATCGAAGTTGATCATGATCAACTTAGCTTCGCAAATGACAAAAGCTTCAAATTGTACAAACTGTGACATTGTTGTTTCACTTATCTTGAATCAGCAAAACTTCGTCAGCTTCATAAGATCATCACTTTGAAAAAACCTATTTTCATCAACAACAGTCATGAGAATGTGTGTGAAATATGTGCACTCATCAAGTTCATTAACAAACGAGAACACAACATCAGCAATCAAAAGACAAGTATCTTGACTTTCATCTTCATAAACATCTGTGAATCACTATCGTTGTTTCTCAATAACGAGTCGTACTTTCTAGAGATAATGAATAATCACTTCAGAAAGACTTGATGCATTTCTTTGAAGCAATGATTCAATGCATCAGATGCTTTGCAAAAATGAAAACTCAGTGTAAAGCTTCACAATGATATCAGACTTCTCTCAATATGCAGCAACAATGTCATGAAACTTAAAGTCATCTTGAATAACTGATGTTCATCAGTTGACATTGCTTCTCAATACACTGTTTCACATATGTCAATTCAAAATGAAGTAATCGAAAGAATCATACACATCACAGAAAACTTGATGCAAGTCATGATCAAGAATGCTGAACTTCTCATTGAGTTTTGAGCAGAAGCTGTGAAAACAGATGTTTATTTGCAAAATTGAATCATTATGAAACTCTTGATCAACGAAGCTCTCATGATTTCAAAGAAGACATTCATCGAAATCAAGCTCTCAATTGATTATGTATAAGTATGAGAATGCAAATGCTACTTGCACGTCGATTTTAAGTCGTTGTCAATCAAAGATAAACGAAACAAATTCATGAACAAAGACAGATTCAACACATTCATGAAATATGTGAAAGACATTGATAAGCAATATCATCTTTGAGTTTCAGATCTTGATCGAGTCATCAAGAGTCACGCTGTCAAGTTCGCTAAAGATGAAAAGAGTGAAAACATGAACTTACAACTTCATAAACAGACATTCAATGTTCTTTCAGAGCGAAGATCTGTGAAAAAATCATCAAAGAATAACATGTCAATTGACGTTTCAAAATTTGATGCTTTCATGATTGATGTTTTGTTTGAATCAATTAATGCATTGAAGATTATCATGATCAACTTGAATGCACTATTCAAGATTACATCACAAGCATCAGATAATCGCGAAATTCACTTAAATGTTCAGATCACTCAGAAAGTCTTTGCATCAAGCATGTTGAAGTCAACAGTTCAAACATTTCTGCATGTAGTCATTTCAAAGAGAAAAAGAGACAGCGAAGATCAATAACTGAAAAATCACACATTCAAGATCTTGCAAGCTATGATGATCTGATTTGTTACAGAGAAAGTTGATGATGATGAGAGCAATTCTGATACAAGCATGTCATGAATATTATTCAACGTCAATGAATCTGACTTTTTTAAAGTAATAAGAATTCTCACATTGAACATTTACAAAGATGCAGTGCAGAACTCAGTTTGAAAAAAACTTTAAAAAGAAGCAATCAACGCAGAACTTGTAACACTAGTCATTAATGAAATTTGACAAGAAAAAATGTCGTTCAAAAAGATCAACATTGTAACAAGCAAATGAATTTTCAAGTCAAAGATGCACGTCAATGATTCTTTTGACAAACTGAAGACAAGATTAGTGATCAGAGATTTCTTTCAAATTCATGAAGTTGACTATGAAAATACTTTCACGTCAATCATCAAGTTTAACACTCTGCAAGTCTTTCTAGTTATTGCAACAATGAAAGATCTCAAACTTCATCAAGTTGATGTGAACAATGCATTTACTGAGTCGTTTTTCAAAGAAATCATCTACATGTCTTCTTTGTCTGAAGTGAAAGTCAAATCTGACTGTGTTTTAAGAGTTCTTCGAAGTTTTTATGATCTCAAGCAAGCTGCACAAGACTGACATGATCACTGTGTAACAACGCTATCTGAACTCAACTTTGCACAATGCATTGCAGATTCATATCTTCTGATTCATAGATCAAAAGAAATCATGTTGCTACTATACATTGATGACATAGTCATCATTTGCAAATCATTGAGCAACATTAAATGATTTAAGCATGAGTTTCAATGTGTTTTCAAAGTCAAGAATTTAAGAAAAATGAAGAAGATTCTTGATATTCAAATCACTTGCAACAAAAAGGCACGAATCTTACGAATGAATCAAACTCACTATCTTCATGATGTTCTTAAAAGACTCAACATAAAGCAAGATAAGCACAAGGTAACAAATCTTTTAATGAATGAATATGATGCTCTTCGCTCAACTGAATTTGAAGACGTGAGAATCAATCAGCATGAGTATCAACAAGTCATTGAAAGTCTCATATATGCTGCAATTCACACTCGATTCAACATCATCTTTGCTCTCAATCAACTAAGTCAATATCTCAGCAATTTTGCAGAACATCATGAACACATCTTAAAGAAGTTGATGTAATACGTTCATTTCATCATTGATCTAGACATCACGTACAAAGTCAGTGAAAGCATAAAGTTAGTAGAATACTTTGACTCAAACTACGTCTCAGACAGACTAAATTGCAAGTCAATTCTCATTTACATCTACATGCTTGATGAAGAATCAGTCTTCTGAATGAGTTGAAAGCAAAAGTTCGTTGTCACATTGATCATCAAGACAAAGTACATGATTTTATCAATCTGCATCAAGAAGAATCTATGAATCAATCAAGTGCTTAAAAACATGAATCTGACAAAGTACTTGAACATCAGTCACAGTCACGTTGATATTCTTGAGAAGATTACTCATTAATTTGTCTCACTTACGCAGCTCAAAAAAGATAATCAAGCGACTCTTATGCTGATTAAGAATGCTTATATTCATGAATGATCAAAGCACATTAACATCACTTATCATCACATTCGAAATCTGCACAAGAAGAATCAAATCTCAGTGAACTTCGTCTTTAATCAAGATATGATAGCAGATGAATTGATCAAGTCACTATCTCAACAGAACTTCAAGAGATTCATTGAACAACTGAGATTGAAAAGCAGTGAAAGCTGAGAAACTCGCAAGCATCAAGTGAGAGTGTTGAGAAGTGCAATGACAGACTCATCTTTAGCAGCTCTTCGTAGACTAACGTCAGGAAAAAGATCATGCGTCGCGACTCAGTCACGTTAGCAGTATATAAATAAAGCAGTCTACGACTTCTCTCTACAATCTGCATAGATTTCATCATATGTAATACTGTTCATTCTATTCTTTTAATAGATTAAAAAGAAATCAAATTTTGATAAATTTTGCAAATAATCAATTAATATCATCATTGAAGATTTGAACATTAAAATCTGTTGTTTCAAAAGTAAGCAGTTCATCAGCATTTCACAAATTTGAATCAAGCAAAATTTGCAAAATGAAACAAAAGAACTTGAACTTAATTGTTACATTAATGATCATCTTGAAAATACTCATGAATCAGAAATCAATAAATTGATTCATTGAATCTGTACTTAAATGAAAGTAAAGCATTCAAGTTGATCTCAATCAACTTTGACTCTTTCAGTCAACGAAAGTAAAGAAGATCATTGATATTATCATGATTGAAGTTACTGCATATTGAACTCTAGTCAAGAATAAGAAGATCAAGATCTTTTTTTAATCATTAGCGAAATCAATAAAGCACTTAGCTCAGTTGAAGATTTTGCAGAACTGAATGAAATGACATCAATCATGTCATTGAATGAACTGAAGAAGAAGAAACTCTCAATCATTTATCACGACTTTCTGAATGTTTTCAATAAAGAAAAAATAACTCATTTGTCTTTGCATCAATCATATGATCATAAGATTGAATTAGAAGATGAGAATCAATTCTCTAGAAGTTGATTGTATTTTATGTTAAGTCATAAGCTGCAGAAGATCAAAGAGTATTTAGAAAAGAATTTGAAGAAGAAGTTCATTACATTCAGCAAAGCTTCTTTTGCTTCGTTAATACTATTTGTCAAAAAGAAAGATGATAGTCTTTGCTTTTGCATGAACTATTGAAAACTGAATGCTCTGATCAAAAGAAATCGTTATTCAATACTTTTGATAGACAACAATGCAAATCTTCATTGACTTTTGCAATTTCTATTAATGATTTATCAAGAACTTCTTAAAGATCGCTTGACTCATGATGAAGCTGACTCAGAAAAATCACTTCTTTAAATGAACAGAGATTTGTTAAATGATCTTTGAAGAACTGAAGCAACAAGTGATGATAACTTTCATTCTGAAACATTTCAACTTAATCAGAGAAGCTATTCTGAAAACTGACTTCTTGAACTATGTCAACGACAAAGTATTATCTCAGTATGATGATAAAGAAATTCTACATTCAGTGATCTTCTATAGCAAGAATATGATTCTTGCAAAATGCAACTACGAAATTTATGATAAAGAACTGCTGATCATTATTCACTGCTTAAAGCATTGACATCTCAAATTGAAATGTATTGATATTTCAATCAAGATCTTTATTAATCATCTGAATTTAAAGTACTTTATGATCAGCAAAGAATTAACTCGATGACAAGCTAAATGAGCTGAGAAGTTATCTAAATATAACTTTCGAATTATTTATCAGTAAGAAAAACAGAATCTGAAAGTCAATGTGCTAACTTGAATGTCAAATGTCAAGTCAGTTCAAATAAATGATGATAAAAAGCTTTATCAGCATCAGATGTTATTGTCGAAAAGCAAATTCAATCTGCAATCAATTGAAGTTGATCAAGAATTTAATCAAGATTTAATTTAAATCTTGCTCAGATTTAACTCAGAATTTGACTCAGAATCTGACTCAGATTCAAAACTTGAATCAAAAGCTAATTAAAATTCAATCAAAGAGATGATTTCTATTCAAGATCAGATTATAGTTGAAAATCAAATGAATCAACTATGTATTAATATTATAATTGTAATTGTAATTCATACACTCTTGTGACATCGATTTAAACTCAACTCATGAGAAACTCTATGCTATTTATATTGAGTGAACAAAACTCTCTGAGAAAGAAAATCACTCGTCGTTCATACAATTGCTTCACGCAGTCGAAACAATAAGATTGACACTGTGTTATCAAGTAATGAATTTATAGCTTTTATTCAATGCATGACACTTAAGTAAACTCTTAATGAGTGTTTGTATTGTTTAATTATGATGCATTGTCTTTGCTTTGCTCTTCATTGATGATATTTTATACAATGATGTTTCGATTCAATTCTTGATTCAAAGATGAAAGACGTTTTCTTTGCATTCGTGATGCTCATGATTGTAACATACATAAAGCTGTGTTCTCTTACTCAATGATTATTATTCATTAAGCAGAGAAATATGTGATGAAAGAGAGATGCACATGATGAGAAAATAAAGTGTGATTGTACTGAGTAATTCTTTTCTTCTCTTGATTTAACTTATGTCACGTAAACATTGAATGAATTGTTAGTATAAACATGTGATTGCAATCATTTGATGTTTGACTCTGATCAATGAAAGAGAATGCATTCTGATCATTCTCTTGAACTCTCAATTTTTCATGTAGATAAATGAATGACTTAACGTCAAGTAAAGAAGATGAGCTTAAGTTTTCTCAGTATATCAGCATGATTAATGAGTCATTACTTCTTTAAGCACTGTAATCATGACTTTCAATACTTGAAATGACTATTTTATCTGATATCTTTTCATCAATTACTTGATGACACTGTTGATGTGATGAAGACGTTTCAATATATCAACGTGATCAACGAGTCATCACTTCTTTGATCACTTGCAGTCATAACTCTCAGACTGCATCTGAATTGTCTAATCACTAATAGTATCTTTTCATCTCTTACTAACATCGACATGTCATTACTCTTCTTTGTAGATTGATTGTGACTGTTAGAAAAGAATGTTGTCGCGTAAGTGAAAACTCTGCATGATGACTTTTCTGATCACGCAACGTTCTAACATTGTTTGAACTGCGTCGAATTAAGATTTCTTGACTCTTCTGACTTCTATTCAAACATAAAATAGAATCAAAAGATTTGTAGTCAACATCATATATAAATGAATCTCATTGTCAATTTATGTATTAATATTCAAACAGCTATGAAACAGAATTGAAAAACTTGTCAAGATATTGATTTAAACAATTGTCAAGTACTTGATGAAGTGCTCTGAAAAGATGACAGATTATGAGTTTCTCAGTCAGAAATCACTTGATTGATAAGAAAAGTATATGATCTTTTGATCAATGATCACTCTGACATGAATTGCACGCTAGACTTGCTTAAATGATCATATTGCTGATCAAAGATGAGAACTACAATCAAGCACTACATTTGAAACTGTTACGTTTGTCGTAGATCAAAGACATTGAGAGATAGAATCAATGAACTACTGAAGTCATTGTTCATATCAGAACAATGATGAAAGAACATATTCTTAAACTTTATTATCAATTTATCAGAAAATGAAGAAAGCAATGTGATTCTGACAGTAATGAACAGATTGTTCAAAGAACATCACTATATCTCATGTTAATCAAATGACGAAGAAATCACAGCAGAATAAACAGTTAAGCTTCTGTTAGTATGAGTCTTTTGCACACATGAACTATTGAGATCAATAATGTTCAATCATGATTCTCAGTTCATATCAATTGTCTGAAAGTCTCTATGTTTGAGACTCAATATCAAGATGAAATTGTTCACAAACTATCATTTACAAACAAATGATTAAATAAAAAGAACGAATCAAGATGTGAAATGATATTTACAAAGTTATTGCTCATACATGCAAGATGATTGATTCATCTGATTATTCATGACTGAATTTGTCAATAACAATGCTATCTCATCATTAATTGAACAGTCAGCATTCTTTTTGAATAAAAGCTTTCACTCTTGTATAAACTTCAACTTAAACTCAACTGAATATGAAATCACTCATGCTAGAATTGAAGTGAGTAAAGTGAAAAATATCTTCAAGTATATGAAATGATCATTAGCATTAATCAAGCAAGCATTAGTAAAAGTCAAAGTCACAATGAAGAAATAAATTAATAAGCATTGAAAGAAAATGATTTACAAGATAAATGATATAATGTTTCTGAACTCAAGAAACATCACTACTTCAAGATCTTTCAAGAAGCTCAATGACAAGATGCTGAAATCTTTTAAGATTCTCATTATGATAGAAAAAGCATATTAATTGAAACTATCATTGATAATGAAGATTCACAATGAATTCTCATTGAATTTATTATAATTGAATTCTGAACATTCATTGAAAGAACAATGTGTTACGAATGTGTCAAAATTAATTAAAGCTAGTCAATGATTTAGTCGAGATCTGATCTAGATATGACTCAGCATCTTTTTTCTTTTTGAGCATCTTCTAATCAGCTTCTATTGTCTTCTATGACAAACACACTTCTTTGTGTTACAAGTAGTTAATAGATGTCTATGACAAACACATTTCTTTATGTCACAAACATCTTTTGAATAAACATCTTTCTTGTGTTTCAACACGTTTTCTTTGAAACTAGCGTCGAATTTAAGTAACTACTATATAGAGCGTGTTCTTCTTGTTTTTTGTATCTTCTTTCTTCTGTATTCTTAAAGTCTTAGTTATAACTATCTTTATAGATTAAACATTCTAGTCATGCATGCACTCTGATTAGTTTCTAGACATGATCTCAACATTACTTTAAGAATTCATTAATCACATGATACTGATTTTATTACTCATTCAAGTTCACTTGACTGACAACGAGATAAGTATAAAGAAATTTGTGTATCTGATGATTGATGACATCGAAAGACAGAACAACATCAAGAAATCAATAGAATCAACGAGAATATATGATCATTGAATTGCTAGAGAATCTAAAGCTCATTCAGTACGCGCTCGTTCAAATCAATTAATAGAATCAAGAGATTAAGATCTTGATTGCTAAAGAATCACTCGATTAAAAGAATTAAGAAAACATATGATTTTGATTGCTTGAGAATCACAAAACTCTCAAATCAGCAACACTTTTCTCTGAAGACTACACACTAGAACAACAATCTCACTATCTACTGTTGAGCATCATCATTCGCTTGATCATCAAAATCTTCATCATGATTCAATCATTTATGAATACTCAACTTGATTTCTTCAAGAGTAATCAAAGTCTTGATTCAGTCATTTATCTCAAGTTATCTTCTCATCTATCGAAATTTCTTAGAACTGACTTCATATGAAAACATCATCAATTCTTGTCTCATTCTCAGACACTTGATGAATCTTTGAAAGTCTCTACTCTCTGAAATATCAAAAATGTAAAGCAGCTACAACACTGAGTCAAACAAGATTCAGAAGTTTTTCTAGAAGATCTAAACAATCTTCAAACTCAACGAGATCTAGATGTAGAAGCTTGTGAGCTATTTGATAAAATACTCAGCGAACAGATATAAAAGACTTGTTTTAAAGAAATTAATCAAGCAAAAGAATGATTGAATCTAAATCTTAAAAAGCTTCAAGATCAGATGATGAAACTACAACATCGACTGCAATTGACTAAAGAAGATACTTCTACTTCTTTCATCATGTTCAATTCATTTAAGTGATTTCAAAAGCTTTCAAATTCATCTTTATTTACTGATGAAACAGAATCTTTCTGAAATGATTGACAAGAAAAGATTCATGACAAGCTAGAGATCAACGTTGATCATTTTGATACTGATAGAGTCATACTGATCTATATTCACTTCAGAATCAATGAAAACGCAGTCAAAGTTACTTTAACTTGATGTTAACATGATTCATTGAATCTCTATAAAACAATCAATGATTTGTTAGATGAACTTGCTCAGCTATATGATGATTTCGACAAAGAGACAAACTTTTGAAGAAAATATGCTAATCTCATTCAAGAAAAGAGCAAATTTAGTGATTTTTATTTAATGTTTCAACGTCTGTTCTTTTATTTAGAATATCACGAAAAACAGTTGATAGTCAATTTATGAGACAAGATAATCTATTGTCTTCATGCAGCTTGAAGTAGTCAATTGATTCAGTCAGAATCTCTGAACGAAATTCATGACTATCTGATTCATTTGAATAATGAGCAACGAGTCATGAATGACATCAAGAAAAAGAAATTTCTGAACAAAGTCAGAAAGCAAATTATCTTTGCTGATGAACATTCAAGACTCTTCTATAGAAAGATTAAAGTCATCATATCAGTAAATCAGTTAAAATCGCGTGACGCGACTTTGACTAACGTCAAAGACTTGAATGTACAAGCTGAAATTTGTTTTATCTGTCACAAGTTGAGTCATATTTCTAGAGAGTGCTTTGATTGACTCTTTAGAGTCAATGCATTAAATGATGAGAATGAATTCAATCATTCAGACTTTGACTCAGATTCAAATTCAAAAAACTAGCTATCTCTTTCAGAATCATTGAAAAGATAGAGATCATATCTTTGTACAATCAAGTTGAAGTTCTATCAGAAGAAAACTACTTTGAAAAATCATTTCTGATCAATATCTTTCTCATCGCTCAGAACAATTCTTTTAGTCTTCGATCTTTGATAGACAGTGATTTCATTATCTACACGCTGATACATGACAAACTAGTTAATAAAGTATGTAAGAAACTTGAAATACAATTGATATCACTGACAAAAGAGAAGTTAATACGAGATTATGATGAGAAGTTAGCTAGAAAGACTATTACTCATAAGATTCTACTCAATCTCACGATTGAAAGTCATAAGAAATTGACTATGTCAATGCTGATAGTCAATATCAAGCATCATGAAGCTATATTGAGCAAATTCTGAATGAACAAAAATGAAATATTATTGAACATGAGACATGATACTATCATATTTCCTGATCAATTAAATATATCTATTTCGATTTTTTTAATCTCGTCAAATACAAAGCACTCAAGTTGATTGTGATCAACTTCGATCTCTTCAGCAGCTCACAGCAAGATTTCTAAGATGCTCAAGCACTCAGTTTCATTCATTCAGAAAGAGTCATTCTCGATTCAAAACATAAACGTCGCTTCTTTTCAAGCATTAGTAAAACGAAAAAAGAAGAATCAGATCAAGATTTTTACTATGTTCATTGAAGACATTGATAGAAAAATCATCTACAATACTCAATGCAAACTAGATGTCATAAACGTCTTTTCAGTCAATGAAACGACTCAGAATCTGAAAGATATTAAAGTCAAGTTATCATTGAAATATCAGAATTTTCTAGACATCTTTGATCGAGCTCAAGCAGACAAGCTATCGTCTCATCATTCATATGATCATAAGATAGAGTTTACTAGTGACGCAACATTATCTTGCTGTTGAGCATATTGAATGTTTCTCTACAAGCTTCAGAAAGTAAAGAAATATCTGAATGAGAATCTTTTCAAAGAATTTATAATCTCTAGCAAAGCTTTGTATTTCTCACTCGTTCTGTTCATCTTGAAAGCAAATGAAGATCTACGATTCTGCGTTGACTATCAAAAGCTCAATGCTATTATCAAAAGAAATCGCTATTCTCTATTGTTCATAAATGAAGTGATTGAAAAAATAGTTGATTGCAAACATCTGACTTGATTGAATATCATTTCAACGTTCAATAAACTATGAATGCACTCTGATAGTAAGAACTATACTATCTTTATTATCGCTTTAGAAGCATACAAATCAAAAGTGCTATTCTTCAATCTTATCAATGATTCTGTCTCATTTCAGCAGTATATGAATGATGTTCTATGAGATTTTCTAAATGACTTTTATCAAGTCTATCTAGATGACATTCTTATCTACAGCAAAACTCAACAAGAACATAAACAACATGTCAAGATGATATTAGTTCGTCTATGAGAAGCTGATCTACAGATGAATATTTGAAAGTGCAAATTCAATGTAGAAGAAATCGTCTTTTTAGAAGTCATAGTTTCAGAACAAGATTTTCGTATGAACTTTATCAAAGTGAAAGTCATAGTCAACTGAGCTACGTTGATCAATCTAAAAGAAGTTCAAAGCTTCATGAGATTTGTTAACTTCTATCGTCATTTCATTAAGAACTTCTCGAAGCTAGTCAAATTGTTCACTCAGTTGACTAGAAAGAACATGTCTTTTGTATGAAACGAAGTTTGTGTTCAAGCTTTCAATGATCTAAAGAAACAAGTCAGCTTGATCTCAGTACTATGACATTTCAATTTCAAACAACAGACTATTCTGAAAATCGATGCATCTGACTACGTCAAAGATGAAATACTATCACAGTACAATGATGAGAGTGTTCTTCACTCAGTAACATTCTACAGCAAAAGCATGATCTTTGCTGAATGCAATTATCACATCTATGACAAGAAATTGCTAGTCATTATTCAATGTTTTGAACACTGAAGACTCAAGCTTGAATGCATTGAATTGCTCATTCAGATGTTCATTGATCATCAGACTTTGAAGATCTTCATGAAAAACAAACAGTTAACTTGACGTCAAGTTAATTATCTAGACATTCTATTCAAGTTTAACTTTCAGATCATTTTTCAATCAGATAAAATGAACACTAAAGTTAATGCTTTAATCAGAATGTTTCTGATTGACATCTCTGAATCAACTCAGCGTACTGAAGATCACTATCAAATCATTCTGACACTTGATAGAATAAATATTCTAGCTATTGAATCTGAAGTTGATCTCTATCAGTGAGTAAAAGATGTCAACAAGATGAATGAGCTTTGCAATGAGTATAAACAAGCTATAAGCGAAAATAAGCTCAAGCTACATAGCATTGAATTGAGACACTGCAAGATCATTGACGACGTTTTGTTCAGAAAAGATCTACTGTGAGTTTCTGAGAATATGCATACGAAATTGCTAAAGAAAATTCATGATCAGTCTTTCATCTCTCACTCTGACAATTGAAGAACTATTAATCTAGTTTAACGTTTTTACTATTGATCAGATTATCAAGCAACAATTAAATGTTACATTTGAAACTGTCATGTTTATCAATGAAGCAAAGCATTTAAAGATAGTATCAATGAACTTCTTCATTCTCTTTCGATTTCACAAAAATGCTGAAAAGATATAGTTATGAACTTCATCACTGAGTTACTTTTATCAGAAGATTATAACGTCATTTGCACAATCATATGTCATCTCATCAAGAAACATCACTATGTTTTCTGTCATTGAGAAGATGAAGACATTTCAGTCAAAGAAACGGTTTGAATCATGCTATGAAACGTTTATCAACTTCATGATCTATCTAGTTCTATTGTTTCAAACAGAAACTCTCAATTCATATCAACAATGTGACAAAGTCTTTGTAAATGACTAAGAATCACAGCTAATTTATCAACAGTCTATCATTCTGAGATCAATGATTAATCAAAATGAGCTAATCAAGATGTTGAACACAAATTAAGAATCTACTGTAACTACATGCAGAATGACTGAGTGAAATGATTTCTCATGATGAAATTCAGCGAGAATTTCAATATTTTCTCGATCATCTCAATGATTTCATTCTACTTCAATAAAGAGTTTCACTCTTGAATGAGTTTTGATTCAGATACAACTGACTACGAGACAATTCATGAACGTCTTGAAGCTAGAAAAGCAGATGATATTGCAATTCAAATGAAAGAGTTTCTTATCTTCAGTTATCAGCAATTGAAAAAGACGAAGCAGATCATTGAAGCTCAGATCAATAAACATAGACGAGACATCATTTATGAAGTAAACGACTGAGTTTGATTATTCTCTAGAAACATAAAGACAACTAAATCATGTAAAAATTTGAAAGATAAACAGCTAAAATTCTATCAAATCACTGTCAAAGTTGAAATCTTCTATCATCTTCATTTATTAATAAGCATGAAGCAGCTGCATTTGATGTTTAGTTTGAAGCTATTATGTTCTTATTCTCAAGACTCATTATCAGAACAGCATTTGAAATCTTCTAAATCATTGACAATCAAAGATGATGATCATTGTGTTGCAATCATGCACTTCGAGTTAACCTAACATAGATCATGTCAGACTATCATAGACTAGTATAAAGCTGATGTTGACACGCTAGTGATCTGACGTGTCTTTGTGAGTAAAACTCACGACGTGTTGCATCTTCTTTCTTCTTCAGCTTTGAACTTTTAGTTAGAATACATTCATATGATTCGCTTTATGCAGACTCATAACATTAGTTCAAAGCTCATTAATCTTGCTATCAACGTGTAGACGATATAAAAACAAGCTACACAATTCAAATCAGAAGTTGAAACCAGAAATTTTGACAGCAGAATCAGAACTCAAGCTCAGAAAGCTTGATAGAAATCAGAAATTTCTAAAGAAGAACGACTCAGAAAGCTCGATAGAAACCAGAAATTTCTAAAGAAGAATCTTGATTCGAAATCAGAAATTTCGATAGAATCAGAATCAAAGAACATGAACGCGTTGCTCTTGACTAACTCTTTATTGAACTCATCATCAGAAATCAGAAATTTCAGCAGTACTTGAACTCAGAAAGTTCAATAAAGTAACATTGAAATTTCGATCAGCAATTTTCTACTCATATCATGACTAGAAGCACAGAATCAGAATCAGTGAGCATTGCTCACTATGACTTTCAAAATGTTAGAAGAGAATCACTTCTATCACAGAATTGAATAGCATCAGAAGAAGAAGGCACGAATGCATCATCAAATACAGAAGAAGAGAACATGAACACGTTGCTCTTTGATCACGAAATGATCAAGATCAGCATCAGCACTGAACTGAATGCTTAAATAAGCACTCATGAAGCAGACAACATTGTTGTCTTTATCAAGTACATATGTCAACAGCACGACATTGAAATCGAGATTCACAATGATATGATTCAGATGTTAGAAGATGTCAACAAGATAAACATCATGTTGAAAGCTGCGCAGACGCGTCTGCAGAAAGAGATGAGAAACAAGAACGTGATTATACATCATTTAGAAACTGCATCAAGTCGACAAAGCACTTTAATCTCTGAAGATTGTTTCTCGAAATTGATCAAATTATTGAACTCTTCACTGTTTGAAGATTCATCGCAGAATGTAAACAATTGACTATCGCGAATGTGAAATAAGCTGAAGGCAAACAAGAATCACTTTTCTATCAAAGAGTTGAAGATTGTTTACATTGAAAGTCGAGTCAGTGAAGCTGTGATCAAGCACATAGCTTCTTGCATGCAAGATATCTTCTTGAACTCATTTCTAGAAGTTGAAGAAGTACTATTGATCATTAATAAGATGTACGACAATTTCAATCATCATCATATGATTCAACAACAGTACTCAAAGCTGTATTAAAACAAGATCTTCTTTCATGAATTTTGAATGAAATTTCAAAGATTCAGCGCAGAACTAGAGTATAATAATGAGACTTTACTAGATGATCTTCAGCATAAGATCAGCTCAGACCTTCAACAAGCAACGCTCAATGAATGAATCACAAATTTGAACGAGTTTGTTGACATCTGCATGCAAGTCAATGTTAGATTGACTGAATTGAACGTTCAATCGATCGTCAAAGTCTCAGCGATCTCAGCTGCTCGCTCTGTCGCTAGCACTTCGTCTGCTCGACCTACGTCATCAGTTTCTGCGTGAAAGAAATTCAGAAGATTGAATCTCAACTTTATTCAGAAAGAGTTGTTTAAGAAAGAACTCTGCTTCAAATGCAAGAAGTCAGAACATAAAGCATATGATTGTCTTAAGATGACTCAAGTGCATGAGATCGCTGCAAATTCAAAAAACGACCTGCTTTCGTCAAAGTAGTGACTGAGAGCGATATACTCATATTCTGTTTCATCAGCATGCCTGATGATTCATTTGATTTTAAGTTGTTCACTGTTGACATCATCTTGAATAGTTTAGAAAAGATAGTCAGGTTTTTCGCTCTGATAGATACTGAAGTCATTGACATGACTTTCATCAATGAATCTTTGATGTCAAAGTTATGTGAACACTTTGATATTCAGTCAATATCGCTGTCAAAATCAAAGTTGATTCAATTGTATGATGAAATCTCTGATCAAAAGTTGATTACACACGCTCTGTATACATCGATCATGATTCAAGAACACAAGAATGAAATGATGTCTTTATTAATAACTCATCTAAATCAGCACAAGATAATCATTGAAAATTTCTGGTTGAAAAGAAATCAAATTTTGGTAAATTCTGCAAACAATCGATTAATATCATCATTGAAGATTCAAACATTGAAATCTGTTGTTTCAAAAGCAAGCAGTCAATCAGCATTTCACAGATCTGAGTCAAACGAGACTTGCAAAATGAAACGAAAGAACTTGAACTCAATTGTTACATCAACGATCATCTTGAAGAGATTTTCGAATCAGAAATCAGTAAATAGATTCATTGAATCTGCTCTCATAGCAAAGCAAAGCACTCAAGTTAACTTCGATCAACTTCGCTTCTTTCAGTCAACTGAGAAAAAGAGACTCATTAATATTATCATGATTGAAGTCGCTGCATATTGAACTCTAGTCAAGAATAAGAAGATCAAGATCTTCTTCTTGATCATTAGTGAAATCAACAAAGCGCTTAGCTCAGTCGAAGGTTTCGCGAAACTGAATGAAATGATCTTTGTCATGTCATTAAATGAACTGAAGAAGAAGTTTTCAATAGTTTATTACAACTTTCTGAATGTTTTTGATAAAGAAAAGACAACGCAGTTGCCTCTGCATCGATCATACAATCATAAGATTGAATTAGAAGATGAGAATCAGTCTTCTAGAAGTCGATTGTATCTCATGTTGAGTCACAAGTTGCAGAAGATCAAGAAGTATCTAGAAGAGAACTTGAAGAAGAAGTTTATTACACTCAGCAAAGCTTTCTTTGCTTCGTCAATACTATTTGTCAAAAAGAAAGATGATAGTCTTCGCTTTTGCATAAACTATTGAAAACTAAATGCTCTGATCAAAAGAAATCGTTATTCAATACTCTTGATAGACGAAGTACTAGCTTGAATTCAAGACAGTAAGTATCTGACTCAACTTGACATTATCGCTGCATTCAATAAACTGCGAATGAGTTCAAAAAGCGAGAATTTAACTACTTTTGTTACTTTCTTCGACGTTTACAAGTATAGAATAATGCTTTTCAAATTGATCAATGAATCTGCGTTCTTTCAGCACTATATCAACGATGTATTGTTCAAATGTCTGCATAAATTCTGTCAGACATATTTGAATGATATTCTTATTTACAGTAAAATCTTGAAGAAACATAGAATTCATGTGAAAGAAGTGTTAAACAAGCTTCGTGAAGTTGACTTGCAGATAAACATTAACAAGTGCGAATTCAAGGTTCAGAAAACCTTGTTTCTTGAACTACTGATATTCATCAATGATCTACGAATGAACTCTTGAAAAGTAGATGCGATTTGAAGCTGAAAAGTGTCGCGATCATTGACTCATGTGCAGATCTTCATTGACTTCTGCAATTTCTATCGACGATTCATAAAGAACTTCTCAAAGATCATTCGACTCATGATAAAGCTGACTTGAAAAGATCATCTTTTTGAATGAACAGAGATCTGTCAGATGATCTTTGAAGAACTAAAGCAACAGATGATGACAGTTCTCGTTCTGAAGCATTTTGACTCAATCAGAAAAGTTATTCTGAAAACGAACTTCTTGAACTATGTGAACGACGAAGTATTGTCTCAGTATGATGATGAAGACATTCTACATTCAGTGATCTTCTATAGCAAGAACATGATTCTCGCAGAATGCAACTACGAGATTTATGATAAAGAACTGCTGATCATTATTCGCTGTTTGAAACATTGATGTTTTGAATTGAAATGTATGAATATTTCGATCAAGATTTTCATTGATCATCTGAATTTGAAGTACTTCAGAATCTGAAAGTCGACACGTTGATCAGAATGTCAGACGTTAAGTCAGTTGAAGCAAATGATGATCGAAAGCTATATCAGCATCAGATGCTATTGTCGAAAGACAAATTTGAGCTGCAGTCAATAGAAGCTGATCAAGAAAATGATCAGAAAGCTGATCAAGATCTGACTCAGATTTGAAACAAGAATCAAATGCTAACGAAAATTCGGTCGAAGAGATGATTTTTATTCAGAATCAAATTATAGTTGAAAATTGAACGAATCAACTGTGCTTCGATATTCAAATAATCATGAAACAGAACAGAAGAACTTGTCAAGATATTAATCTAGACAATTGCAAAGTACTTGATGAAGTACTCTGAAAAGATGATAGACTATGAGTTCTTCAGTCAATGATCACTCAATTAATAAGAGAAGCACATGATCTTTCAATCAGTGATCACTCTGACATGAATTGAACATTGAACTTGCTGAGATGATCATATTGCTGATCGAAGATGAGAACGACGATCAAGCATTACATTCGAAACTGTTACGTTTGTCGTAGGTCAAAAGCATCGAGAGATCGAATCAATGAACTGCTGAAGTCATTGCTCATACTTGAACAGTAATGACAGAACATATCATTAAACTTCATTATTGATTTATCAGAAAGTGATGAAAACAACGCGATTCTGACAGTCATAGATCGATTGTCTAAGAAATGACATTATATATCATGTTGATCAGATGACGAAGAAATTTTCGCAGAACAAACAGTCAAGCTACTGTTGATATGAGTCTTCAGAACTCATGAACTATCAAGATCAATAATGTTCGATCGTGATTCACAATTCATATCAATTGTCTGAAAGTCTCTATGTCTGAGACTCAACATCAAGATGAAACTATTCACAGACTATCATTCGCAAATTGATGATCAAACAGAAAAAGCGAATCAGAATGTGAAATGATATCTACGAAGCTATTGCTTGTATATGCAAGATGATTGATTCTTCTGATTATCTATGATCAAATTCATCAATAACAATGCTATTTCGTCGTCAATTGAATAGTCAACGTTCTTTCTGAATAAGAGTTTTCATTCTCATATAAGCTTCAATTTGAACTCAATTGAATATGAGATTACTTAAGCTAGAATCGAAGCAGGCAAAGCAGAGAATATATTTGAACACATGAAACAATCACTAGCATTGATCAAGCAAGTTTTAGCAAAAGTCAGAGTCACAATGAAGAAACAGATTGACAAGCATCAAAAGAAAATGATCTACAAGATAGATGACATGATGTTTCTGAATTCTAGAAACATAATGATCTCACGATCATCAAAAAAGCTAGATGATAAGATGCTAAAACTTTTCAAGATTCTGATCAAGATTGAACATGCATATTGACTGAAACTGTCGTCGACTATGAAGATTCATTCAAAGTTTGCGTCAAATCTGCTGCAACTAGATTCAAAAGATGCTTTAAAAGAACAATGAAATAAGTCATCTGATTCTATAGTGGTTGAAAACAAAGATGAATGAAAAGTGAAGAACATATTGAACTTCAGACACTACGAACGAGACAAATGACTACAATATCATGTCAATTGAAAAGAATACAACATTGATCTACATTGATACAACGTTGATGAAAGTGAATTCGAAGGTTGCTTGAAAGTCATCAATGACTTTCATGAACGTTATTTGAACAAGTCAAGATAGAAATTGACTCAAGAAAGATCAACTGAACTGCAGCAATGAGAACATTGCTAGATGAAGAGAAGAGATAATGTTGCAATCATGCACTTCAAGTTAGTCTAACATAGATTATGTCAGACTATTATAGACTAGTATAGAGCTGATGTTGACACGCTAGTGATCTGACGTGCCTTCGTGAGTAAAACTCACGACGTGTTGCATCTTCTTTCTTCTTCAGCTTTGAACTTCTAGTTAGAATACATTCATATGATTCGCTCTATGCAGACTTATAACACATTGAAAGATAGATGACATTTTGAACTCTAGATGCTATTGAGATTGAATACAATACAAGATCAAATGAACAGAACTAGATCAAGATGATGAATGATACTATGTCGATAAAGAAGAATTCAAGAACTTGAAAGAAGTTCTAGTTGAATTTCATAAACTTTATTCAGACAAGTCATACTAAATTGAAAAACAGTGAAAATTTGCGTTTCATTTGTTTTATTCATGTGAACATGAATTTTCAAAGAGAAGAGTAATGTTACAAATGTGTCAGAATTAATTAAAACTAGTCAATGATTTAGTCAAGATTTAATCTAGATCTGACTCAGATTTGACTTAAATATGACTCAGCATCTTTTCTCTTTTTGAGCATCTTCTAATCAGCTTTTATTGTCTTCTATGATAAACACACTTCTTTGTGTTACAAGTAGTTAACAGATGTCTATGACAAACACATTTCTTTGTGTTGCAAACATCTTTTGAATAAACATCTTTCTTATGTTTCAACACGTTCTCTTTGAAACTAGCGTCGAACCTGAGTAACTACTATATAGAGCATGTTCTTCTTGTCTTTTATACCTTCTTTCTTCTGTATTCTTAAAGTCTTAGTTATAACTATCTCTATAGATTAAACATTCTAGTTACGCACGCACTCTGATTAGTTTCTAGACATGATCTTGACACAATGTAATGAGTTATCAAATTCTATAATCATTGAAGACAAAGATGAATGAAAAGTGAAGAACATACTGAACTTCAGACATTATGAATGAGATAAATGACTTCAGTATCATGTCAATTGAAAAGAATACAATGTTGATCTACATTAATACAACGTCAATGAAAGTGAATTCAAAGAATGTTCAAAAGTTGTGAATAACTTTCATGAATGATATTTTAACAAGTCAAGATAGATAGAAATTGACTTAAAAGAAGAAAGATCAACTGAACTGTAGCAATGAGAACATTGTTTGATGAAGAGAAGAAATAATGTTGTGAGCATGCATCTTAAGTTAGTCTAACATAAATCATGTTAAACTATCATAAACTAGTATAGAGCTGATGTTGACACGCTAGTGATCTAGCGCGTCTTTATGAGTACAAGACTCTTGACGTGTTTCATCTTTTTTCTTCTTTAGCTTTGAACTTTTAGTTAGAATACACTCATATGATTTGCTTTATGCAGACTCATAACAATAAGCTTTTGAAAGAAAAAAGAGTTTGATGATTCTCTAGCAATTAATGATTATATATTCTCATTGATTCTATTGATCAAATGAATCAATGCTATTAAATGAGTGATAAATTCTCTAGCAATTCAATGATCATATGTTTTTGTTGATTTTATTGACTTTCTGATGTTATTCTGTCTTTTGAAGTTATTGATCATCAGATAAACAAATTTCTTTAGACTTGTTTCATTGTTCATTGAGTATCTTGCATGAATATTAATATTCATATCATGAGATTAATGAATTCTTAGTATAATGTTGAAATCATGCCTAGAATCTAATCAGTAAAGTGTGCATGAATAGAATGTTTGATCAATAAAGATAATTATAACTAGAATACTAAGAATACAGAAGAAAGCAAAAAGTTTCAAGCTGTATTTATAGTAAAGCGAAACAAAGAGAGTTGAGTTGACTTGCTTGAAAGTTCTTGAATAGATGAAATGTTCTAGCAGATTTTAATTCAAAACATCATTGTTTCTTAATCATGTATTGAAATTTCTAGAGTTTATTGACTAGACTCTTTTCAGTCTCGACATACTTCGTAATACTTTATACATTCTAGATCATGTCGTGTCTCATCTTTAACAATGCTTGACAAACTCTTTATAGTTGATCGCTTCTCTCAAGTTATCAAGAGCTTCTTAATAATTAGCTTTATCATAATATATACACATACTGTGTCTGCTTAGAATATCACATTGTCATATTATTTTTATAAATCTCATTTATTCAACTAATAAATTGAGTTCTAACAATTATCATGCAACAATTTAGAGACATAATCATAGCATGCAACATACAATTCATGTTTACGCATTTTATTATTAAATCACTTCATGTTTTAATGAGTCAAATTGAAAATTCAAGTTAATACTTGATATCAACATCATGATTCGACTTAAATACTTAATATCAATATCATGATTCAACTTGAATACTCAATATTAAAATTCTGACTTGAATCAAGTCTTGATGAGTCGAGAACTCGACTCAAGCTCAATGACTTGACTCAACATGATCACTTTAAGTTTATCAAGCATTGTCAAGTTGAGCTTGACATGACAATTACTCGTATTTACGAAGTTTTCACACACACTGAGTTTTCGCGCACGCTAACTATAACTAATTATATTAGTGCTCTTCTTAGCACGCTAAACTCAATACTGTCTAAAACTAATCTTTCTAGATTAGAGTGCATGAAAACTCAGTGTGTACAAGTAGTGTCATAATCATAACGTAGTCAAGACAAAGTCTTGACAGATCTAGCTCAGATTTAGTCTCTATATATCAATTCAGAAAAATGTCAGAAACATTGATTGCAACTGACAAGACTTTCATCTTCACGTGATATCAACTGAAAACCTGATAACAATTGATTATTCTTATCAGAGTTAAGAAAAGTCACGAACTCAATGACATGCAGTCGAAAACGCTTATTAATGATCTTTATCGAGCGATGTGCGACTGTTACAACGATCATCGAAGTCATCGAGTCAAGAGACAAGATACTGCGTTCTCATCACACGACTTATATAATCTCAATGTTGAAGTTCTATCAATAGAGACTCTCAGCAATCTTCGACGATTAAGCTCTCAAGACTTATTCGACTGCATTTCGTTCAAATCACTGTTCTGTTGAGAAAGAGACTTTGTCAATAAACACACTATATGAGCTATAGAATGACCTTCGATAGAAGTTTGACTCTTGAATTCAGCGCTCACTACGATGAAAGATATACAAGTTGATTGAAAAGTTGAAATGCTCAGAAAGAGAAGAAATCAAGACTTAACGACGTGTCGTTTGAGAGTCAGAGACTGTGCAGGACTGGATTCAATTGTCAGTCTCCCTCATACGTCTTTATATCTAGAGACATCGATGCATTTCTACGGTTTAGAGTTTCCATCGGGAGAAAACCGATGGTTTTTCGTTTCCGTGGGGCTATTCTACAAAGGCCAGCTATCCTGAAGTACTGAAGGAGGGGATACGAATAGAAGGAATCTCGTGTATTGAGGACCTGTCTTGAGGATGGTACAGTTCGATGGCGATTGTATAATCTGTGAGTAACCAGGCCTACATATTTAGCGAGTGTCTATTGTAGCGTTATAGCTTCGCACTTGAGTCAATAAAAGAACTATTCAAACATCGATTGCAGTTGAAACAAAAGCTATCAAGTACTTTTCGTCAACTGATCTTACTATGACTGAAGCAAAGCTTTTAGTATTAAGTCTACTAACAAACGATTATATGCATTCTGTGGTTGATCTAGTTCGTCATGGTTCGCTCAAAGAACCGATCAATATTTCGAGTAAGAGCGATTGAAGAAAAAAGGCAAGAGAACTTTCAACCTTCAAATCTCGGTGCCCCACATTATCAAAACCTCGAGCGTCGAAGGCTACGGAAAACGGTCCCGGTCAGACGACTATATTACTTAGAAATGCCTCTGGGGATCCTAACATGTTAGATGCCATATTTATTCCTCCCCCAACTCTGAGCTTCTTAGCTAGACAACCACTTTTATGTGATATAGCTTCACAATGCCATCGCTCAATAGTCTCCACTACAGCACCGATTCTGAAAGATGGCGCTGAACATAAAAAGCAGAGGTTCCCATTCTTGCATCTTCCACCGGAGCTTAGGAATGCAATCTACCGCCTTTTGCTAACGACTCCAAATGCCCCAATTGAATTGCCGAGGATCACCCGCGATATTGCTATTCGGGCCAGGGAATGGGCGAAATGCAGAGACTCGAGGTCGAAACGAGCGAAGTTCAAGTCTTTGTTCCTTGAAATTTTGCAAACGTGAAGCTGGTGCATGAAGAAGGCAGTATTATATTTTACGGTTGCAACATCTTCAAATTTCGAAGCTGTCACAGTGAAGGACCCAAAAATGTGGTGCTACCGACAAGGCATCTACGCTTGCTGAAGAGCATCAAGGTATCAGTGATTTCTCAGGAGCCTTACAATGGGCAAGACCTATGGGTCGCCAACCTTTTGAAGACTTTCGTCCAG
>JAABUK010000871.1_pt1 | contig 60789 bp, 50 predicted proteins | sample 5559141 | NCBI WGS metagenome assembly JAABUK01 (sample SAMN10711869, study PRJNA513367) | rock metagenome | isolation source: Antarctica rocks | place: Antarctica: Victoria Land, Pudding Butte nord | collected 2016-01-03
GAACACCACTACTTAATCCCCCCCCCCCAATATCATATGCCTGCCTGCCTGTTCTTGCGTTCGTGGAGGAGGATTGGATCTGTGGCTACTTACTTGGTCAGACGAGGTAAATTGAAGGTGGATACATTTCATGCTAGTCAACTACGATACATACGCGCTCACTCGCTCAATCAGGACCGTCAACTGAAATGCCTCTTCAGGAATTCAACCCCCAACCCCCCCCTCCCAATCCCTTGCTTAATCCGTGCCTCCAATACTCCAACACTACAATACATTGTTCAGGAATATGATAACCGCTGGCAAACCAAAATAGACGTCCTCGAGCGCATGATAGATCGAACAAATGTCTGTTCGCAGAGTATATACAGCTAGAACATACCATATCGACTCTTAACCACCATTGCCATCACACAATCATATGCCCCAAAGTCAACTCCAATTCAAACAGGCTAGAACGCTACCCAAACCAACCATGCTTCACTTCGCCTCTTCGCTTCACAAACAGCACGTTTCAACCCTGACCTAGTCTGATCTAATCCTGCTTCGTCTGATTCTGACTATCATCCCCGGCATGCCTCTGCATCGGCGCCGCAAGCCTGAACATCGCGTTCCCGAGCCCCGACCTCACAGGCCCAGAGGGCTTCTCATTATGCGGCGCCCCCTCCGCAAAGTCTGCATCTGCCACTATCTCCGCCGGTGTCTTAGCGGGAGTAGGCTGATCTGGAAGCGGGCTGGCACCGAAAGGAGTGGCAGGTGGATGGGTCTGGGAGGGTGACTTCGTCTTCGATAGATCGGTTTTGGACATGTTGCTAAGTGATGTTCTGCGTCTGGCCAGCATCTTTTCGGCTTCGGCTGTTTCTTTCTCTTGCAGGGATTCCGATGGGAGCATGACGGCGCGGTCCAACTCATAGGGTAGACCTCGGTGGCGTCCACGGATTTGCATGGCGATGATGACTAGTTTTGACAACGTTTTGAACTCGGCTGAGAATGAGGCATTGATGGTTGGATAGCCCAGCGATAGTCCGACTGTTCCGTAGGCGGAGACGATTTCAAAGAGAACAGAGAATAGAGTGAACGCATAATCGTTCGTGTTTTGGAGCCTATTGCCCTCGACGACGGCGATGAGGAAGAGTCCCAGAAAAACATACCACAAATCAAAACTCAATTGTCTGCGCAGATGGGCTCCGACGTAGCTCGGTTCCTTGTCTTCCCCTTCCTTGTCGCCCGCCATCTCTCCATAAATCCCCAGACTTTTTTCTTCGTACACATTGGTTCGCCGCATGGAGATGGCAATCGGCAGGACGGAAATGTACATCATGATAAGGTACGAGACTTGGATGGCTGGGTGCAGGGTTGCCAGATTGACGACCGAAAAGCCAGCAGTCCTGGTAGACGCAGCTTGAAATAGTCCGTCGACGAACTTTAGCCCGCCTGGAAGACTGGAAATCGTTTGATCGCGCAGCTGCAATATATGATTAGCCAAGCAAAGAAACACCAACGTAGGCCGTGAACTTACATCTAATATGACAAAGAAAATCAGGTCCACGGCATTGAGTATGATGAGGATTGCAAAAAGCCACCAAGTAGCAGCCTTGGGGAACAAAAGCGTGAAGCATCGACGTGGATGGTCAAGCAAGAATTGGAGTTCCTCCCACAGGCCGGTACCTCGGGGAGTCAACTTGGAAGTAATCCAAATGACGAATCTTAGCATGCATGGGAACCCAGTGTTGCCGATGATGATGAGGAAGGTCAATAGCAGCAGTGGGAAGACAGCACTGCCGAAGGAGATCATGGAGTCAGGTGTCAACGTAAATCCCAAATCGTTAAAGGCAGAGGCTGCGGTAAAGACTCCCCACCAAGGCCGACCTTGACCAACACTGGTAACGACAGCGCCATATCTGGTCTTCAAGATCCAAGGTACCAAACATATGACGCCAAGGAAATGAAAGGAGAAGTAGTATGCCATCAGTACAATTGCAAGCGTCTTGAGCGCACGATATTCAATCCCTCCCAATTCTTCCCTTTGTTCCTCATTGAGATTGACGAAGGTTGAATTCCTGACAATGGTAGGGACCCAACTGAGGTACGGTGCTTCTTCCCTGGGCTCTTCGTCTTTTGATCTGAGAAAGTTGGTGTTTGCTCTGAGAAGACTCTTGGGGTTGGGTCCGTGCCTGGCCCTCAAGTTGGAAAACATGCTAGGGGAGGGTTGCGCAGAAGATGCTCCGGAACCACTTTTTTCAGAGTCGGCTTTCGGAAAGTTGTGGGCTCTTTCTCGGGATCGCGAGATTTTCGGTTCGTTGATGGTAATACGATTTGCCGAGACTGTGGTCCTACCAAAGTCCATACTACCAAACCGAGGCCGACTTGTTACCTTGCGCGTCAACGTGGCCGCCTCTTCGTCACCCACATCCTCTGGTCTTCCTCCTCGATCAAACTCGCGTGGGCTTGGTATTCTGAGTGTGCCTTTGTCTTTGGGACTTCTCTGATTTTCTAAGAAGGCAATATGGTGATCAACGTCGATGCGCTGAGGTGATCGTACTGCGTCTGGCACTGCGTCGTCCTCTACGCCGCCCGCTCCTCGTCTTTCAAGAGGTATGTCGTCCTGAGCAGTGTCGTCAGGGGCTGTCACGCTCTCATTGCGCGCAGACAAGGAGGTTACACTTTCGGCAGCCAGATTTGCTTTCAAGTTCTCATCCTCCAGGCTTCCTTCAAAATTGTGTCCGTCCCGAAGCACTACGATGCTCCTCCCTCGTACACCTTTATCTGACCTCCCAAGTTCTGGATCGTCTTTGGCCTGGGAAATGAGCCTGGATTTTGACTTGGCGTGTCGAAGATTACGGGCTTCTTCGACAACGTGCTTGAATCTTTTCTCGAACCAATACAATCGGACGAACACAACAGAGCTATGGATGACAATTGGGTTGCAGAGCATTCCAAGCAGAAAGAGGAAGAATTGCTGGCCGGTGTGAATGGTGTTAATGTCAATAGAGTTGAGGCCGCTTTGGGTTGCACTACCGCTGGCGAAGAAGAGCGCATCAATGTAAGGCATACCACCAATCGAAAAGATGAGAACGGAAGCTAGAAGAGCCATGCCGGAGATGTAGAGATAGTGTATTGTGATGAAGTTCAAGCGACGCTTTGTGAATAGATTCGGGATGTGCGGCTCGATGCGGTCCCATACCGGTTTGAGTGAGAAGCCCATGCTGGTGATGCATTCGGGGCCTGCCGGTGAAGAACGATGAGGTATGCCTGTGTAAAGCTGGAGGCTTGGAAGAGGATCTGTTGGAGAGAGAACGAGGAAGGACGCGAGGACGGGCGGATGATGTAGGTGGACCTGCTCCGGTCGGGGAAGCTGGTTATTCAGGGAGAGAGTTGGACAAACTCCATTTTCGAGTCAGAAGTGGACGATGGACTCGTTGCCCAGGATGAGAAGACTGCGGCGAGTTGTACAAATAGGATAGGAGACGCGAGTAAAGTATGAGGTCTGTCAATGATGGGTTGAAGTTGAGGAGGGCCAACTGCGCCTCTGGAGTGGAGTGGAGTGGAGGCCGGAGTCAGGGAAAGGGAGGGGGAAAGCGGTGGTCAATCCACGACCAAGGAACGCCCAAAGAACAACAACGTGGTCAGGAACACCGACCTGCTCAACAGCGTCTATCTCTCTACCGCCGGAACCGTTGCTATTTTGCCAACGCAGCCCACCACTCGTGTGTCTGCCACAGTCAAAACCGATGCAAAATTAAGTCAAAGCCGAGAGGGGACGGTCTTCTACTGGGTGACGGCAGCATGATCGTGGACGATCTTGGTGGTTCCGACGCACAACAATCCGACGGCCCTGTCCATATTCCATTCAAGATCGATGTCATCCACAGACCAATATCCGCCTGTACTCGCCTATACCCGCCTATACCAGCCTATACCGCATCGAACATTATGCTTTGCTCGTCAGCAATGACGTTTTCACATCTCGAATGAACAGCGTGGCAGACGCACTGCCTGATCAGACTGTGTTACAAAGCGTCAAGTTGGTGGATACTACAACCAATTATCCGGTGATGCTTGGATTCAACAATAGCAGCATATCCCTCAGCCAAGTCGACATTCAGCAGACAGTCAAAGTAGGTTACTTCCGCAGGCATGGTTGCTTGGATCCTGTTTTGTAGTTTGATCTAATCAGACAGATCCTCAGGTGCAGTTGCAGAAGATGCATACGCGACCTGAGAATCCGACAGAGACAGATTGAGGAGTGCCACAGATATGAATGTATGGGGATGAGCTGGAAGCAAGATTTGCTGCGTCGAGTACTGGCGAGGTAGATCTGGACGTCACGAGTGGACTGAATTGTGGCCAGGAGCTGCTTGCACACGCAGGTCGCCATAGGCTGTATTTCTGTGTCTCGCAAATTCGCGCTGAATTGCAAACCCGCTTTGTCATTTCAAGCATGGCAAATGCGAATGTTATGATACATAGACTCTTCTCTCCCGCTGTCTCGCTCTGTCCCTCAACTCGGCCATCTCACCTCACACACCTTCTCCCTCACCATGCTTCCATAGTTATCTCAAGATTCATTTTACAGATTTGCTTTCCCTTTGCCCTTGACCTCCTCAGCCGTGGCCTTCGCTTTCCCTTCCGCCTCGTAAGCCTTTCCCTTGGCTTCGTGCTTGAGCTCCTGGGCTTTACCGCTGGCTTCGCTGGCGACTTCTTCGGTCTTGGCTTTTGCTTCTTCGGTTTTCATGCCAGCGACTCCGCGCGCTTTAGCTGCTGCTTGCTCTGAAGTGGGCAAAGGAGGAAGGAGTCAGCAGTTGCTTAGGTAATTAGAGGACATAGGAGACAGGAATAGAAAGAGGAACGGGGCAAGTATGTATGGCTGTTGAATATTTGCTCAAGAAGGGTGATAAACGTCGCATGGTGTACTTTAATGCAGGAATCAGACTGCAGAAAGGCTGAGGCTGGGTGTTCCTTACGGCCTTTCTCGATCCCGCTCACGGCGGCACCGCTAACTGTCTGATCTACACTCTTGACGGTATCTTTGACTGCTTCGGTGGCTGATTTGTTCTGGATAGCTGTTGTAGTGAAAAACCGAGATGAGGGGCGAGCGAGGGTTCGAAGAGCTGGTTGAGTGCGGTAGAGGAAGGACATTTTGAATCGATCGAGCGTGGACTCGGTGGAAACGGAATCGTTTTTTGGGTGAATGAGATTCGTAGATTGGGGTGTCCTTGGTATGCAAAGCTTGCTCAGAGGTAGTTCAGTTAAAGCTGCAAGAAATACTAGGAGTAGTATAGGAGAGATACATTGGGAGAGAGGAGGTTTTGTGCATATTGCACAAAATTGACGTCATTCTTCCTGGAGCATTAGTGAAGCTGCGGAAAACACATCCGTCACCAGCATGCGATTCCCATTTCGTTCACCCAAATCAATGCCATATTCCCCCACAGTTGGCTACCCTGTGAGTGGAACGGTTACGATTGCCATGTATCACTGATCAGTATCAACATGGACACCAACATCAATGTCTACAGATGGAAGAGTTGTCGTTGCCTGTAGTATCAACTGATATCGGCTTCTTCTTCTTGGACCTCGTTACAAAGCTTGAACGCTCCGCCATGGCGTATAGCCACGCGCCAGCAAGAAAGCCAGTAAGAAGGACCTCCCAAAACTTCGAAAGCTTGGATCAATCTAGGCCGACATAGTGACTTCCCAATGAAGAGATCACCTCCTCTGCTTGATGAATCCTGTGCTGTTGGAGCTCGAAGGTCGAAGCCAGCAGGCTTTGACTTATCGATGGAGAGCTGATACTCGGCAGTGGCAAGTTGGCAGCTAGTTGGCCCTGTACAGAGACGAGTAGCATCCATCTAAAATGGATGAGGCCAGTCTTCATGTCCGACTGAGCAGAGTGGGTCCACACAGGTGAACAGAGAGACCGCCGTTTGTCCCGTCTTCCGTAAAAACCCCAACTTTTTGTAGTAGATGCTTCACATAACGTCAAAAGATGTTTGTTGATGGAAGCACAAAAGCCACCTCTCCGCCTCAGCATCCAACTTCCAAACACTCGCACAAAGCGCATTGAACCTGACGTTCTTATCACCTTCAAGCGGAGGTCGCAGAGCTTCAGCCGTGTACGTGATGAGTGCTGCCTCCCTTCCAAGGTCCGTCACTTGCACGTCTTTGAGACTGTATTTGAGCCACGGTATGAATGCATCACTCAGCATAATGTCTTTGAGCGAGGGATCTGAGGTAGCCGAAACTCTGAGGCCCATGGGAAATTGCATGACACAATCGCGTGATAGGTAGGGAAGAAGCATTGAGCCATTTTGCTGGAGAGCGCGCCATGTTTGGTTTTCGAGATGGTAAATCGTTTCTGTAAGCGTAGCTGACATGATGTTATATCTTCAGACAGATAGATTCCCTTTCAAGGATCTAGGTCAATTGGAGTGTGAAAGACTTCCATTGAGATTGCTTCAATGCAGCTTGGAAGTGGCTGTCACTTTGCCAAGCCGCAGGCGTCTAGCAACGGAGATTTTCCGCATCTCTGACGGGAATATCTTTCTACCATTAATGGGGAAACCGATTGTCTCTGTCTTGTTCAAATGCTATATCCTATCCGACTAACGTTGCAGCTTCGACTTGCTCGTGCGGCCTTTCCGCAACAGATACGAGAATCCTCAACACAGGTCAAGGCCCCTCTCAGAGTCCTGCAGCACCCTGCACCCCATTCAGGGCATATCCGAGTTCTGCTACTCAACAGACCAGAAACACGTAATGCTTTATCTCGCCAATTAGTCTCAGAACTCGCCAAACAAATTGATACAATCAATGCTGAAGGGGGAGTGGGTGCAACAAGAACTTTGATCATAGCATCTGAGATCGATCAAGCATTCTGCTCTGGTGCAGACTTGAAGGAAAGAAAGACCTTTAACCAGGATGAAACAAAAGCCTTCCTCACACAGCTTCGCCAAGCTTTCAAAGATCTATCCAATCTGCCCATTCCCACCATCTCTGCAATCTCCTCACTGGCGTTCGGCGGCGGCCTCGAGCTAAGTCTATGCACTTCCCTCCGCGTCTTCGGCTCGTCTGCCGTCGTCAGTCAACCGGAGACTCGCTTGGCCATTATACCTGGTGCTGGAGGAACATATCGACTCCCAGGACTCATCGGCGTCAACCGTGCCCGCGACATGATCTTGACGGGACGCAGGGTCAGCGGACCAGAAGCATATTTCATGGGTCTCTGTGACAGACTTGTGGAGATCACGCCAGAAGAAGAGAAGCAAGAAGGTGCCGCGCGGAGTAAAGTCTTACAAATCAGTCTTGACCTTGCTAGAGATCTATGTGAGGGCGGACCAATTGCCTTGGCGCAGGCAATAAAAGCTGTCAAAGGATGGCAGAAAGGTGAAGAGGCAGAGAATGAAGCCTATGACGTTGTACTGAAGTCGGAAGATCGGTTGGAGGCGCTCAAAGCGTTTGCCGAGAAAAGGAAGCCAGCATTCAAAGGGAGGTAATCAGAGGCTTGTCTGTGATCTCCAATTTGAGTTGCGATGGATGTATGACCTTTCTACAAGGCTGCCAAAAGATGATAGGATATACCATGTACTAACCTCTACGCAACCTCAAATTCTATACGGCTGATTCCAACAGTATGTGGCCGACAGGAAGCCACAGAAGGCCCAAACCAGGCAAACAAGACATTCAAGGCATTCGAGAAACGAAAGTGACTAAGATAGATTCATGAATCCGTTGGTCTGAATCTTCGACTTGATAAAGGCATACGCTCGATGAAACCCGTCATGCCTCCAATGAGATCCGACAATGGATAAAATATCAACTCAGGACTGGCGCTAAACACCCACAAGTCACTTCACATCCAACAAGCAGCGGCCGCAGCGCTGCTTTCCGGGAGCCGTTTTTGACGGCGAGATTGTAGACCACTGGCGTAAAGTACTACGGCCACGAGCACGAGCAGCTGGCACACGGGAAGCCCCTGCCCACTGGTGACTTAGAGCCTTCTTTCTGTCGAGCTTGATAGCCAGGCCCCTGACATTTCGCCTCCTTGCGAAGGCCTGTCTGACCTGCAGCCATCCATCTACCTTCCGCGGCCTCCCAGGCGATCCGATGCGCTATTTTGAGCTTCGGCCCGCTCGCTTTGGCTTTGGGATTCTGGATGGGGAAGGCCCCGCTATTTCTGATTGACCACGTTGCTGGGATGTTTGCCCTTCGGGTTGCGCAGTAGGCTCTACGGCACTTTGTCTGCCATTAGCCTTGTCTTGTCGTTCGGGCTGAAGCTCTGGCTGCGCAGTACGAGAGGATGGGGAAGAAGGTTCTCGAGCTTGGGGCTGGCGAGCAGAGATCGAAGAAGGCTGCTTAGCTTTAGCTTTGTCCTTGTCTTGCTCAGCGTGAGGCTCGGTACGGCGGGGAGAAGCCTCCCGCCCCTGAGCCTGGGTGGCAGAGAGGGAAGAGGGCTGTCTCACTTTGGCCTTTCCCTCCTACTCCGATTGAGTCTACGCACCACGGCAAGAAGATGAAGGAGGAGAGTCTCGACCGCTAGACCGAGGAACGGACGGTGGAGGCGCCTGTCCAAGTTTGGCCTCTTCGGGCCGGGTTGGAGCCTTCGCGCTACTGGACGGAAGAGAAGGCTTGTTAGCTTGAACATCTCTCTTCGCCGCACGCGCCTCTGGCTGGCGAGAAGGCGGAGGAGGCAGAGAGGGCGGAGGAGGTGGAGGAAGCGGAGGAGGCGGAGGAAGCGGAGGAGGCAAAAAGGCATATTTAGCTTCGGCTTCACCTCGCTGGCTCCGCGTCACTGGAGGGCCAGGAGACCGTCCTTGCGCCTGCGTAGGATGAGCTCCGCCGCTTCCTGGAGCTTTGGGACTTTCTTCGGCAATGCTCTCTCCCTCTCGAAGTGGATGTTCACCCTTGGAACTACCAGATTCGAGGTTGCCCTGCGAAGTTGAGGTTGATGGTGCCACTCTTGCTACTGCTCCCCTTGCTGCCGCCTTGAAGTCTGCTGCCCCGGTTGGTAGAGGTCTTGACATTGAACTTGATGATGACGGTGACCCTCGTGATGCTGGAGGCAACGGGTTTCTGGATCTCGTTTGTGCCAAATGTTCCTGTAATTCGGTTGATAGCCGCAGCTCAACCGAGCCTGATAGGCTCGTTCTTTTTCTTAATTCTACCAAGGCCATTATCCCAAGTGCGGTCTCGAGTGCGGGCAATCCCTTTCTTGCTCCCATGAGGAGGGGCGCTCCTCTGGCGGCTGACAGCTGCGGTGACCATCCTTGAGGTTCTGTGCCAGAGCTTGATTGCCCCGCTCTCCGTAGCGAGGGTGTCGAAGATCGAGCTGGCGGAGGGCGTCGAGGGTCTTGAAGGTAGCTGGCAGCGTATTCACGAATTTCTTCGTTGGTGAGATGGCTTAATGAAACTTCTCTGAGACGAAGAAAGTATATAAGATCCACACTGGGTCGAAACTGTCGTATCTGACTGCTCGGACTGCTCCTTACAAGTCTGAGTAGCTCACCAGCTTGAGATCTTTCAACGACATACTTCTCTAGCATCATCTTCACTTCAGGTCTTGGATGGGATCGGGCTAGCTCACACATATTATCACACCAATCGTGTTGTTTGAGTAATTTGAAACTTACACCCGGTTGACCGACAACAACGTTGGGTAGCAGACGCAACATATCCAAACACAGAATGCCGAGAGCCCATATGTCAACCGCTGCGGTCTCTTCTAGGCCGTCAAACACCTCTGGTGGCTGATATTCGTAAGTTCTTCTTTCGATATACTCACCTTTTTATGGGGGTACGATTCGGGCAAGGCTAAAACCAGCGAGTACAAAATAGTCTTTTTTAGTGTAGAGAATGTTTTGAGGTGTAATGTCACGATGTATCACCATCGCCTTTTTACTGTGGAGAGACTCCAATGCTTCAAGCATTTGAGTGAATACCACATTATACCAGGAGGGGATCAATATCCACCCAACTGTAGAGTATCAGCATGCGTCTGAAATGCAACCGATAACGTACTGAAGAGCCCTCGTGGTGGTCTTGTCTCCTGCCCTAATTGGAAGAGGTCGTGTTCATAATAATCCATAGGCATTTCCAGCACTTTGACGATGCTTGCTAAATTACGATGTAGAGTTCCAATTTGTATGATGTGAGGCTTTGCTAGGCGCTAGCAGAGTTTTTCTCGGAAGCAGTCTCTCAAATGAGAAATACCAAAGGCATCAGTAGCTGATCGACGTACTTACTCCATTTCCAGCCCTGATCATATCGAGGATTTGTGACTCGTTTCCCACATTGCGTCTAGTGTCTGGATCGTCACCTGCTTCAGATCTTTTGATAGCAAAGACTCGTCCTTTTTCCCTTTCTTTTGCTCGCCACACGCTCGCAAAGGCGCCTCGGCCGATGAATCGCTCCACAATGTACTTCATATCGTCCTTGAGCCAGAAATTACTTCCGAGTGGTAAAGTAATAGGATTAGAGCGATGTCTCTCGTCATATCGCTTCTCAGCTTCGACCCAGAACGAGGATGTGAGATCGATAGTGCTAGACTCTATGGCAGTGGACATACTGGCAGTAAAGTGACTGTTGAATATGCTTAGCAAATTCTTGGTTCCGGATCAGCGGTCGAGAATCTAGCTCAGCAGAGCGGGACAATGGCACGTATGGTCCAGAGGAAGACGTTGTAGATTATGGAATAGAAAGAACTGATGTGTAAAAAGAGTGTCACTAATAGCTGAAGCATATTGTGCCTGATGAGTCAAGTCGAGATGCTCTATAAGGTGAAGTACTGGTAGCCATGGGTCAATTGAGTGCGTCTGGACCTGAGACAGCCGGAGTGTAGACCGACCTCCTGGTCGAGGGAGACTGCGGCAATCGAGGACCAGCTGGAATTTGTCTTCCCAGCTTCCTGATCAACTTAGAGTACAACATTCCTTTTACTCTGGGCTTCGCAGCTTTCGACGTGAAGGGTCAACTTCATGCAAAAGCTCTGCTCAGATATGAGTTCGGGAGAGTCGAGACAGCTTGAAGACGAGACAAGCAGGCTAGGCGGGGGGATGCTTCTTTCCTTTAGACCTCAGATTCACAGTGATTGGTTCACAGCATCTTTCATCGTTTCGTCATTTTAAAGGCATCGCGATAGGATGCAATACTCACTGTAGCAGACTCGTCTTCCATTGCCTGTAGGGGGCGCTCCGTACGAGGAGTGTATGCACAGATGATGTATGGGGAGCATCGGCCTCGCACTCCGTAGTGTTTGATATCTCGGTCGGCTAAATGTCGGGTTCCGGATAAGTTTGCACGTGTGTAATCAGAAGAATTGGGTTTCAAGCGATCCCAAGAAATGGAAGTCAGATCTAGATGCCTATCCTATCATCATCGGCAATTCGCCAGCAGAGATCCCATATCTGAGTGACTGCTAGGATCTTGTCCTCAAGCTACCTTGGGGTCGAGCTGGAGGACCTAGGGCCGCTGCTCCCCGTGCACGTCGAGTTGTACTTCCGGAGGACTGTTCGGCACCCTCAGGTCTGGAAGAGCCACCGCAGCAGCTGCACTTAAACGTGTGTTCACGCCCTGATAGGCCGCCGAAGCAGGAGCACGTACAAGGGGGACACTCACATACGAGAGCATTTGGGTCCTCAGGTACACCTGCTCGAGCTGCTCTCCCAGTTGGTGGTGTGCGCGACTGCGATTGAGTTGCAGATGCTCGTCCTCTGGCTGGATTTATTCCTCTCGCTGCGCTTCCTTCTCCTTCTCTGGTTGCACCCCCCTCTCCTCTCGCTGCACTTCCCCCTCCTCCTCCTCCTCCTCCTCCTCCTCCTCTGCCTACACTTGCTCCTCCTCCCGCACCTCCACTTACTCTCCCGCCTCCTCTCGCTGGCCCTGCTCCTTTCCCTCTCCCTAATGCTCCATCACTTGCGTAAGAAGCAATCCTTTCAGGCGGGTAGTCCCCTCCACCTTGAACCGCTCTCTTAGCCAGAACCTCGCGCACTGAGACTCTACAAGGACCCTCTCCACTCTGACCACTGCTCACAGCCTGAATACTGCTCCTCTGCGCACTATAATCAACCCTCTCTTCTAATTTGTGGTACCATTGCCGTTTCTCGTCGTTGGACAATTGCAATACAGGTTCCTTTGCTGGATCAGTTATCAAGGCTCGAGATGATGGATCCTGCTTAAAGCGAGTCTGCAACTGCAGTATTTCGTGCCTGGAGGCTGAACCGTTGGCAACGCGACGGACGAGTTTGACTGAGCGCGATTATCCTTAGTCAGCACACATGTGGGAATGTGTTGCGTCTGATAAACGGTAATTATGGTACCGGCTAACAACATACCTTGGTCTGATTCACTCATAGGGGAAATATTTGAAGATGCAGAAACGGTCGACATTGTGGCTTCAAATTGTGGGCGGTAGACAACTTCAGCTAACAACGATATCGAGATATATTCCTGGTCTGGGCACGAAGACTTGAAGCTCAGATGAAGAGAATTAAGGGTCAAATTGCTGATAATAATATGGTAATCAATGGCATTGAAATCTCAGAACGTACATCATTATATTGCATATCTCTCCACTGTACATCCCACCGCATACACCCTAAGGGGGTCCTCCTCACTGGCATGTCAGGCGAGTGTCTTCGGAAGCGTTTGAAATGGTTGGATAACACAAATGTTTCACTTCTGAATGTATTCTTTAGTTTTGAAACGCTTCCGGCTTCGGAATTGCTGGCAAAACAGATCAGCATCCACGATTCGATTGCCCATTCATACCAGAGCCCGACTTTTACAGCGTAAGCAACAGTAGAAGTGTGCTATCAGGGCGATTGATCAATACACAGACTCCGTTTGATAGGCTACGCTGTTGTCAATATTGAACGTTGAACTAACAATGACAGACATAGTTTGAAAGTTCTGATTCCAAATATGCTTGATCTAGAAACTTTAATTGACAGAGAAAACATGGTTCTTCAAGAGGCCCACATTGTGTTGTCGTTGCGTGATACTTAAGAAAATGCTGTGTGATAGACGGGTGCTTCAAATTTGAAAGGTGCGGAAGACAACCGCCCCTGCATCGTGCTCCTTGTTTCTCTGCGAAGGATCACACCACCTTGGCTCATAAAGCATACTCGAGTCAGTCTCAGAAGAGGCGTCGACTGGAGCTCCTCCAAGCGGCGGAAAAGTTCAATGCACAAAGAGAAGATAGTGGGCTCGTCGCGCTGTCAGAGGGGCGAGTCTTCGTCAAAATCAGGTGGGAGCTGCCGCGAACGAGGTAGACGCCGCCGACAACGAGGCGGAGGAGGAGGTGGAGGAGGACGGAGGAAGTCTTGGGAGCGCTTCTCCCATGACCAGCTTTCGGGTTCCCACAAAAACTTGGAGGTGATCCCGGCCCACGCTGAGATCAAATCTGGCCGCATAAAAACGCCAGTGCATGTCCCCGAACCTTTCAGCCAGGCTTGCCGCATCAGGCAATTCTATTGTCGGAAACTTAGCCCGTAAGGTCTGCAGGTCCATGGTCGATAATTGGGTCTGCAACGAGCGTAAGTCAAGGGGAAGATGCCTATCGACTATGTCTAATCTCCGAAAGAGGTCGATCAGCTGGCCCAAACCGAGCTTGAGTAATAGGCTGAAGACGATGAGGCAACAAGCTCCAACAGCAATGAGATAGGCAGGCCAGGTTGACTTCACTCAGCATAAGCTGCCAGAAGAAGACGGCTTGCCTGGGTGATGTTGGAGCCTGGGCGAACTCTGACTTTTAGCCATACTGTGAGTTTTGCAGTGCGAACAAAGCTTCGGCCGCAAGTTGCTCGCACAGTACATGCTCGCAATTGGGCTTGAAAATCACCAATGGCAGCACTGTGGTCGAAAGCACTTCCTTTTGCCATGCTGCGGTGGACGCTGTATTCTGGTTCTTCCTAATCTGATCGACTTGTTTCCTCAACCGCCGGTTCCCAATAACGCTCTTTTTCTATGGTGAGAATGTCGTCCTCCTCCAGGCGCACAAGGAAATGATATCGTAAGCAGCTAAGCAGATCAATAAAGGTCTATATAGATAGTCGAGTCAGGTGATTACTAAGGTAACTTACCGACTTCAAAGAACTTGGGTACCTGAAATATGTAATGGTCATTGGGCACCTATACAGAGACATACTGCATTTAGATCACCGTCGAAGCATGGCTATCACGAAAGTCATCAAATCTTTTAGGCGACTTGTTCGTCAGTTGCTCAATTCCACATCGTACGCCAATAACACAAGCTATTCTTCGACGCATTGAAGCTCATGGCTATGTTGGCACGCGAATTCATAGGATTGCAAATGAGGTCTTGAGTTTTGGACAAGTACACTCTCTCCAAATCCCATTCGTGTACCCTTGCGGATATCCTCGAGACGCTGACGGCACTGATGCGTTAGGACTGAATTAGACTAGGCTTGTTGGTTCGATGGGAGTCGATCATCAGCTTATGTGCAGAACTTGATTCCGTTGCCATGTGTACACGTCGAATATTGAACCACCCTTTCCTCGGCCCCCAAACTTCTTCATTCTCTACCCCCTCGCTAGTTCATATTTCAAATCGCGTAATACTTTAACCCGAGTCTCTCCCTCAACCTTGCGGCCTTCTTTTTATTGACATAATGATATCGATATAGCTCCTCAACCGTCGGCCAACCCCCCCAATCATCCCGATGTTGCTCAAGTATCGCCTGCGCTTCGGATAATAGCTCCTTTTGCCCCGGATGCCAGTCATCGCGGAGAGCGGCACGAAGATTAAAGTCGTCATCCCGCCATGATTGCTCGAGAAAATAGCGCACTGCAGTGATCGCGTAACGCGTCAGTTTCTTGCTGTTGGCGAGCTCACCAGCGACGGAGGAAAGCTCCGGAGCGAAAATATGCATCCAGCGGACGAGAGTGAGGATGGATGCGTTGTCCTCGCCCAATCCAAGGATTCGGACCGTTCGGTGAAGGACAGCGGGAGTAGGAACATCGACGAGATGCGTGCGGTCTTCTAGAGCTGATGAGCGGTCGAGGGGAACCCATGCAGTCGACTGGGCAAGACCGTGTTTGCTACTGACTGATCCTCCATATGCCATTGCGTGGAAGAGACTCTTGCATAATGAGACGCAGTTCAACTGGAGGTCAAATGATACCTCTTGTGCTCTGCGTCGGATGTCAAGTTGGTTGGTAAGAGAAGATTCTTCGAGAAATTCACCAATATCTTTGAATCCGCCAAATTCGAGGTCAATGCCAATCTCATCCATCTTATGTATTTGGTTGAGCAGAGAGGCCCACAACTGGTGTAGAGCTTGAGGTCGAGTAGTTGAGATACGATGGTTCAATCCCTGCAACAAAGCATACCAGATGGGCCTGTAAGACGGCTGAACGGCCGAAACGAAGCTTTGAGCGTAAACAAATGGATCTCTTGTGTGGGTCTCCTTCGGAATCGTTATGTGGGAGTCGGAAACCCTAGGAAGCGCGAAATTTGTTTCGCGTGTGGCTTGCGATCGACAAAGCAAACGAACAAAAGCCGCAACGACACGATCGGCGATGGTATTTACTGTGGCCCGAAGCTGCTCCTCGTCCTTTTCAGTATTGCCCAGAAGAGCGTCTCTCTCACGCTCACGCAGTCTGCTAGCATTGATATACCTGGCGCCTGCCGTAATCGTTGGTGCTTTGTCCAATAGTTCTGTCAATACACTCTTTCCAAGCTTGAGACCCCTTTTTGTCATCATGTCCACGAACTCATTCACAGATGGTGGATCTGAAGGTACGTAAAGAAAGTCATGCGGCGATGTTGGCTCAGGCCAAGTTTCTTTGCCATCTCCTGGTACAACCGACGTGATCTCGCTGTTCTGGTCAGCATCGTTCTTTCTTGCATGCAGCAGTCTTAAAACCATCGCCTCATAGGGCTTTATAGCATCGACTTTCATGGAAGACTTTTTGTAGGACGTAAAGCACGCCCAAGCCTCCTTTACTGTTCGTGTTGCGAGAATCCTGGCTGCCCATGTGTTCTGCTCCTCGACATACGATGGCTTCCGCTGGCGCTTCACATCTGCACTTCGTAAGATTGGGCCTGGGTTCAACAACGTTCTGGTCTGTATCGTTGGGGAGCCATCTGTGTCCCAGCCTGCAAAAACACGAGCAGTCTGTTCCCAGGGCAAGTGTGAGTAGCCGGCCTCTGACATCCGGGACAAAACATCGGCTGCTCGACTGGTTTTGCCAGCGTCTTCGCTATCGGCTTCGATACCGAGGAGCTCTTCTTTCCACGGTGGCCACGAAAGTGCTTTTGATGTCGCCCATTTCTTCTCTTCTTCTGTCTTTTTATGTGCGAGCTGGATTTTTGTCAAGGCTCGAAATCCCTCCCTTGTGACTGGTAAGTGGGGTTTGAAGCTGGTCATCTTCCGCACGAGACAGAATTGGGATCGTTGCTGAACAGCGATTGACAAAACCGGTCGCAACGATGTTGGCATCGCAAAAAGCGCCAGAAGACGATTATAGAGATGCGAGAAGCCCTGGATATCTTGGCGGCCTAGATTCATTACTCTCCTCGATTCACGACCAATCAGCTGCGTAGCAAGAACAGCAATTTCTTCAAGCGCACTTGGCCAGACAATTCTGGCATGCCGAACAAGGCGGACAATCAGGATCATAGCAGTCCCTTGGCTAATCCTTCGGGAAGTCGCTATGGTTTTTGACTCTGTGCGTTCTCCAACGTAATTCTTGAAGATGTAAATGAGGAGAAGACGAAGACTCGTAGATTTCAATGATCTTGCTCGCAGTATGAACATTAGAAGAAAAGTCGGCAGATATGAGCCATTAGAGGATGAGAGATCGTTGGCTTTTCCGACGAACTTGAACACCATTTCATCGGCATCGGAGGACAACAGAATCCAATTCCAGGCCACAACATCCTCCGAACTCAAGCCTTTCGACCGCAGATAGTCCTTGGTTTCCGTCTCATGAAGCTTCGAGAGTGCTAAATCTTCAGAAACAGACCGTTCGGTGATGTATCTGGAAAGAATGACAGACAGAGAAATTTGCTTCGTGGGCTGTGGTCTACTAGATAGTAACCCCGGGCCCTGTGTCATGGCTCGCAGACCTTTCCCCAGATTACGTCTTGTGGGCGCGTTCTCCCAGCGGCGCGTCTCAACATGAGAAAGGTCCATCTTGTTCCTTCTGAGAGGAGCCAGCGCCCTTCGAGCCTTACACGGCAGTGCAGCAAGAAGTCTTTCTGATGGAGTCTGTATGACATTAGGTCGCATCAAGAATCTGGGCGAGTGACTTTTCGGAGAGCAGACCCCACTGTAATCTTTTCTGGACTTGTCCATGTCCATCATTCCTCTGCCCAAACTCACTCCACGCTCCACCTCGACATCACTGAAGGAAGTGATCTGATTCGGTTTCCACCCGGCTCTGTCCTTTCCTCCAATCGGCATTACTTCTACTGGTACCTTCCGGGGCGAATAGATATACCTCCTGACACGAAAATTATCTTCGGCAGTATCAAAATCACTCGTGCTTCGCGCACTTTCTGCACAAGGACTCCCGGGCCCCGTGGGCCTGGTAGGATGCGGATGCTTCCGCTTTCTTTTTTCTGAGACATGTCGTAGGATTGCGGATGAAGTGTCAGCCGAAGTGACGTTATCACGGAGCTCTGGCGAGAATTTTGAAAAGTTCAGAGGCACCCGTAAAGCTGCATCTGCTTGGGGAGGGCGATCATTCAAGACAGGCGCGTGTGGGATTTCCTGAGCATTGGCTGGCTTGATCCCTTGCTTTGCGTGATCGTTCGCAATCGTACATTTTCGCTGCACCGCTGCTGGCCTCTTGATGGACTGGATGAAGGAGATTAGCTACCTTTGCGAAGCTGGCTATATGGAACCTACCTCATGGTTGTGAAATCTGTTACTACCCAAACAGCGGAGCACGGAATGGTTATGAGGAGATGTTCGACATTGCAGTAGACCCCGAGAGTGAGATGACATCCATTGGTTCTATAACAGTCTTTTCGTGATGGACCTTAGAGTAGCAGAATTCTAGCGAATTGCACGATCGAGGGGAGTTTTTTCACTGCTCGAGCGCAGCTTTCAATGGACCTCAGTATTAGGCTTGACTAGCGTATAAATGGGTCGGGAATTGCCGCCACCTCAAATGCCAAACATGCAGCCCCTTTCAGTTCATATTTTCCAACGCAAAGACTACGTGAGATAGGCTGAAGCTCAAATTTGCTTATGTCTCCATATCACCTTGCCGCTACTGTTGACAATTTATTCCGTACAGCTTTTGTTTGCGCCGTTGGGTGTTGCGGAGAGGATATCAAACCTTTCCTCCTCCGTCGCGCACCTCCCTTCGGGCCCTGGGCCGCGGATCATCAATCTCATCGGGAAATCAACTGTCGAACAATTTGCGAGATCGCAGCATTAAGTACTCAACCATTCATCTGAGGTCTTTAATCTTTTGGCCGCACTGTGCTGACGGTGTCCACGTCAGAAGTCAGAGTTAGTCGCGTTCGAACGTGCAGTTGTAGGCTTGGAATGACTGATTGAAGTATTCAGATCTAGCGCTGGCCCTACCCTCATCAAAGCGCACTCCGCGATGACCACCCTCAATGGTGCCTCGATCTTGCCACAGAATGATGTGATAACAGCTTCGACCGCACCCGCAAAACGAAAACGGTCAAAATCCGTGGACGAACATCAGTCAAGCACCTCTCTAGGAGCAACAAAGCAGTTCAGCGGTTTTTCAAGGCGTCTACAGACTGCATTACCTTTACTGCGCAAGTACGAGCTTGCCAAAATCATTCTTTTACTTGAGCTGATCGTCCGTTTAGAGCGGATCAAGCACCTTCCCTCCTCAACTTCCCTCTGACTCCAAATGGCGAGCGAAGTCCAAAACGTCCGAGATACTCGTCGGAGAATGCTGAAGTTGACTGCATCGCCTCAAGAATTGAGTCCGGCTATTATCATTCTCCAGATATTCTACTAGCGGATGTTGATACCGCAGCCACTTCTCTATCAGAAGGCTTACGATCTGGAGATCATGGCCTCAATGATTTAGACTCAGCAAGCAGTGCAGTTAATCAGGTCAACCTTTTCAACCAATCTTTGAGGAGGGTATGCCGCCATATTGTCGATGCAGACGCCAAATTCAGAGAAGAGAATGCCGTTGATGAAGGTTCCTTGCCAGGTGGTGCGGAAGAGGTCCCGAAGCCTGCAGTTCTTACACTTACCAGCCAGACGGATAGAGGCCCGAAGCACCTTTATTCCGGCTTACAGAGGCGAAAAAATGACAGAGAGTTAGACGCAGATACCTCCAACAGAGGCCCATCAGATAAGATTTCAAATCTGGACCCCGGGAGATTTCCAAACGGTATTACCATTGCCCAGGTACCGCCATCCAATATTCTCGATCAAACAAGCTCTGCGAAACCAAAGCGAGCTTTCAGTGAGGTGTTCCGACCACATCGGTCACTCAAGGCCCTTGAGCCGCCGCGTCCTTCCAGAAATGCGACCCGTGGCTCATCATTAGGTTGGGTGAATAATGAGGAATCAGCTGGATCCGAACGGCCCGTACCAGCTTACAAATCAGACTACAGATACGCTTCCCTACCCACCGGCTCATGGCTTCACTACAACAGTGTTGAAGCCTCGGCCGCATCGGCTCCTGACAGTAAACGACGGCAGAGGGATCGCGCCTTGAGTTTCGGAGAGAGTCGCGCGGAGCCCGCGGAAGAGATTGCTGAGCAGGAGTATGCAAGGAGCAAAGCTCTTTTCCAGTCCGCTTATTCCTCCTTTGCACCTTCTATCGACAACTCTGCTGCTGTTGTTCCGGAGAAAACCCGTAGCCAGGCTTGGTGGAACAAAGTAGGACAAAAGCGATTTCAGGCGCTGTTAGCACTTCAGTACCCCGAAGAAGGTCTTGATGGGCACGACTCCGCGTTAGACGCTATGGGCCAAGCGGAGGATAATTTCGAAGCTGCAGTCGCTGACTTTGAGGGAGATACGCTTCAAAATCCATTGCAAGATCATACCAGGAAAGCAGATCCTAAAGAAGTCGACGAGCTTCTGCAGGAGATATCTGACCTTCTTCAAACATTGGGTTCCTACCAACGAATTCGAAATCTATCAAAAATCAGCAGTGGCCCTGCAACTCCTACTTCCGCAGAAACAGATGTCTACGAGATCTTGAGATCCAATCTTGCGATTCTTGTCCACTCGCTGCCGCCCTACGCTATCGCCAAGCTGAGTGGTGATCAGCTTGAAATGCTTAATGTCAGCAGCAACATCGTGGTCGACATGAAAGACCATGCAGGCACGATGGAAGTGGATGAGTATAGTATGCAGCGACAACGAGCGGCGGTGAAAGCCACTCATCCGGCAACTGGACGCGCTAGCGTCTCAGTGGGGGCTGCTGGTAGACCAGGAAATTACAGTGCTCAGTCTGTGAATTACAATCAAAGACTTAGTTACTCAAACGCGCCTCGTACACCACACGGCAATCAGCCTCGATCGATGCCAGCATATGGCAATACCGCTACTTCACAGCCTCAAAGCTATACTGCTGCCCGTCCTGCGCCCATGACTTCCCAACGAGCCAGTCTTCCAGCTCAGCAGCACTATCCCGCTCAAACTTATTCCCAGACGTCTAATGCCACCCAGTTCCAGAGATCTCCGAGTGCTCAACAGAATGGCTATGGACCAAGCTATGCTCAAACTGTCAATTCTCAAGCATATGCCCAACAACGTCAGGCTCAATCCAGCTACTCGTATCCGCAAAATCAGCCGCCACAGAAACCCGTTCAAACCCCACAGCCGGTTTCGCATGCCAGGCAGCATTATTCGCCGCAACAGCACTTGCAGCAGAGCCGAGCGTCGCCGTCCGTCGCTCATCCAATCAACAACCAAGCCGCGATCGCCGAGCAGGCGGGAAGTCAGCTACACGCGCAGAGGCAGCTCAGCGGTACTCCACAAACACCGAACATTAACGGTAAGTACACTCAACTCGCGCGTGGCTCAACACCGGGAGGAGGGACGCCAAATGGACGTCCGGCGGTGGCTGCTGGTAGTGGTGGGTAGCAGTGCTGAAGTGGTGTGTTGATACCGCCGTATTTTCTCTTAGTTTTAAGCATGGTAGAACAGAGATCGTTGGCAGACTTGTCGCTCTGGAAGAGAACGGCCTTTCTCCAGACGACCGCATGCCAAGTCACTTGCATTGGCAGGGACTTCGTTGTCGCCTTCGATCTCCAGGCCACATAGCACATGATACTGCTCTATCCCCGGTGCAAACTTGTCCCATCATAAAACAACGCAAACAAGGCCAATGTAAAGCCAAGGTGCAAAGTCTTGGCTTTCCCACAGGTCATGAACATAATTCTAATCCAAACCTCTCTTTTATTTGCCTTCCTCCTGGCCGACATCCATTACTGACTCCGGAGCAGAGCACAGTGGGTCAAGATTCAAAGATGCAGCTTGCCCTGGTGGATGAACATGGCCTGCCATCTTCCTGCATCTCGCTTGTTAGCTAGCACGACCATCGAATTGTCTCTGGCCACGCAGCGGCTTATGTAGCCAGCCTGGCGTCATGTACGTGCTATCCATCCCATGCAGCCCTCCTGACCACCAAAACGGAGTCCGGTGCGAAGGTGCTGATAACCGCAAAGGCCTATTGGTATGAATGACGATCAGAGACTGTCAACAATCGACGAATCCAGCGGGAGGCTGCAGCTCTGATCGGTTCCAAGAAGACAAGTTTGGCCCCCTAACCCCCAAGATCTACATCGCTCACTACCTGACCTGCGGAAGAGCTGTTCCTGGTCGATAATCAATATTCTTTGCTTTCTCGGGATTGCTCTACGCTCATCAGACACATTGGATTGTTCAATCAGAAGACTCACCTGTATCGTGGTCTGACGTTCCTTATTTCCCGCCTGATGACCTCCTTACCGAAGAGCATCAAGCCACACCCGGTTGCCCCTCCTTCGGAACGTTTCACATTTGCTGTTTGAAAGACCTGCTATTCAGCAGTGGCAATATCAACTTCTATTCGCCCCTCTTTACCACTTTCTATCTTCTCCTATCACTGGTGTAATCTATCTTTCACATTCGGTATCTCAAACCCGAAGTTCCCTGGAGTCTCGGCGTCAATATCTATCTGTGCTAGCGGATCGACAATAGCATGGGACAACAGAGCTTCGTATGTTCAAGCTAGGGAGCATCAACTGTTGTGGACCGAAACCATTGAACAACGACAAATTGGCGTCATGCTTAGCTCCGGAGCACACGCTATACAGGAAAGACGAAACCGACGTGCAGCAGTCAGGAAGGCTGCTCTGAGCTCGAGAGTCTCTCTACTTTCTGGCATCACGGCGTCATCAAGCGGCGGGTCAAGTGGAAGCGGGTCAACAATCACACAGGAATCAGTATCACGTCCGCGAGTCGAGAGCTCCAGGGACCATTCCAATTCCAAGGGTAAGCGGCAAAGAGCAACTGCAAGCAGCACCTCCACAAAGGGAAAGAACTCGCCAAGGAAAAGCAAAGGTGTGATCGATGTCTTTGCGTTTTTGGAGAAAGATGGATCTCGCGTCTCTCTGGCTCAACAGCGTGCTAGAAGTGGACCGAATGCTGATCAAGATGGTACAAAGTGCCCCACTCATTATGACTCGGACCTTGACAGTGACCCTCGAAGCTTCAACTCAGATTCGGGTATATCAATCAACGATGTCGGCTCTGACCATGATTCCCCGAAGATGACTAGAGCTTTCGGTGGGAAGCTAGGTACCCTTCAAGAGGAGCAGGTACAGAGAAATCACAGATCTGAGTTGACAGACCAGGGGCACCACCCTAAGCTCCAAACAATCCCACAAGATGTCTCTGACGATCATCCGGAGCGGTACTACTGGACGATTGGTTCGCGAGATGATACTTTCATCTCTGCAACAATGAATGTGGACGCTGCGTCAGAGCGCTCTGCGGAGCTGAAACCATCCGGTTATGACCTACTTGCGTCTCGTCTTTGTTCCTCGCAGGGCTCATCAGAAGACTCTCTACCTCCGATCTATCGTCGATTTGAAAGCCTGAATCATCGCATTTTCCTCCAACTTCAGGATGAGATTGCTGAGATGGAGGAGGACCTCCAACACATGGATCGAGCGGACGCATTTCAACGAGCGGCTCAACATGGTGAGGCGGCGCCAGCTTCTCGGAGGCTCGACTGGCAGTGGAGGGGGAGTGAGCTGCATGCTAGGAGGCTAGAGCTCCTGGGAAGAATATATCTCAAGGTTGAGCAATTCAGTAAGTCCTTCAGCCATGAATCTGGACGAGGTACCATGTTGACCGAAATTAAGATCAAGCCCTCTCCTCATTCCAGCGAGTAGCCGCTTCAACCTCTCCCGCATTGACGAAGGATGTTGAAAGATACCGCAAATGGATGGCAGAGAATAAACCAGTCGCTGAAGCTGAAGCTACGTATCTTGACAAGGAGGATGATCTACTCAGCTTGGCGCAGCAGACATCCGACATGGATTCGAGACCAGTCACACCTACTCAACCTACCGCCCTCATGATGGCCATCACATCCGCTACTGCCCTTCCAATCCTCCTCTTCCGCATCATACCTGGCTTCACTTCTCGCATCACTGTCATACTGCTACTAGTCCCTTCGGTCGCATTCATGCCGAAACCTCAAGGTCCGGGGTCTTTACTTGATGGGAAGGAGTCAAGGCAGTTCCTATTCGTCTATTTTGGGGTATTGATTCTAGCTGCGCTGGTTATTTGAGCGAACTGTCTCGTTGGGTGTTCTGGCATGCTTGCATGGATTGGGCTTGGTCGGCATATTGATACCCCTTGCTGTACATTGTTGTTCTTTCTGGGTCGCACTTCTCCCTGGGTCATAGTTCGAGGCATGGGTTCAGGTCGATTTTGAGGAGTCAAAGAATGTCCGCACGTATTACGATCGGAGAAGTGTATGTCTACGAGTACTATGACTGGAGCAAATTTGTCTAAAGGCTTTGGAGACACTGAGTAGACTCTTCTGACGCCTAAATCATATCTGATCTCGCACTACATCATGCCCGCAGCTGGAACTTGCCACATAGCTGTCCATCATGGCAGAAGTGATCATGGTCCAGAGGCTTTTCTATCGAATTGATCACGCTTACTGCTACATATCAAGGAGATCATGACTCTTTGCAGTCAACTACTGCTTGGCGAACTAAGTAGCACTTTTAAGAAGCTTCCTGGCCCATGGGTCTACCAGTCTATGTGATCTGGAAAGTTTGCTTCGAGAGTCATATCCCTGGAGCCCTCCAACGTCGTGATTACCGTTGACGGATTCGGCGAAAGTCTCGATCCTCGCCTCCTTCGATGCCGACTCGTCTCTCTAGAGTAGGAGATGTCCGGTTCTGACGATGTGCAATGTACATGTCAGCCTCGTCAACCTCCACCTTGACAGCCTCACTTCCATGACGGTGAGGTCGAGTCGTCATACAAGACCCAGTAATCGTAAGTACCCAGCGCCGGCGCTTTCCAGTCGATCAGAAAATACCTCTTCAGCCGTTCGAGTGCTAAGTCTTCGTCACCCTCGTCAACCTAGAATTCACGCACGATGGAGTAGTGTTGGTTAAGGCTGAACGACGTCTAGCTGTGGAATCTGTCGCAAGTCTTCTGGGGTTAGATGCTGCTCCCAATTAGGTGATTTTTTAGGCTTCAATTGCGGAAGACATAGCTCATCACGTAAGAATTTGTTCTCGTGTCTTTTCGCTTGTTTATGAAGGGCCTATGGCAGACCAAGGGTGTTCAACTCCGAGGGGAACCATTGAAGGTGTCTTTTGGTAAAAATGATAGTCTATTCAAACTGACAGAGATATTTCCGAAGCGCGGTCAATGCCTGTTCGATTGCTCTGACCAACGGTCTCTGCACTAATACTTGTCCCTAGGGAGCGATAGCTCTGAAGCGATTGCTTTCCAGTATATTATCTTCGTCAGCGATGCGAACGATAGTCGCAATGACGTTAGATGTATGGATACATCGCGAGGCAATCAAAGGTGGAAGTTTCGTTGAGGGGATTTCCAATTAGGGTCTGATGACTCTGATAGATAAGTGAATGTGATCCTCGAATGTTGGCCCGGAGCCCTCGAAAAAGATGCAGACCGGGTTTGAGCCACTCCCCACTAATTGACATCCGAGAAGATTCTCCCAGCAGCCCTGATTCGACCCGTTCAGAAATTCGGAGAGCGTCAATCTCGTGCACAAATTCGTCGACGTCTCGAGTATGGGCTGACGGGCGTTTGAGTCATTTTAGAGGTGGTACACGCTCAACCCGGCGCAAGGAAGCGACTCTAGCTGCGACCGGGAATTGGTATGTTGCAATTCGCTGGATAATGTTGCTTTTACAAGTCTCGATCAATCCACGTAAATGGCGATCAGTTAGTGGGAAGTGTTCGGAGATCTCTTTTGGCAAAATGAAATTGAGACAATGATCAGCAACAGCACCTCATTCGGGAGGTCGATGAAGGTTAGGGACATTCTGTCGTTGGCCGACTATGCTTGATGTGAGACTCGAATCACCTCGGCCGTATATGTAGCGCGCTAATAATGTCAGTCAAGCGAGCACGCATCAACTCGAGGCTGACATGCAGGGAGATCACCCGATGCTCACCGGAATGAATGTACCAAACCCATAGGATGCTAATTCGACAACGACGTTGATGAGCTGTATGTGCCCGTTGCTATTTGCAGATCGGTGGAGCTCTTTGTCAGATATCAACAATGTACAAATAACGAAGGACCGCAATCAGCACTCGAACGTTTTCTTGATTTCGGAATTAGCATACTTTCCAGATCTGCTTTCACGGGCAGGAATGATGAGTCACATCCTCGAACACCAATACCTCCCAAGCAAATTCGGCTTCTGATACCAGACGAGCCACGCCCTGATAGATCACGTCAACTCAGGAACAGGACGGACGAAGCCGCATACTGAAAAGTCTTCCTTGAGAAAGTCTTCGTGGGCAGTCTGTGGTAATACCGCTTTATACTACCACTGTTAGACTCCCATTTTGAGCCTCTTACCTTGCTTCCTATAAGCTGCCATCGATTCACAACACTTCCTGAAAAGCTTGGAATAGGCGCCGTCGAAGCTCGAGGCAACACTCAGATATCCTTCTTGACTGAGGGTCCTCTAGTGGCCACAACCAACCAACTGCTTCCTTGATTGTCTTGCGTGCTTTAGCTCCCCGTAGTGAAATGTCCCCTTTTGCCATATTTGCTTCTGAGGGCACTGTGGAGGCTTATCTTCCGGCCCCGATTCACTAGACCGCTTAGTACACACTTCAGAAGGTGGGAAAATTAGATGAAATGCCGAAGACCTTGCAAAAGCTTCGGGGTTTCTCGCGTTTCCCACGTTCAATTGGAAACGTCCTGTTCTTTCTCAAGGGGCTCACAGTGAGCTAAAGTAAACCGCTAGCGCTGAGTCTGGGAGATTGTTCTTGAAAATTTCACGACATCTCCAATATACTCTCCATAAGCGAGCCCTCTTGCAAAGCTGGCGCCACATATGCTCCAGCTGTTGGATGGTGACAAGGGGTCGCATATATCCCTTCATCCGTAGACCTTGGGGACAATTTTGCTCCATGTTCCATGTCGATACCGCGGAAGATGAGCGTAGCAGTACGAGTAAAGACCGCCTGTTTTGATTAAACTACCAATGCTATCATTGAACTTTGGATCATCAGAAGAGCTGGCGTGAAGTTGTGGATGCAGTTGAAAGCTCGGACCACCTGACCGCCAGGTCTATGACCCAGCAGCTTCACCACCATCGAGGTGCATTTGGGAGAATATTCTTCAGGGAACAGCTTTGCTGCATATGCCGCCATGGAAGCTTCGAGGTGCTCGAGCTTGCAAGACCTTCTCTTTCTCTGCCCGAGCCGCACTGAAATCTAATGGTTTCCGACAGGTTTCTTCTACTGGCAGGGGTCGACCGTGTCTCCGAACAGCCTGCTGTTCAGCTCAAACAGCTCTCTATGCTACTCGGGCCACGGAACCTCTTCCACTGAGAAAGCAGCTCAAAGATGAAGCAAAAGCAAAACGTGCCACGGGGTCAAACGGTACTTCCAAGCCTCCCGTTGGAAGTCAGGAGAAGCTCAAGGACTGGGAGCTGACAGTGGGAATTGAGTGCCATGCTCAGTTGAACACTGCCCGCAAGCTCTTCTCGCGTGAGTGTCTAGTACATGATGCGTTAGCAAAGCTTACGTTTGGTAGATGCGGCCACTTCTATCAACGATGAGGCAAATACTCACGTTGCCTTGTTCGATATCGCGACGCCCGGTTCTCTTCCCTTGTTCCAGAAAGCAACTCTGATTCCTGCTCTACGAGCTGCCATTGCTCTCGGATGTTCGATACAACATACCAGTCGCTTCGATCGGAAACATTATTTCTATCATGACCAGCCTGCTGGCTACCAGCTTACGCAGTACTACGAACCCTTTGCGAGGGATGGTGGTATTACCTTGACGTCGAATGATGGAATTGGCTCCATGGATGGCGAAACAGTCACTGTCGGCATAAAACAGGTTCAGATGGAACAGGATACTGCGAAGTCGCAGGAGTCGGACCCGGAAACAAGCCTGATCGATTTCAACAGGGCGGGGCAATCTTTGATCGAGATTATTTCTCTTCCACAAATACACTCGCCAGAGACCGCTGCCGCGTATGTGAGGAAGATCCAGGCAATTCTCCTGTCTGTCAACGCAGTCACGACTGGGATGGAGATGGGAGGTCTCAGAGCCGATGTCAATGTCTCTGTGAGACGTCGCGATGGACCACCAGGAAATAGTCACTACAGCGGTATTACAGGGCTCGGACAACGAACCGAGATCAAGAACCTGAGCACGTTCAAGGGCGTTGAAGAAGCGATCAAAGCCGAGCGCGATCGTCAGATCGGCGCGCTCGACGCTGGGGAGACGATTGATGGAGAGACTCGTGGATGGTCATTGGCGGCTCCCACGGTCACTCGTATACTCAGAGGCAAGGAGGGTGAGGTTGACTATCGCTACATGCCCGATCCGGACATTGCGCCAATCATCATCGGCAGAGATTTGATTGACCATCTTCGGAAAACCCTACCAAAGCTGCCGAATCAACTTCTCAAGATGCTGATAGAAGACAAAAAGTACGGACTGTCTATGACGGATGCGAAGATTCTTCTTCAGCTCGACGACGGAGAAAGGCTTGAATACTACTGTTCGGCGCTGGACAAGTTGAACGGGATCTGCAGAGAGCTCCAGTTCCAGACAGACGTCGGCTCGACAGGCCAACTGGTAGCGAACTGGGTAATGCATGAGCTTGGGGCTCTTGTCACCTCGACCGAAAAGAGGTGGAGTCATGACCTGGTTCCGCCGGGCAAATTAGCGTGGATACTGGCAAACCTCATCAGCAAGAGAATCACCGGAAGTAGTGCCAAGCACGTCTTGAAGCAACTGTTTGAAGGCGATAGACGGGAAGTTGGCGCCATCATCAGACAGGATGGCCTTGTCTACAAGCCTCTGTCCGAGGATGAATTTACCGAGTTGGCCATGACCGTCATCACACAGCATGATGACAAGGTCAAACAGATCCGGGAGAAGGGACAGATAGGCAAGTTGATGTTCCTGGTAGGCCAAATGATGAGAATAGGAGAGGAGGGCAGGGTGGAAGCCAAGAAAGCGGAATCAGTTCTCCGCCGGCTCATTCTGAACGAGTTGTCTACATGATACGGATACGGATACCCTGTATAGATAGAAAGGGGTGGGTTCCACGATGTAACATGAGAGACGTCTTCAAACTCTGTTGTCCGCGTGATCCAACTCTTTGCATTGCGCCAGACCAATCCCCCGTCCATTCTCTCTTCCACCTGTACTTCAGGGAAGCAATTGATAAGACGAAAGAAGCTTGGCACTTAGGGCTTTAGCTTCCGTCCCCTAAGTGCAGTTTCTGGCGGACATTGCAATTTCTCTCACCACTTTGCCCAACTCTGCCTTTCCGCCCATGGGTAAGGGAGAGGAATCACAACAAGGGACCCCACGTTTCTGATACCGCGTCAGGGTCTTCGTTGTCGGCGTTGTCATGGCCATTTAGAAAAGTGCCCCCATCAGAGTTGTCCGCGTGTTTCCCCGGCTCCAGGACTGGACCTATTTAATCACGTTTCCTACCTGTAACGACACTCTCTGTTCCCTTCATTCCTTGTCCTGATTTCTTCCTTACATTCCTTAACTGCCGAACAATAGGCATTCTTAGCTGCGCTCCCCTTCCCGACATCCTCCATCCGGCCTGCTAAAGCCATACTCAGTACCTCTCATTTGTGTCGTACCTGTCCCCAACCTCTCCAGCTTCACCAACAACCAACATGACTTCCCCCTCCACCATCCGGCAAAAATTCCTGACCCGACCTTCGGAAATCGGCGTTGTCGCCGTCGACTTCTCTGGCGGTCAATGCAAGCCCGGCGTCGATGCTGCTCCTAACGCCCTCATTTCCGCGGGCCTCCTCGAACAACTGCGCCATGACCTCGGCTACGATCTTCACGGCGACTCAGACGTCCCCTCCTACAACGCTTACATCCCCAAAGGCGTCCCTGACCCCGACTACCGTCGCATGAAGAACCCTCTCTCTGTCTCCGCAGTCACCGAAAGGCTTAGCTCGAAAATCTATGCTCAAGCAAAGGAAGGCCGTTTCGTCCTCACACTGGGCGGCGACCACAGCATCGCCATTGGCACCATCTCCGGCACCTCAAAAGCTATCCGCGAAAGATTGAATGGAAGAGAGATGGCAGTCATATGGGTAGATGCCCACGCCGACATCAATACCCCAGAAACCTCCGACTCTGGCAACATCCACGGCATGCCAGTCGCCTTTCTAACAGGGCTAGCGAAGACGGACCGCAAAGACGTCTTCGGCTGGCTCCAATCTGACCAGCTTATCAGCGTCACCAAGCTTGTCTACATTGGTCTCCGCGACGTCGATCGCGGCGAGAAGCAGATATTACGAGAGAACGGAATCCGCGCCTTCTCCATGCACGACATAGACCGCTACGGCATCGGGCGCGTCATGGAAATGGCACTCGCGCACATTGGATCAGACACGCCCATCCACCTCTCCTTTGATGTCGACGCGCTGGATCCGCAGTGGGCGCCCAGCACAGGTACGCCAGTCAGAGGTGGATTGACCCTCAGAGAAGGTGATTACATTGCGGAGTGTGCGCATGAGACTGGACAACTGGTTGCGATGGATCTTGTGGAGGTGAATCCCTCGCTGGAGAAGAGGGGAGCAAGCGAAACGATAAGGGCGGGTTGCAGTTTGGTCAGATGTGCTTTGGGGGATACGCTATTATAGATGGCGGGGCTGGTTGAAGGTGGAGGTTGATTCGCCCAGAGGAGATTCGATCCAAATGTAGAGGAAAGTGGCCTTAGTAGACGATAAGGCCAGGATCGAGTTACTCTGCTGCAAAGCAACTCTGCAGTGTGCTTCAAAAGTTATTTGTTATACGTTCACAACAATACTATGGCGTGCGCCTCAACATCAACATACCGAAGAGATTATCTCTCTTTCCCACCTCCTCCTGAACGAACGCAGCCCTCTACGGATGACATGCGCACGAGTCAGAGTCTTCAATGGGATTTCCCATCTCCTTCGCAGCCATCATCCTCAAGTCCGTATCCCGACTGTGAGTCCGCAATTTCATCTCTACCCGACCAGAGTGTGCGGATGTTGGCGATGGCCGGTGGAACGCTAGAGCGTGTACCTTACGGGATGGAGAAGGGTTTCACAGATGCCTGCCATCCAGATTCATGTCCTCCATCCTGTCCACGACATATGTCTTTGCTTGCAATGTGGAAGCCCTTCGCACACGCCTTCAAACCGCCTTGGAATGCGCCGCGCACCTCTTGTGACTTCTTTTGCAATGAGACCTGGAAGCCCGCTGTGGTGGCTCAGTCATCGGTTGCCTGGACAGGCAAGATAGCTGCTGTCACCAGGGCCGAAGGACTAGACTGGCCATAGACTTCTCGACGAGTCGGTCGTACGTGCGTCTCGCATGCGTCTGCCGTGCCAGGCGTGTGCGGAAGGATAGCTTCGGCTCGACTACGTACAGAGACTGAACGCTGGAGAGAGGCACATGCCATCTCCCCCCGTCCAGCGGGGTCCTATCGGCGGGCTTCGAGGCAGGCTTGGTATAGCATGACAGCTGCATTGTCGATGGTGCTGGAGCAGACGAGCCTGGACAGACGAGGTCGGTGGATATGGGAGGAGATTCAAAGTAGATGAGAAGCAGATGAGAAGGCGCACTACTGATCGACGTAGGCTGGTGAGGCCAGCATGCAACGTCTTCGTCTGACCGTCTCAATGGTCCCTTGCCAAAGCTAAGAAACCAATCACAGCTCCCAGTCGCGTCTGCCCGTATTGTTGTGTCCCCGAGTGATGATTTTGGGCGGCATCTGACCCATCTTCCGGCTGCTTTAGGGCTTCTCTGCCTGGAGTATACGGGAATCGAACTTGATATTCGTCATTGCGCTTAATGCAAGGCAACTTATTTTTGAACGTACACCTCCGTACCGTTGGGAATTACCAGGGGATCAAGCTTGTCTAGGCCAGAATCTGCATTATGCTCGCGTCGTCTCCTCCTTTGCAGCCCAGAACTCATGGCTTCTTCGATGTCCCTTCATCCGTACGTTGCAGATGGTGTGAGACATACAGTTGTTTGATTAGGCTCACAAGACTTCCACCAGCTACTACTCCTAGCAGATGTACATCCCACCAGTATTGTTGCTGCCGAGCTTCAACATGCATATGGGTATGACTTGATATGATACCCACAGTTCGATTGAGTAAGCGTACATGATCTGTCCTCGTCGTCGTACATCCAGCCATACCTCTATCCGTGCACCTCTGAATGTCTCTCCTTTCTCCAGACACCATATGTAGACCTTCGTTCCAATGGCTCACTCAATCACGCATCTCCGCCGTTTAGAAACTCATCAAAAGCCCCTTGACCATGATAGTTTGCATCCTCATCCTCATCTTCATCATGCACACCATTCGTCCCCTCTTCTGCCTCCCCGACGCCCCCAATCATCTCCAACGCCTCACTTGCTTGACTCGGGTGATGCTCCAGCGTCGTCGGTGGCATTGATGGCACCCCACCTTCACCATCACCATCGACAAGCATACCAACATTTGGCGCTGCTGCATCTGGGTCCTGTTCATGAATGTGTTCATCCCGGCCGTCAGCATCCTCGTTCGTCATCGTCATGAACATCTCGTCCACGTTCGTTGTGTGAGGACTCGATCCAACGTCAGGGCCTTCCCCTGTTCCATTCACCTCTGCTCCTGAGGTACCTCCAGTAGGGTGTACCGCCGTTCCGTTGGCAGTCGCGCCCATAATTCCAGTTCGAATATCGTCATCCCCGCCCATACCGTACCCAGGCGAGAACAAGGCAGGGCTCCTGTCAGCACCGGGTCCAGGTGCGATTGCTCCACCGGGAAATCCGGCCCCAAGTAGAGACTCTCTCATTCCGCTATTCGATGGTAGACTGGTCGTGGGACTGAACATGGCCGGACTGGCCGTGTGATGTGGGCTTTGATAGCTTGATGATGCACTGGTTCCAAAGCCGTGGCCATATGACACGTTAGCGTCAAAGCCGGGACCGTTGGGTGCGTTCCCTGTCGATCCTTGCCGAGGCATACCAAGAGGAGTATCAGATCTCATGATCTGAGGATTGGGACCAGATCTTTGACGTTGCATCTGCGCTGGTTGGAGAGGTGGAGGAGCCGGTCTTCCAGCGTGTGCCTCGGTATTTTTCCACTTTAATGTTTGTTGCTTACGCATATGTGGTGGGAGGTCCTCGACCTTCACAACACCAAGTTCCTTCATCATCTTCTGCTGCTTCGTTGGTCGAGGTTTTCGAGTGCTTAGACTTTGGGCAAGGATAGGAGGTGCTTCAGGCGCTATCGGCTGCCATTTATGAACGTCCTGCCTGAAGATGTTGGTTTCGTAGGCGAGAAGGACTTCTGCACCTTCGATTTTGCGGAGGTAGAAGAGGATCGTTGGCATTTCTTCAGATGTTCGACAAATCTGATTGCCATTAATGAATTGCTGCAAGAAGTCACGGAAGGTTTGCGCTTTGTCGATGATGCGTTCGAGAATGTCTTCCTCGTCTGGTTGAAATGGAAGAGTAGCGAGTTCTTCAGCCCACTGCTGGAGATCTTCAAGCTTTGGCCGAGCAGCATCGCGAGGGATTTTGACCCGCCAATCGCAAATGGGACAGGTGAAAGTCTCACTACCTTTGACTTTGCCGCGAGCAATCTTCAAGCACTTGCCGTGATACCTAGCAGCGTGAGCACCAATGTAGCTTAGAAGTGGCGATATTACGTACCAGTCCTGACATACCTCACATTCAATCATCATACCTCCTTCTGGTTGACGACAGATGCAGAAGACAGACTTTTCATCCTGTCCAAGTCCATGCCTCCCTAGGCCATCCACCGGACTCGCTTCCCGAGATTGAGGTTCCACTGGTGCGCGGAATGTATCGTTCAGATCGAAACAGTAGTTGTTCTTCGCCTCCACGGTCTCCATGTGTGCTTTCAGAATATGCAGAGGCGCATTGGCCTTTCCGAACAGCTTCTTCCCCTTTCGCATCCAGTCTTCATGACGCTTCACCTCGCGTTCGAGATCCACAGTGCCACTAGGCTTGCTTGTCCAGTCCTCCAGTGATTTCATGACATTGCGAACTTCATCATAAGTTGGACGGTCTCTCAGATCCTCCTCTCTGGTCCGATCATACAATTTCTGGATCTGCTCTTTTGCTGCACGATTCTTGATGAGTACTGCATCCAGTTCTGCCAGGGTATCGGGATTGACCGGGAAATCTTGCTTTTGAGACTCGACCCACAAGGCTTCGAGCTGGCCATAATTCACGTTTTCTTGAGCCATAACTTGCTTGGTCTTGGATTCCCAGAGCTTTCCTTGGCTCACCATATCCTGAAAATATGCCAAGTCACCGCCATCCTGACGAATTTCGTTTTCAATGCCTCTCTTGACAAGATCTTCACATTGCGCCAGCGTGTATTTGGCCTTGTTGGTCCTGGCTTCTTGAGCTTCCTCGGCCCATCGACTTTTGACTAATTGCCTGTCCAGCAGATTGATCTCTTGCATTGTGACAAACAAGCTCCGACCGGTCTCAAGAAGCTCTTCAATTTCCGCAGCAGCCTGAGCATGTATGTTTCGTAGCATGATCTTTGCCTCAGCTCTCCATTCATCTATCGTCTTGGACTTCTCCTCCAGCTGTTCGATCTTTTCGTGCGTGAATGAGAGATTCTCGGCGGTCCTCAACAGCTTGCGAAGACCCTCTACTGTCGATTCTTTCTCCTCGGACTTTAAGCCTTTATTGGACTTAGCTTTCCACGTCTTCTCGCTTTTGCGTCGGTTCTGATGTTTACGTGTGGTATAATGGTCTGCTTCCTCGACCCACTGATCGCATCGCTTGATGAAGACTGCTAGGTCTTTCAGACCAGGCAACTCCGCCGGGATCTTCTTGCCTTCCGCGAGCAAGGAGTGGAGCGACTTCAACAGTGGTTTTGGTCCGTCTTCGAGCAATTTGTCTAGCTTTTCTTGCCAGGCTTCTGGGACTCGTGCTTTGTCAATGACCTTCTGCACAGTTTCAGAAAGCCTGTCGTTAGAGAACCGGAATTTTAAAGTGTGGTTTGGACCTTGGAGCTTCTGTTGCGGCGTTTCCGCACAACAATCACTTGTTTCGGCATGCAGCAAACAGCTGACTTTGGAAGAGTGATGACAATGAAATTGCGAAAGAAAAGTGTAAGCTTTGCAGTAATGACACTGGTATTCTTCTTCTTGGAGCTCTTCGTCCTCAACTTTGAATTTCAGGTCACACTGATCCTCACCTTCCTCTTTGCCGTGTTGTTCAAGTGGGCAAATGTGAGGATGCACCTCCTGGTGTTGAGTCCAGAAAGAGTGCCGGTGTTGCAATTCACGGCTGCGCGTCCTTTCCAAAGCTGGCGCCAGCCACTTGGCAGTCTTGATAGATGCGTCCATTGCCGCAGCCGTCAGAAGAAGCTCGTCGTGAGAGAAACATGGCTGGCGGTGGAATTCTTGAAGTCGCTGCACTCCCGCTTCTCCAAAAGGTTCCCAGTCCGCGGGTGCGAAATTGACTGCTTCATTGAAATTGAATCCATGATTGAATCCGGCATGATACGCTTGTGGAAACGTAATCACAAATTGTCCTGCGCGCTGGTCAAGAGCATAAACATTCACGCCGGCTTTTCGTAGCTGGTCGGGCGGGAGCAGGGTCACGAGTTGGAACAGAAGATCCGGTTGTGATTCAAACAGCTCTGGGACTGCCTGCCGCATCGCCTCCTCAAAGATGTGCGCATCAGCGCCAGGTATTCCGTACCACGTCTTTGTTGCGCCAAAATGCTGATAGTTTGCGGAGTAAGTGTAGTGGTCCTCGTTATGCCAACAGAAAGTCGAGAAGCACATTCCCACATAAAGCCACGGTACAGTCATACCAGAGATGTCTGTCTTGATGTGCCGAAACAGCGACTCTTCGTGGAAGGGGAGAACATTGAGATTCCAAGGATCCCTCGAGTAAGAGTTGAGAGGGTTCTTCTCCACAGTGGGAAACCCACTGCCATGCGTTGTTGAATGAATGTCAGCTCCATACTCGACTTCCACTGTTTCTGTAAGAGACTCTACCAGTCTCCAGAATTCCCGTTCAACATCATCTTCGGTCTCTTTCTTTCTTGTATTGAGGACAGGATCGAAAGGCATTCGAGGAGCAAAATAGTGCTCTTTAAAGTTGTTTGCCTTTTCTTGAAAATGTCGCAGTGAATAGATGCCGCCTTCTTCAAAGCCATACTCGCCGTTGCCTATAAGGCATTTTGCACAGTTCCAGTCGTAGTCGGGAATTGTTGCAAGAGGAGGATCTAGACAGTATTTGTGATACCCGAGTTCGCAAGCATCGCAGACAATGATATTTTCCTTGTCTTCGATTCTGCTGCATTGTTCGCATTTCTGTAGAGAAAGTCAGTGCTTACTTACTATCCATGTTCGTGTAGTACCCAACATACCTCTCCCGATTTCCTGGCACCGGTTCTGGAGCGGATTCGGGGGGTGGATGGCCTCATCAGACTCATGTGGCTTCCTGCGACGGTAGGTACGTTGTCTACATGGATCGTGTCAATGCCTGTTCTCGCGTTTTCGAAACATCGGCAGAGAAGCAACGCGAACTGGAAAATTCGTCGTAACGACTATAAACAAAGGGAAAAGACGAACCTTTCTTCAACCTTTTGCTTCTTCGGCCATTGGCCCCGTCCCCGTCGCCATTGATCCCATCAGATCCTGACTCGCAGTTCATACTCTCATGGCTCATTGTGCGCTTCAGAGGGTTTGAGCCAACGTCGCCATTGCTGGTCAGCGCAGACAGTTCTTGACTAGGCATGGCGCTTGGAGTACTCCCCGTCGCCGGCGTCGTTGCATGACCATTTGAAGTTGGCGTCCCCATGCAGACCTCGCTCTCACGTTTGCTAAGCGACGGCTGAGCATGATTGACAGCGACGAATCCCGACGGGGTTGCGTTGATTGCTGAAAATCCACCCGAATTCACTGCCATGAAACCGGATGACACTGGTCCTGGCGCCTCGATTTTGGTCACTGGTGGGGCTGGTGGCGGCGCAAGCTGGATCATAGGTTCTCTATGTGACATGGAAGCGTTCAAGGCGGTAGATGCTTGCATGGCTGGTGAGTCCGAAGTAAATACTTCTGACTGGCTCTGAGAATGGATTCTTTTCATCGGAGACATTGCTGGGGAAGGAGAGAATTGACCTCCGTACTCGAAATCCTGCTGCTGCTGGACACCTGGTTTGACTGTGCGTAGATATTCTTCGTACGGGTGAAGCCATCGCTGATATGAGTTCTTGAGGGAAGTGGATAGTGATGACATTATCTTGCCACTATATCCGAGATCGCGACCAATTTCAGCCCATTTCTTGTCTTTGCACACCTTTTCGAAGCCACCTCGTACTTCAACGGCCTTCTTTAGTTTGTACAAGTCAAGTGGTCTCTTGTCGACACTCGGGAATCGATTGAGATTCGTGCCATACTGCTTATGGAATTTGGCGAGTTGGTCCAGGTAATTCAAATTTGTACGAGTGCCTTTGCAATTTAGATTCAGTATCTCAAGATCGAGAAAGTCCACCTACCTCCTTCCACTGAATTGAGTTCTTGGCGTCGAGTACGGAAATGGAACCTCTGTAATCAATGTCAGCATTGAGCTATGTAGAAATGTCCAGCGAGACATGATAGAATTCGCGGGTACGGCAAGCGATATCAACATACCTCCAGGTCGATGGCAAAGTCAGGATTCCAGCTCTCAGGTGGTATGATTTTGCAGATGCCGTATTTGCCTGCCTCTGGAGCAATCTTTCTCATATACTCCATCGGATCGCGGAATTCCTCTAGGGTAGGCTTGTAGACTGGAGCTTCCTGCAGACCATGAGGCCGGTTGCGTTTCGGCGGGTCTCTGGCGGCTTGTGTACCCCTCCGTTCGACTGTATTCATGTCTAGAGGCACCGCGCGACGTGCGCTGTAGGGTATAGTAGGAGGCTGTATTGAAGGGAGCGTGCCATTCGGACGGTTTGGTGGAGTTGCCTTTGCAAGTGGAGCATTGCTGGCAAGATTACCGCCCATCGAAGGAGGGACCACCATTAGGAGACGGAGATGCCACGCTGCGGCTTGCTGTAGAACGATGACGCCCGGCACTCAGACTTTTGAATTGTCTTCCTTGTTCATATCATGGTTTGTGGGGACGGAACTGAAATGATGGGGGTGAGCGAGCGGCCAGTCTGCAGCTCTTCGAGTGAAAGCTCGGAGTCGAAGAAGAGTAAAGTAGGACGCGGGCAACTCAGGGCAAGCGATTATTGTGCTAGATCGGGACAGCGGTTTGAGGCGGAGTGCGAGAACTCGCGAATTGGAATTTGTGCTACATATGGTGGACAGGCGACTCAACCAGAGAAGAGGAAGGGCGATGTGAAGCGAGAAGGCGGAGAGAAAGGGACGGGGAAGATGGTGCATGGGGCTTTGCAAGAGCTGCGATTTGGATGACGGACAGAACAACAACAGCCTTGCATCGCCATCACTCAGTGACTGTCAGGGCTAGCCCTCCACTACTCGTCAATCACACTCTACGCTTCTGCTGCTAATTAACAAATCATTTCTGTTAACTTGTGCTTCGGACTCCAGCCCTTCCCATCGCCGGAACTCTCACACGAGCTGCTTGGTCAGGGCTGTTCAACGGGAAGCCTGTCTGGTGTAAGATACATGACGAGCCTCTGAATTCCTCAAGAGCTGTGTCGTCTCTTCTCCGCGACTCTTCGAATGCAGAGGCTGACACATCGCAATCATCCGTACAGGACTTAGCAACAACTCGCACAACTTCCGACACTCGTCTGATGCGGCTAGCAAGCAGCTTGACGATCAGAGTGGGAGGCAGCCAATCGCCAGCGTGGCGCAAACCCCTCCCCACACCGGCCAGCAGGTCTATTCCAACTTCGCCATAGACCAGAAGTACCGACTGGCACAGATACGCGGGCCGGATACTCAACTCTGGGATTCAATCAGCAATCTGTATGGACGGTAGCCTTGGGCAGCTTCAACGACACGTCAATTCCTGGCTAGAAAACGACTGGTCAGCTCATGGACGTCAAGCCCATTCCAGCCTTTTATTGTTGTTACCTCCTCCGCTCCACCATCAGACATGCGAGTCTCTATGTAGGGTCCACTCCGAATCCTCGCCGGAGACTGGCTCAGCACAATGGCCAAGTCAAAGGCGGCGCTGTACGCACTTCGCGCGTCAGTCTGAGACCATGGGAGATGGCCTGTATTGTTGCTGGCTTTCCATCCAACATTGCAGCTTTACAGTTCGAGTGGGCTTGGCAAAATGCCCACCTAACAAGACATATTCCCCACGACGAGAGGATATCCTTTGCGACAACGCGCACGAAGACTTCGCCAAAGACGGGGAGGACAAGGAGACGGCCTGGTAGACCTAAGTCGTCTTTGACTGACAAATTGTCGAATCTGCATTTACTCCTACGCGTCCCATATTTCTCCAAATGGCCTCTCGAACTTCGTTTCTTCTCTGAGGATGTCTTTCAATTCTGGAAGACTTGGTGCCAGAGGGTAGATGTTCAAATTCCATCGGGAATCAAGATCTGGCTTGATGAGCCCAAGCAAGATCATGACCCAGTCAGCAAGATCGACTTTGAGACGACTGGAAAGCGACGAAAGCTTGATGTGATTGGCAAAGGTGGTGTCGATGGTGTCGACCCGACGTACAACCCCTTGCGACCAGTTTTGGAGAAAGGTCAATGTTTGTTGGAAGTGGATGAAAATCTGACCTGCAGACTATGCAAGCAGAAAGTAGATCCGAGACAGGATCTAGTCACTGGGTGTCCTCATGCCAATTGTCAGAGCTTTCATCACATGACTTGCCTGTCAAGCCATTTCCTTAGGGTTGAAGAATCATCTTCGATGATTCCAGCGAATGGGAGATGTCCGTGCTGCAAGGCACACTTGTCGTGGGCCGAGTTGATGAAAGAAATGACCTTACGCTTCAGAGGTGAAAAGGAAGTGCGCAAGATTTTGAATGCCAGGAAACGAGTGGCGGCTTCTGGTGTACTACAGACGGATGCTCCAGATGATGAAGAATCTGATGAGCTTGATGAAGACCACCTTGATGACGATCAACTGACCGCAGCTGACGCAGTCGACGAGGACGGTGATGATGCTACGTCCGTTAGCAGCGTGGAATCAGATAGCTTCCGTACTTCACCAAGAAGAATGACCTTCCAAACCACTGCCGACACAAAGCTAGCCACGGTTGTCGAGGACAGCGATGGCGACGTTATTGACCTCCTTAGCGATTGAAAATTGAAGCATTGAATACTTTCGTGTAACCACGCCCCCGTTCCTAATCCTATAATCTCCGACTGCGAGGGCTAGCGCTCAAGGGGCTTTCATTGCAAATAGAGAAATACGAATAATGAAAGATGGCCTGCATGGGTGCCGTGCTCCGGAGGATGAAGCGCCGTACATAGCAGTTTCTGAAATCATGGGTTGGTGTCAGTTGGCTTTCGCATTTCCTGCCAGGAGCGGAGCTTTGCCAAAACATTTAATGGTCTTTTTCCGGAGAGATGATCAAGGACTGGCGACAGCACCTTCTGAGCGACTTGCTCCATCGAGAATCCAGCGTCTAGCACGTGAATCTCGTGACCATGATTCATGCTTAGCAAGGACTCGAACAAGCGCCTTACTTTGCTCTGCATCGCATCAGTCTCGTATCGCTCTTCTCCGTATCCGCCTCGCTTCGCTGCTTCTTCAGACGAGATGGAGAGAAACAATAGGAGGTCCGGTCTTGGAAGTCCGACTTCGGGTTGCCAGGCCCAATCTAAGGAAAGATCCGGATTGTCTTTGGCGGCTGAATAGACGGCTCCAGAATAGGAGTAACGGTCCACAATGACCGTGATGCCATCCGCGATATCTGCTTTGATCCTTTGAGCTGCCTCCCAGCGGTTGGCTGAGAACAAGAGATGGATTGAATGGTCGTCTTGCTGGGCTTGACCCTGTAGATAGCTATTGATCATCTTTCCAGTAGGGGTGTCTCTATCTTACCAAGGATGTTTCAGTCAACAGATGCAAGGCGGAAAATTGTAGTCATGTTACCTGGGAACTTGATATATTTGACCTGATGTCCTCGTTGTGTAAGAGTTTCAAGCAGTTGTTGACATTGACTTGTCTTGCCCGCTCGATCAAGCCCTTCTACAACTATCAGAGCTCCACGAGGTTTCATGACATTAGAAGGACTCATTATGCAAAATGGATATCAATGGAGGTTCTAGAGCTAGGATAGAAAGCGGTATGTAATAAGAAGTAAGAAATAAGCGGGTCACCCACACTCGAAAAATAGACATTTTGACTTCAACGCCCTCAGGTGAGTGCTCCATGGACAGCTCCAAGCCAGATGTAGTAACGAGTCGACGAGACCGTATGCTCAGCTTTACTCTTGAGCACTTGCAGCCATTGGGCACAGGCCCAAGACTCGGTCGGTTGCTTTGCAGTGGTCGAAAGGCCATTGAGACGCCGCACTATGTAGCTGCTACTTCTCGCGGTGTTATTTCTCACATTTCTCACGATACATTGCGCAAGCATACTGCAGTGTCAAGTATATATCTAGGTCTCGAGGACTGTAAGGGTCTCCCCTCCGCCTTGACAGCTTGTGCTGACTTTCTGCTTACAGTTCCTCTACAGTCATAGAAAAGCAGATCACCCATGCGCCTATTTTCAAAACGCCGGCACAAGACAACGCTTCACCAGTTCGCAAGTACATTGCAGTACAGGATGACATCCTCACCATTCTAGGCCCTCGACGAGTCCCAGCAGTTCCCTGTCCTACCCATAACACCGGGTCAGCGATATCCATATGCACATCAGTTGGATTTAGTCAGCTCGGCGCTGATGAATATCGCGGTGCTGTCCAAAAATTAAGGCCGGACGTCGCTATCACCATGGCAGATGTCATTACGACCGAAGCGGCCAGCTCTAAAAGAGTTGAGAAGAGCGCTGATAGGACACATGCATGGCTGAGAGATGCCAGTGAAGACCTGGGAGCAAGCCCAAGCTCGACAGGCTTCCCGGCGATATTCGCTGCTATCCCCCCAATCGACAATGTTCAACAATCACTGTATCTGCAAGACATTGCCGACGAATATCGTGATTTTGTGTCAGGCCTTGCCATCTACTCCTCGAAAACTGTGGTTGACCTCCCACAATCGCTGATTGAGCTCCCACGGCTGTGTCTATCGGAGCCCGCATCTCCGCATTCTGTCCTCAGAAGTATGGCACTTGGAGTCGATCTGTCTACCGTACCGTTCGTTGGGTCAGCTTCAGATCATGGCATCGCATTTACCTTCGACTTCCCATACCCAAACCTGGAGATGGTTGTGCCACAATCACTTGGCATTGACCTTTGGTCGTTGGGACACGCGGCGAGTACTTTGCCTCTGTCTCCAGGTTGCGATTGCTATACGTGTACCCGCCACCACAAGGCCTACGTGCACCATCTTCTACAAGCCAAGGAGATGCTCGCTTGGACTCTTCTTCAGCTGCATAACCTTGCAATGATCGATCGCTTCTTCGAGGCTTGTCGAAGGTCCATAGCAGAGGGGACATTCGAGGAGAATGTCAAGGCATTCAGTCGGAATTATGAGGCGGAAATGCCTGTCAAAACAGGCGCGGGGCCACGGATCAGGGGTTATCAAACAAAGTCCGTGGGTGGTGGCGAAGCTGAGAAGAATACGAAGTCTTGGGGTAGACTCGATGATGCCGCACAGAAGGTAGCAGAGGCTGAATCAGGAATTGCTACTCCTGATGGGCATTCACAGCAATTGGAGGAAGAGGGCTTCGGAGAGAAGGCTTGAGAGTCTAATTTTCCCCTGATAGACTACGTCAGTCTAGCTGGCAGGTCTCACTCATCAGCCAAAAGACTGTTTGCTCATAAACCTCGGATACTACTCTCCCCCATTCCTGCTCTTGTGTTTGGTCTTACGCTCGCCTCGATTGTCTGAAGTGAACCAACGGACCACGCACTAACCCCTCTGCGGCCACGCACATGTCTCACCATCAGCGACAGTTTACGTCTCTGAAATGTTCACTCACGGACAATGTCTGAAACTTGCAGATAACAGCATACCGCGAGCTTGCCCTCGCTTGCGCCCGTTGGCACCCTTTGGTTCATCATTTGCAATGGAGAAGATCACCGATAAGCTGGTAGCTCTGCCGCTAGATGCCAATTACTTTTCCCTTGAATTCTTCCCACCAAAGACACAAGCAGTAAATAGAAGTGCTCGGTACTCTAGTACTCAAGCTGACTGCTTTAGGGCTCTTCGAATCTCCAGGCACGTCTGGCGCGCATGTCACAAGCTCTTCGCCCTCTATTCGTGACCGTTACCTGGGGTGCTGGTGGCAGTACCGCAATGAAAAGTCTAGAGCTGGCCGAAATATGCCAACGTCAATTAGGTCTCACGACATGCATGCATCTCACGTGTACAAATATGAGCAGAGCGCTTGTGGACGAAGCTCTCCAGGAGGCAAAAGCTTTGGGAGTTAGAAATATCTTAGCCTTGCGGGGCGACCCTCCGAGAAATCAGGAATACCATATGGATGACCAAGAGGACAGCAACAAGGATTTTACTTGGGCCATTGACCTGGTCCGATACATACGGAAGGTTCACGGCGAACATTTCTGCATTGGGGTCGCTGGGTACCCTGAAGGTCATGCAGACGACTCACATCCAGAGCACCAGTCCGTTGAGCAGGATTTGCCTTATCTCGTTGACAAGGTCAAAGCAGGAGCGAATTTCATCATGACTCAGTTGACGTACGATATTCAAGCATACTCGAAGTACGAAAATACTCTCAGATCACATCCTTCTGGCATCTTCGCTTCCATTCCCATTATCCCTGGGCTGATGCCAATCCAATCATACCAGATAGTCAAACGTATAACAAATCTGTCACATGCTCGGCTTCCACCGGAGATATTCTCTCGCATCGAAGCTGTGAAGTCTGACGATGAAGCTGTGAAACGGGTGGGAGTGGATATATTATCTGAGCTGGTTGAGGATATCAAAGTTTTACCACAGCCCACATCATTACCAAGAGGCTTACATTTTTATACTCTGAACCTCGAGAAGTCAGTTGCATTCATCTTAGAGCGCTGCAATCTCATTGCTTCCTCCACCGAGCCAACATCACCTTCAACTACCGACTCCGAGTCTGAGTCAGCCGTTGCCACCACAGAAAATGGACCATGGCCGGTAGTGAATGGAATAGGAGATCCTTCAAAGCGAAGCTTCTCACGCCGGCGTGCATCATCCTTCAACTCGCAACCCCATAATCGGATTATAGTCGACAGTGCACCTTTGAGGGATGTCAGGTCTAGGTCTGGAAAGGCAAATGGCACTCTTTCTTCTCAGAGCTCGGAGACTCACCAAACGCCATCCGAGTCGGCCGGCATTCCTGCGGGTCCCTCGACACGATCCAACACCTTGCTGATATCGGAAGGCCAAGGCTCACTTGGTCGGGAAGCTACGTGGGATGATTATCCGAATGGACGTTGGGGCCCTTCCAGCTCGCCTGCATTTGGCGAGATCGACGGTTACGGGCCTAGCTTGAAAGTCGGTTCTGTAGCTGCGAGGCGGCTGTGGGACCACCCGAAATCACCGGATGACATCACGACATTGTTCAAGAAACATGTCAAAGGAGAGCTTGTCTGTGTGCCATGGAGTGACGAGACTGACGTTACAAGTGGCGGCGCTTTGAGAGCAGAGACACAGACAATTAGAAGTGAACTGCTTTCGCTCATAGAGGGAAGGGGCTTCTGGACGCTGGCAAGTCAACCTGCGGTCAATGGAGTCAAGAGTGATGATAAGATCTTTGGGTGGGGACCTCCAGGAGAGGGTTTCGTCTTTCAGAAAGCCTTTGTTGAGTTTTTCGTATCACGGCAAGCCTGGGAGAAAGAGCTGAAACCCTTACTACAGAAGTGTGGCGATGATGAAGTCAGCTGGCTTAAGACGGATATCCAGGGTCTCTTCGAGTCATCAGCTACGCCGGAAAATCCCGTCAATGCAACTACATCGAAACCCACAGCTGGGGCGACTGGGGTCAATGCTGTGACGTGGGGAGTTTTTAGAGGGAAAGAGATTGTTACCCCGACCATCATCGAGGAGCAAAGTTTTCGTGCCTGGGGCGAGGAGGCTTTCGGTATCTGGGAGGAATGGAGAAGGGTCTTTCCGAGGGGGAGTGAAGAGGAGAAATTCCTTGAATCCTGCAAAAGGGGTTCAGTGCTGGTGAATGTGGTTGGACAGCAATTTGTTGGTAGAGGTGGAGCTGGGCTGTGGGAGATCCTCGCGACAAGATAAAACAGAGAAGGGAATCATACATGTAATACACGAGCCTATTGATGTGGTGGAGAGTGTGGGCCGATTGCCGAAGACTGCTGCTTATGTAAGACACGCGCTCAACGCGTCTTCCCGAATTGAGCTGCGCGAACTCGCTTTTCTTCCTGCGCATTCTACCCAACCGCACCTGGCTTTCCAATACTGACTCGTCACTCTTGCTCTGCAATCCTGACAACCACAGCATGGCTGCCCTTTCCATGTCGCAAGCCCATCTCTTCGGCAACGTCTCCAGACCGTCCGTCGAGTTTTCAAGCAAGCACCAATCTGCGTCTGCCCCCCGAAAACTGTACACATGGATCAGCGCGAAACGCAAGCGAGACGACGAAGATCTAGAAGAGAAATGCGACCTGTCTCCCCGTCCGGCTCCCTTCAAACGGGTAGAACATTATGACACTCCCGATAGCTATGTCGAAGAAGCTAATTGGTTGCAGCCACAACTATGCGTTCCTCATGCGCGCCGACCGGTCTCTGCAGCCAAAGTGAACGCTGCCCTTCACCCATCTCAAGGTCCGAGATCCACCACCAAGACCGATTCTGCTCGACCAGAACCGAAACTTTCACTCGTCTTCTATAACCTTCCACAGTCGGTCCGGACTCTCATCACGCTACACAAATACTTCTTGAAAGCTTTAGCCATTCACTTCGCTCACAATGGGGCTCACGCACCGGCTGAGCTTGGAAGACTCCTCGAGACTATTACGAGGCTATGGAAGGAACGTTCAGTCACACTGGCGGATATTCAGAGGATGTTCGCAATCGATGAGATCGGTGCAAAGGTGAGGCCGTGTGAAGGCAAGGAAATAGCACGGTCTTTGAGTCCATTTAAACTGGTGATGGCTGGCTCATGCATCAGTATTGAATATGTTGGGCAGCGGAAGGAGGCCGGAGGATCGATATCTACTTTGTTCAACGAGAAGGATCTGCACGATGCGTACAGGACCCATATCTACACGCTTGACTCGACATGGGCAAAAGAACGGCATGCTCACCTCTCCTTCTTCGATGAAGACTCCCTCGACGACTTCCCTAAACTTGCTTGCGACATTGGAACACAGACCGCAGCTCGCAAAGCCCACATCTCACAACAACTTACTGAGATCAAGCCATTGCCAAATTCTACCCAAATCCGAAATGCAAATGCACCAAAAGCAACAGGCGAAAAGAGCGCCGATGAAACTCTGAACCCAAAGCGTAGGAACGAAAACCTCTCCGATCGCATCAACGCAAGACACCTCGCAAGCCAAGCCCATGGCAAGCCGACACCTCAACAGGTCCTTCGCAAACATGCTCTAGGTAGGATCAAAGAAGTGACCGAAATTCTGAGAATGATGCAGCAGCAGCACAAAGGAGAACCTAAGTCCACAACTCACGCCCATAGTTTGAACGAATTCAACTCTGGCAATAGATCTGGCAAAGTTTCTTTCAGCCTGACGCGATTACTCGGCAACATCAAGAGCTCCGTCAGGATCCCAATCTCCGACGGAGAGGTGACGATGTGTTTGAAGATGCTGAGCAAAGAGCTAGAGGGGACTTGGGTGAAGATCATTGAGAGGAAGGGCACGTCCACAGTCACTTTCGTGGTGGTGGAAGGCGAGGGCATGAGCGGTAAGGAGGCGCAGAGAAGGCTTACGGAGAAGCAAATTTAGGATGTCTGCAGGACGTTGGGTACTCCTGGGTCTTTCTGGATGTGGGGAATATGCTGTAGTAGGTCTGGAGTCGCATGCCCCTCAGACCGAATGTGCTGCATGAACGCCATGACTCTTATGAACACACACAGAACTCGGCGACTTGTTGCTTGTTGGAAAAGCTCTCTCTTGATCCTCGGTGTTGATTTTCAACCTAGCAGAGCAACGTCGTCCAGACATAGACCAGAATTTGCGCCCGATCTCAAAGTCTATTCGTGGTATCGAAGCCGGGAAGACCAACCAAATAATCGCTGGTCTTCTGGTTGCCAGAGGTACGCCGTCGCCATGCAAACCTCTATCCCCCATTTCCATTGATCTACTGTTGTACAGCCATCCAGCCTCTACCTCTTGTCCCTGATCGAATGCATCCCTATTCGCCCCTCCAGAAGATATCAAATAAGAGATCCATACCTCACTCACTCCTCATCCCATATCCCCACCCTCTCACTGATCTCCTCAATCCGACTCACCACATTCTCCTCTATCAACCCCCCCTTCCCGCCCGCAATCCTCAGAACCAAATCATTTAGGCTGCTCCGCCCCAGGATATCCACATGATCCCCCGTATTCGGCCCTCCGCGCGGACTGAACCGATCAGGCTCATGCGGCATCTCGTAGGTTTTGATCTTCACGTTAGATGGGTTGTACCGCTTTATCTTGCGCCAGCCGTGCGCGCACATGTACCCTGTGGAGAGGAGGTTGACGGTGCCGTCTCCTTCGCCGAAGATGACGCCGTGGTCGACGGTGGCAGCGTCTGAGCCTGGGGAAGTGGAAGTCGAGGTATACTGGGTGTCGATGGTGAGGTTGATATTCGGGTGCATGGGGTTGGTACTGTGTTTGTAGAAGTAGCCTCGCTCGGTTGGCTTGCCAATGCCGTAGAAACAGAAGATTTTGAGGTTGGGGGCTAGCGGGAGGCGGACTTCGAGCGGGTTGAGCCACTTCTGTGGGGTGTTCTCGTTGGCTTGTACTTGGGCGGTTGTGTGTGCGATGCCGTGTGAGTAGGCGTGGTGGACCTGATCGACGTACCAGTCTTCAGAGGTGGTGAAGAGGTAGCTGAGAGCGTCTTCCATGGTGAGATTTTGAGGTGGGACAAGGGATGCGTTCTTAGGTTTCTGGAAGGCGAGGAAGCGGCCATAGCTGGCGTTGTTAGTGGGTGGGTCGATGTCGTCGGGTGCCCAGGTCATGTTTCCCCAGACAGCGTTTCCGCCTTTTGGAAGCATTGATGAGATGCCTGGCATGGCGCGAAAGATTTCGGCTCGCTCTTCCTTGCTGAGGAATCTTTCCAAGCCATAGACGGCGAACGCGTTTAATTGAGCGGTGTCTTTCATCTCGCCAGATAGGACAGCTGGGACACCTTTGGCAGTACCGAGCATACAGCCAGAAATGTTTATCCAGCTGTCGATGTGTGTATCAACCCAGTCAGAACCGCCGTTGCCATAGCTCGGATTCTCGACCCATTTGAAGAAGTAGAACAAGACCTGCCCGCCCATCGAATGAGATATCAAAACCGTCTTTCTTCCCGTGGTCTTGTGTGCAACCTCAATATAAGATTTGAGCTTGGTGAAATAGTGATCACGAACTTCTAAATTCATGTACGTGAGACGCCAGTCGTATGCAGCAGTGAAAGCATTTGTTGGATCGTACCCTATCGTGGCCAGGTTTTCCAGAATCTTGTTCCAGATCCAGTATCCTGTGATGAAGAAGTCCGCTGCGTCAAAGCCTTGCGCAGCACGTAGCTTGACTCCTGGTGGGTCCAATCCCGTATATTTGTCAAGCATGATGTGTCGTTTCCAACTCGCTTTGTCGAGGACTAATGCTCGCATCATAGACCACGAGCCCCATAATCTCTTTCTGAAGTACTGCCGTGACTTCTCCCCAGTGCCCCAAGACTCGAGGCCGGTTGATATCACTCCTGGGATCATGATGACGGGATGGTGCGCAGTGACGCCCTGAGACTGAAGATGGAGGCCCACGGCGAAGGAGTCATAATTGACAGCAGCACGCTCTGCTTTCTGCAGCAGTGGTCAGCTGTGGGCAATTGCTTGAGGCTCAGAAGAGGCGCACGGTAATGTCTTTGGCATCCTTGACAATACCAGCTGGTATAACATCGAGGAAGCTGTCTAGATTGAAGTCTATCAAGCCCTCGAGATTGATGACCTCCTGCTTGTTGGCGAAGAACAGGGCGATGATTATGCCAACTAAACCTCCCAGACCGAATATGAGTCCTGTTCTTCGCCTGCTTCTCTTCCTAGTTGTCAATGTTTTTAGCTTCGATACCGGTACTAATTGGACCTCTTCGCCATTCTCGGAGACTCGATCTCGAGGACCTGGCGACGGTGAGGGTGTCTGTCGGAAGACGCCGCCCATGCGACGTCGAAGGGACGACATGGCATGCTTTGTGCCGACAGGAATCAGGTCGAACAAATATGGTGGAAACCGAATCGGGATTGTTTACACGAGTGCATGTTTTGTCTTTCACATGCCCGATGCTGCCCGCACCCACTTCCGCCATCGTGCTGCTGGCTGCTGTCAACAAGCAACTAATTAAATCAGTAACCAAGAGACATCAGCCTCGAAAAGCTGGAACGTATTGTGCCTCCTCTTCCAGCTGTGGCCAATGTATCACAGACTACCACCATGAGTACTGATGCGTATTTTGCACCTCCTGGAATACGCTACATCCAATATGAGAGCTCAAAGGAACCAGAATATGTTCCAAAGATTCGACAATTGATCTCGACAGACCTCTCAGAGCCTTACAGCATTTATGTCTATCGATATTTTCTGTACCAATGGGGAGATCTCTGCTTCATGGTCAGTTCTGTCGAATTTCTTTAGAATAGAGAAGCTGACGTATCCAGGCTATGGATGATGAAGACAATCTCGCGGGAGTTGTGGTTTCGAAACTCGAGCCCCACCGAGGCGGTCCTCTTCGTGGTTATATCGCAATGCTGGCAACTAAAGACAGTCATCGTGGGAAGGGCATTGCCACCACATTGGTAAGAATGGCACTGGATGCGATGATTGCGAGAGGCGCAGAAGAAGTCGCTCTGGAAACAGAAGAGACTAATAGCGCCGCCATCAAGCTTTATGAAAGACTAGGCTTCCTCAGAAGCAAGAAGCTTCATCGATATTACTTGAACGGCAACAGTGCTTACAGATTGGTTCTATACCTGAAGGAGGGCGTTGGCATGATTCCGACATATGATCCATATGCTGATTTACCACCATCTGCCGAGCCACTCCCTGATATTGGAAAAGAGATTTCGACCCAGCTAGGTATGTGAGAAGAAGGTGCCATCTAGATGAAGCGCGGAAAACCAGTCGATCGTCTGAGGTTAGAAGCCGTAAGGACGGGGGCCCTTCATGGGGTAAGAACATTGGCAGAGCATAGGCCAAACAGCCACGAGATCAATCGGCTCAGCCTGGAGAGGAATCTGGATCAATAGATGCTTCAATGAAAGACCTCCTGGCTCGTATTACGCTTCCTGCGGATTGAAGGTGCCTCGAAACTGTCGATGCTCTATGCTTGAGATTTGCTATTGCTGGTCTGGAGACGTGGTGATACAACAGACTGGCATCTGTTTGGTGGGATAGACAGAAAGGAGATTTGAATAATGCCTTACTTACGGTTCATCAGACAAGAAAGCAGAGGTGTCTACCAGCAGTCTAGTGTCAAGAAGGGTGTTTTAAGTGTGTACTGCTAGCGGAAGTTTTATACATTGGCTGGTCTGTAAGATAACCATTTTAGCCCTTGCCATGCCCACATCTGTAGACTGAGCCAATACCGGGAACTCTTCATCCTCGTTGAACCTGGTTTACATGCTCTGAAGAGGCCTTGCCTTTTAGCGAAATCTCTCTCTTGACCAGCGGCACGTCAATCGCATTTTCGATCATCCATTCGATGGACTTTCCTCCACGATCGAGCCCAATTCCTTCATTCTTCCATTGAACATCCATGGCATATGCCTCCGACAACAGTTTGAACAACCTTTCCGAACTTGGTGAAACGAAGTGCTTCCACGCCTTCAGGTCCCGATGTATCATCAGATAAGCAAACGATAATTGCTGATCCCGCGCTCCATTGTCCGGGGCGTACCGCGAGAGCCATACCATGGGATTTGCAGACTTAGAACCGGACGACCCGCCGACCAGACTGAGGGGTTGCTGGAAATCTTTGATATGGAGATCTGTTCCCGCTATGACTTTCCCAGCACGTCGTCTCCATTCCTGGGTTGCCAGTGTCATGCCTAAGTTGACAGCACGTGAAGCAGGATTGTCCTGATTCCGCAGCAAACTCTCTACAACGACGTTCTGCATCCTGTAAGTGATGGAGCCTTGCACAGCAGCGTAACGCCACAGCACTCGACAAACATTGTAAAAGCGATGATTCCATGCTGTCATAAAGATGATTGGGATCAGGACCTGATCGTTTCTGCCTGTTGTTCTGACAAAATGCGAACGGAGAAGATCCAAAGAGTCCCGCAGACTGCCTCGCTGTTGCATTGCAGTAAAGATTGCTGATAGAGAAGCGGAGTCAAAGATGACACTTCTTTTTTGTGCCGCTTTGAAGATTTCAGTAGCGAGATGCCATGCCTGGTGGGCCGCGCAGGCCAGCAAAGACTTGGTTATTGAGATTCGTGACATCCAGTCTTGCCCAAACCGAGCATCAATGGACCCAATGAAAGCATCAGGATGATGCGTATGAGGACTCTTCGCTTTGAGCTTGGCACTTACGATCTCTGCTGCGACTTGTTCTCTGACCGCTGTCTCCCGTAGCCAACCCCTACGAAACATCCAGTGTACTATGGTTCGTGTGTGCTTCAATGAGGGGCTGGTCTCAAGAAGAGCTAGCCAGATCTTGTAGTCTGGTGTATGACCTTCGGAAAGTAGGTCATCGAGAACACGGCGAAACGTTGCCATATCGTCCTGGAGCAGCATGGCCCGCAGGACGTAACCGTAGGTCTGTGGCTGCAAATTCAGTTGCAGTTGCCTGCACCAGTCATAAATTCGACTGGTCTGGTCAAAAAGATCGGAGTGTTTGCACAAAAATGCGAGAGCAACGTTCAACGCCACTGTTGACGCAAAAGGTGCTGTACGCGTATCAATAAACAGGCGAAATAGATTGTTAGCAACCACCATGTTGTGTTTGTCGTTTTGGTTTCCATAAAGTTCTCGTCTTACAAGCCGAGGTGCTCGAGCTGTCGTCAAATCCTCAACGTATTGCTTGAAAGAACGAACATCATATGTTATTGGTGATGGCCGTTCGTCCGAACGAATCCAGGGCACATGCCTGAGGTGCCTCTTAGTTGCTGTAAGTACAGTACGGATGGGCAGGTTTGGACTGGAGAGCGAGTTGGCTTCGCAAGCACTGGATGCCATCTTTGAAGATCTCTCATGAGGTGTAACAGTGCTTGCGGTTCCAGGCTGGTTTCCTTGGAGCCAAGTTACGTCCTCTTCAAGCAAAGCAAAGTGCTCTCTTGTCAGAGCCACAGCACGAGTGGAGCCTCGAAGAAAAAGCTGTCCTGATACCCCTGAAGGAGACTGGCTCCCTGTCACTTGCACTTCGCAGCCTCCACGTGTGTGGTGTACCCAACTATTTGCTCCTGATGAGCCGCTCAACGCGAGTAGCGTCCGCTTTGATAGCCATATTTCCTCGCCTTCCACTTCTTTGCGTTGGGGTACTGAGTTGACTAGCATGTTCAGCGCAAGTTCCCAGGTCGACCGTACCGAAAATGCAGATCTCTTGCGTCGTTCTTTGTTGTCTTGTGGCACTCCACTGCTTGTTGATCCAGGCGCTGGAAAATACGCCCTGTGATCAAGACCATCAGGGCGTCGCTGGCGTACCACAATGCCCTGCCGCGCTCTTCTCTCGTTGAGGACGGCCTCCAAATTTTCTTCTGAGGTAGCATCGAGTTCGAATTGTATAGTCCGAGAAGTATATGGCAATGCCTCCGACGGGTTTTGTGATGGCTGTTGTTGTACATCGTGAAATTGGGGCTCGACAACTTCGGTTTCTACTTCTCTGCGTCCCTCTGATAGTCTATAGAATGATGTTTTGATGCTCGATGGAATAGCATCAGGCGAGGAGTTGGGAAAATTGTGTTGCTGTCGTGTAAACCGCGGCTGATGTGGGAATAAGGACGGCCGGTTGAGCAGAATATCACCTGGTACCACTCTGTGATTGACTTTGGATCTGAGGCAGCACCAACTGCCAGAGAACATAAGCCGTACGATCTCTGATGGCCTTAGACATGGGCCACGGCATCAATTGGAAGTGCGTGTGGCCCGGTTCACAAATATTGGAGCTCCGCAGCTCAGAAAGCATCAGCTGTCTTCAGCGCCTTACCTAAAGAGGCAACGACCTCGCCGCACACTTCACTACCACAAGCTGCAGGGAGTGCTCTCGCAACCGTGTACAAACTTCAATGATAATTACTCTCTGACTGTGATTGATCGCTTGATTGATCGCTCGCTAAAGGTGAACACATTGCCACAGGGCCTATCACTCTTCAAACTATCTTCACATCTCAGATCTTCCAGACTGAGGCCTAGTTCTCTCATTCAGTTCGCCCCTGGCTCGATCTACGCCCGTCGTATATCGTCTCGTTTACTTGACCTCGCTCACCGCTGCACAAGCCATTCACCTACCCACAAGCGAACCAGATCATCCGCTCAGCAGCAATGGGCAAAGCTTCCAATCTTGTTCCGCTCCTTGTACTTTTCGTCCTCATCGCGATCGCAGCCTTCGTTGGGTTCATTGCTTACTCCGTCGCCAACGATGTCAGCGATAAGGCAGCGAAGCGAATGGAGAAGAAGAACATCAAATTTACGAAGGGAGGAATGCAGGTTGGCGTAAAGCAGATATCAACAGAAGACATATCAGACAGCACACAATCGTACGTTTACCCGATGCTTTCGGTGTCTGGAGATGATTCTTGGCTGTGCTGCAGGAGTGACCTGCTTGCTGACCTTGCACATAGTACCCTTATGAAGGTTTGGAACTCAGCATCGTGGCCTGGTTACAAGTCGAAGCTAAGATGGGGACAAAACACTGGCGAATCAGGACAATCGACTCCAACCGGGTCTGGCACATCCACTGGGACCCGAAAGCCGTGAGCCAATATTCAAAACTTCGCAGCCAGCACATGGAAGACTAATCGATATTCTAGCTATTCGAGTTCTGGTTCCAATCAATAGAACACGAAGAGGGCGTAAAACCTGTACCCAGTCGTTCGGCGTTCGCTTTTCATGATACCGCCAAAGCATCAAATCAACTATGCCGCGCAGATCGCTAAGAAGTCCATAGTGGCTAGAGGAGTCAGGATCTCTTCTGTTGCTTAATTGCGTTCGTTGGCAAGCCACCAGCATTTCAGCTGTCTGCTCGTCCGCGGACGCAATCGCATTTCTTTCAACACTACCGCGTCGTAGCTAATGGATGACGTCGTCGGTGTCATCATCTGGCTGCCACGTCGGTGTGTGCCATCTATTGCCAGTGGTTAGAGGGCGCAGAAGGTTCTCAGACTTGTGTCACCGACTGCGGTTTCTGTGTCAGCGCACCTTTTCCTACCCAGCAAGAAAAAGGTTGGCATCTCGAAATGGCGTCCGGCTGTACGCGGGACAGGGGGACGGTTGCAGGTTGCTATAGATTCGTCTATGAAAGACGCATTGGCTCCGGAAACGCAGCATTTGTGTGAAGTCTAATACCTTCGAGGCGTAATGCAGATATAGTAAGGACATTCTGGGCTACTGGGAGAATTAGTATGAATGGAGATATTTCAAAGTTGCTTGTAATTTTCTTTACTCTGTTTTTTGGGCTGCCTTCTGCAAATGGTAGCTACCACTTTTCAACCGCGCACTCGCAAATTGAAAAGTCTTGCATATGATTTCATCCATTCAGTTGCTACCACCCTTTTTGAGGATTGCCATTCCTCTAGCGACAAAGGCTAGAAGCTCGTCGTGAAACTCGTGCCTCTTATCACACTGGCTTCATGAACCTGCGGCCTCGTGTCCTAGGTGACATCTTAGTCTTCTCCATGGGAGATAGGCAATGCTTTGCATGATGCAACGTCAGATATGTTTTCATAGATCCAGGTTCTCATTGATTGTATCGTACTTGGGCTGTGCCGGTTTCTTCCTCAACAACGAACGGCATTGAGCCAAATTCAAGGCCTGCTGAGCAGTGACATCGACGGTTGGTTTGTGCTAGCAAAGCGAGGAAAGGCTGTAGCGAGAGCATCGAAGCTTCGAGAGGAGGTCATGATCCGTCTATATAGCTATGACCCAATGCTGTCGGCAATGATCCTTTCAAACCTGCTTTTGCATCTTGAGGTAGACAGTGCAGGCTAAGTTGGCACGGCTACTACAAAGGACTCTTTCGCCATCACGGCGGAACCACTTTCGTCAACCATGCACAACTTCGCCGTGTGACCTACTATTGGGCCCACCGCATCAATTTTTCTAGCCTGCTTGCTCGACGAGCGAGCACCTCTTCGTCAAGGGCTAGCATTGCATCGGTGACACCTTGGAGGCCAAACCGGTACCTTTTTTTTGGACTGGGCACGCATAGAAAGTGTGGTTGCCTTGTAGGTCGTGGACTGCGCATGACCGTTTAATATTTTCATGAAGTAAAACCCTGAAAGCGACTCGATGTTCTCTTTTTGACGAGTAACAACAGAGCTCCTCGATATGAATGGTAAAAAGAAAATGAGAGAACGCTGGCATAGAGAGCAGCGCGAGAAAATCTGAACGCAACGTCCAACAGATAAAGGGCATTAGGAAAGAAATGTTGAGCTCGAGTCCTGTGGTACTTCACTGGCGTCACGCTGTATGTAGAAAGAGCACGTGGGCTTGAAGCAATCTTGCTGATGGAGGACTAGAATGACTTGTACTTCAGACTTGTCGACCTCCAGGCATGGAAACGCTGCTGTACAATGGGAACGGGTGTTGGGCTAATGCGATGCCTGTAGTTTCTTCAAAACCTTTGCACCTATTTAAATCCCAACCAGCTGCTGATGCCACTCTTCGCTTCAGTCGTCTTTCTTTCAACCGTCTTATCAAACTTATCGATTGCTTCATTCGTCTCTTTGCGAGTCTCTTCTTTGACCTGTTTGGCCTTTGCCTGTGCCTCGGAAAGTTTGTTACGTGCCTCGTCAACCTTGTGTCAGATCAGTCAACAGCGCACCAATCTCGGGGGTTAAGCATCTTACGGTTCTGTCCAACTGCTGGCCAGCTCGGTTGGCCATTGCTTCGCCCTTCTTCTCGAACTCCTTCTCCTTGCCCGGAGCATCCGACTTGATTTTGGCTTGAGCTTCGGCAGCATCGGCTGAAATATCCAAGTGTCAATGAAGCTGTGTGACGATAGTCTCAAACGCAGGATTCACCTTGGAAGTTCTTCTGAGCGACTTTCGGATCACCACCAGCAGAGTACAGGTAATAGCCTATGCCGCCAGCTGCGGCCAGGCCCACGACTGTGACTCCTCGTCTCGACATTTTGGCAGATCGAATGGGACTGTGATGGTGGAAAGGCGGATTCTTTGACGTGAATCGATCAATTGCGTCTCAAGGTCTTGCTTGCAATTGGTAAACTGAAGTGATGGAAGTCGTTCAAGAGTTGGCATGCGAGTTTTGCTAACTAAAATGACGTTTGACTCTAATCAGGCCACGAACTTGTCACGTGGTCCCTTAGTCCCGCAATTGCCTTCGCCAACGAGAGCTTGTTAATTAGTTAGTGGGAAAGCCACATATCAGCTTCGATTATCACGAACCTGCAGCCTCAAAAGCATTGCGCTATTGGGCTCCTGGCATTCCGCTCGATAGTCTCGACTTGCTTAGACAAGATTTGTTTGATCCCTAGAAACGATGTTCTGGTTTGAAACGTCTCACGGCATTCTCCGACTTTACCTACCTCAAGTTTCTTTCGTGTTTCGACATCGCGCCCAAGAGATCTAGCCAAAGCTTACAATAGACCATTCGTCGCCTGCATTGAAAATGACAATCTATTCATCCAGGTGACGTATCGAGATGTCAGAAAATGACGCCCAAGCCGCGCAAACACGAACGAATGAAGCTTCCGATCGACCAATTTCTCTCATCGATGCCACGCGACAACGAGAACCAGATAGGGCTGAAGAATCCCCGAGGCATTCCCGAAGTCCACCATGGCGGCAGCTAGCAAAACGGCCCACGAAGGATTCAGTGAGGGAAGGATTGGCGAAATGGAAGTACTCAAAATGGCAGCAAGGTCGCTATCCGTCACCCGCGAACATGGGGCCGCGGAACGAAGAAGGCGCGAGTGGCCCTGCGATATCGCACACAGCAAGCTCACAGATTCTACAGGACAAGGGTGTGGCTGATACGAGGACGGATACCTCAGACTTTGCATTGAGGCACGGATCTCAGGAGCGCGGGAGAAAGCTCCTAAGGAAGACGAAAGAAGGAGCTCCAAGAACCAAAGCAGAGAAGCCACATTACGAAGTCGACCTGCTGTATGAAAATCAACGTGGCTGGTTCTTCTTCGGCATACCTCTCTATTCTCACTCGTCGCTTCTCAACTTCGATCCAAGCCCGTGGGTGACAAAAGATGGAAAGGATTCCGCGGTCAACATAACCAATGCACAAGTCCCCGACCCGAGTTGGGAATGGGCTTGGAAATCGTGGTATGTTGACATGAGTCACGACGTCGACGAAGAAGGCTGGCAGTACTCTTTCTCATTCTCGAGACAATTCGCATGGCATGGCACACATCCTTGGTTTCATTGCTTCGTGCGGAGAAGACGATGGCTGCGAAAGCGAGTTAAAAAGCAGGAAATGAGGATGAAAGATGCATCGGACATGGGAGCGGCACATACTCTGACAAGCGACTATTTCACCATACATACAAAACGTGGAAGAAGCCCAGGAAGTGCGTTAGAAGATAGAACGACTCGTGGGTCTAGCCACATGAGTCGAAGAACGGCCGAAGAGGCGGATCTCCCGCCAGAAGACATCAAGGATATTCCGAGTCTGTTCAAGGCCTTGAGACTTGCCACCATTGATCGAGAGAAAGTTGACGCCGTGAAAAGATTTCTCGAGACTGGCGGGGAGGAGCTTGTATACCTTGAAGAGCATATTCCCGAAGTCATGGGATACCTGATTTTTCAAGCAACGCGAAGGCAATTGTTAGAGTATCTGAAGAAGATAGCGAATGAGGCCTCGAAAGACAATCCCAGCGATAAAGCCGAGGGACAGCGCGTTGACCATTTGCGCAATGCCGTTCGTGCAGCAAATAGTCAGATTGGTGGCCTGGAATACTGGAGCGATCGTCAGCATGTCCTGAAGACAGCTGATGAAAATGGCCAGGGTCATAAGTCGACGTTCTCAGAGTCGTCGGTCATGACGAGGCCAAAAGAGAACAACCCTGTTGATATCATTAAAGGCATTGCAGGCGAAGCAGAGGTTGGTATTGACCCAACGAAGAAGGTTCTAAGTCCGCCTCCTAACAACAGGGTCGGTCTAAGTGAAGTCGCTGAGCGGGCTGAGGAACGGGAATCGAAAGAAGAGAAGAACGACAAGACAGAAGAAGCAGGGCAGACGTCTGCCAACGGCGTCGAGACGCCCAGAAGCCTACCACATGATAGTGTCAAGGTCGATGATTAGAGCGTTGTTATTCCCCAGCGCTGGGGTTATGGAGCTCTGCTGCACCACAAATGGTATTCTTTGGAACATTAGCGGGCGTTGGCATTTCTTTTGAGCGATTCATTCATAGCGTCTAGCGTAATTGCGGCTCTTGCTTCTGAATTAACACCATTGTACATGTCAAATATTGATTCATATCTCTTATCATCTTGCTCTGTCATTCGCTTCATCCGTTCAATTGCACTTTGCATTTTCCCAAAGTTGCTCGTTTGCTCGGGCCCGATGTCTGATCCATATATTGACTGGTTTCAATATTCACTATATGCTGTCCAGCGATTTCTCCAAGCCATCGTTCCAGATCGATGCATATCTTTTATGCTGCTACGAATTTGACAGAGCACTTCACGACAGATGAGCTGAGACAAATTACCGGTAGCGCCTCCGCTCCCCATTGGTTTCCCGTTGCTGGCGGCACAGCCACACCAGCTTGCTCGCAGGTGTAGCAGACTGTGATATCGAAGATTGGCTCGGTAGTCGACTTCTTCTTTTGGCGGGCAACGGCTGTCGGCCTTGTCACCATCACAAGTCGTTCGCAGGGAACGCAGGAGGCAAAGTCCTTCAGAAAAGAATGCAAATCCACGACCATGATCTCTGGATCGCGACAAATGATTCGAGGCAAGCTCAACGTGCCTGGATGTTGTGAAGAAGTAGATGCTGGCCCATCCCGCGTCGTGGCTTTGGAACGTCAGGATATCCTGCCTTGCTACCATCTGCTGGAACCAGCTCAATCATCCCTGTCAACAACCAACCAACGCTATAAGTTATGTCATGGAGTATCAAGCCGAAACTGATGAATGAGTGTATGGAGGAAGCTAACTAGCTACGAGAACTCTGCAGAAGCTAAATAGGCCTATGCTGAGTAAGCCGCCAAGGAGGACCTACAACAATTAGCTCCATCACTTTCTGCTGTAGGTCCTCCTTGGCGGCTTACTCAGCAGAGACCTATTTCCTTCTTCCTTGCTAGTCTGCGTAGATAGCTTCTTCTTCATACACTCATTCATCACTAATCTGCTGGGCCAAAAGCGAAATCGCAGTAGCCAGTGCTACTACGACAATTATGTACCTCGCCACAACGATTCCGACAACAGAAACCCCGGCTGTAAAACAAGAAACAGTCAAATTACGACACCGAAAAGTTCCATCCTATTTCATGCCTTTCCTCCCCCCATTTCTCAAATCATTAGTCATGCAGTTGATCTGGTTGTCTCTCGCTGCTTTCTGAAGTACTGCAGAATCTTGCGACAGTGACGAGTGTTACCATACCTGCGCTTTGTTCGTCTCAGAGGACATCTTTTCAGGTCGCCAAATGAATCCTCCAGAACTAGTCCTCGACTCCACTTGCATTGTCTGCCCAAGTATTCTCGGTACAGCACTTCCATCTAGAGAACGGAGTATAGATACATCCTCGGCTCTGCTTCGTCCAAACGCACTTGCCTTATTGGAATCCTCTAGAACGGGTTGCCATCTATGCGGCTTAATCTTGGGTAACTGGTTTCCGTCTGTCGATAAATGGCCAGATGGGTTGAATGCCGCACACCTCATGGCAAAGACAGATCATTCCAGAGATATCGTTGTGACATTTGAGGACGAACTACCTTCCTACAATTCCGAAGGCCCTTTGAATTTCCTTAACGTTCATTTGCTCGGTAAGAGCTCTTCTGCCACCCTGGTGAAGTTGGGCACTTACTTTGGCAAGGCTCACAAGATGTTCACTGTTATCATCGACCTATCAGTGACCGCACTTCTTCTGAGGAGACTATTCGGCGTGTGAAGGTATGGCTCAAAGCATGCCAGCAAAACCACCCGCTGTGCAAATTCGAGCCAGCATCTCCACCTACAAGGCTTGTTGAGCTTGTCAGTGAGGCGCACGGCTTCCGCTTGCGTTTGGTAGAGACACTGACTTCCTTGGCTGTTTGTCAGTACGTTACTCTCAGTTACTGCTGGGGCGTTGATCCGTTTCTCCGGCTGACCCGAGAAAACTACGCTTCTTTCGTCGAAGAAATTCCCCTTGCTGAGCTGCCTAAGACACTCAGTGACGCAGTTATCTTTGCAAAATGCTTCAAATACGCTTCATTTGGATCGATGCATTGTGCATAATTCAGGATTCGCCTGAAGACTGGGCACATGAAGTTGCATCGATGAGCGACGTATATTCTGGTGGACTACTGAACATCTCCGCAGTTGCATCTGAAAGTGTCAATGGAGGTCTTTTTCGCTTCAGAAATCCATTAGCAATATCTCCATTTCTTTCAGGAGTGGGAAATGAGCCTAGTGGAAATTCTGAAAGGGTATACGTTTCAGGTAACCCCTACGAAGAGTATCACAACAATCCTCTTTCCAAGAGAGGTTGGTGTTTACAGGAACGCTTGCTAGCACAGAGAACAG
>JAABUK010000872.1_pt1 | contig 60753 bp, 78 predicted proteins | sample 5559141 | NCBI WGS metagenome assembly JAABUK01 (sample SAMN10711869, study PRJNA513367) | rock metagenome | isolation source: Antarctica rocks | place: Antarctica: Victoria Land, Pudding Butte nord | collected 2016-01-03
CAAGCTGCACAACATACTCTCCTTTCAGTTGACAGGCTTGTAGCCATGTTAGCGCCGCCTGATGCTCCTTTGATGCTGTGCCTGAGATGAGTTTGTCAGCTAGGCCATGCTTGTTGCATTGTTGCATTCAATGGTGCCCAGAGAGAACATCAGCACAAAGCTTCAGCCCAGAGCTGTGCCTGTTGTGCCTTGTCATGCATGCTGCCACTGAGCGCAAACTGCTCAACAGCAGCACCAAGGGCAACTCTAGCCACAGAGATGCAGCCACTTGCAGACGCAACACAAAGTCTTGTTAAGAAGACTGTTCTATGTTCTGTCTGATGACTTTGCATGCAAGTGCTGCACGCTGTACCTGCTTCTATGCTGTCTGTTCAGGTACTATGATGACCCTGCCGTCACGACAAAGACTGCAGCAGGCAACACAGACAGCGAGCTGGCTGATTTGAAGCCAGGCCAACTGTCTTCTGAAACTAGAGCAGCCCTAGGGCTGGGCCCCTTGGACCCACCCCCCTGGCTTGACAGGATGAGACAGCTGGGTTACCCTCCTACTCACAAGTAAGTTTCTGGTCATCTGTGCCTTCTACTTCACTCATCAACTGTGTTGTGCCTATGAAGCTGCCTCTTTCTGGAAGGTTCTGTGTTTTGATGTTCTTGCAAGGGTGGTCAATCTCAAGTGGGATCCAGCACAAGCATGTATCGTGATGCCAGTGGGTCTGGCCAAGTACAACTCTGTGTGTGCATTGTGCATGCTGTCTGATGTGACTTTGTGAAGAGAAAAGAAAAGTTTACGCTTTTCAGCAATCATAACAGGAGCCTCCTGAGGCAGCAGCCTGCAGCGATGTGACTTCGTGGTCTATGAGCACACTTGTCATCTTGCTGCGGCCAATTCTGTACCACTGCCTACCCAAGCATCTCGGCATGCCACTTGCAGACACGACAAACGCACAGATGCAGAGCTATTCATCTTTGATGATCAGACAGGCAGCGATGGCCCCATGGCTGCTGCAAAAGGCACACCTGTGGTATCAGAGAAGCCACACTTTGAGCATGGCCAGGAGACCGTCCTGTTTCCAGGGGTCAATGCACCAATGCCGGCAGGAGCAGATTACACCCTCTGGGTAAGCGTCACCTGCTGAACATCACTGAATGCTGCACATGCAGCTTGCGCATGTCTTTATGTCACTAGGAGGAACACATACTGCCATTATCATCATCATCATCACCAGCAGCAGCAGCATGTTGGTTGTCACAGTATTGTGTGTCAGCTACAGGAGTCAATGCTGCAGTGTCATTGCTGGTTGTTGCAGTTGCAGCCGGGTGCAACAATGTGCTGTCCATAGGTTGCCATCAACGCTTGCTTTCAGTGCAGACCGGGCAACCAAGCTGTCAACTTCTGCTGTTGACCACTCATACGTTTACTTACACATTCATTTGTTGCTTCCATCCCTCCATGCAGTGTTGCACTCATTAATTTTTTCCACAACACCAATAATAACAGTGATAAGTTTTACGCTTTCCAGCTTATGATGAGATAGGTGTGGCCAAGACAAGTCTCCAGAGCAGCCTGTCTTGTGCATCCGGTCAAAGCCTACTGACAAATCAGTTTTAAGCATTTAAATGAATGCTTTCATGCAATCATCCGCTCACTTACTTATTTGTCCATTCTGCAGGGAGAGCCCCTTCCTCATTCTCCTTCAGCAGCTGGCTCCAAGCGCAACCAGCCGGAACATCCCACACAGCAAGATGTAGCGCCGCCCCCCTTGAAACGTATCAAGGCAGAGGATGCACCCCCTCAACCTTTTGCTTTCAACTTTCAACAGCCAGGAGAGTCTTCAGCAACAGCCAACTCCGACGGAGGTGCTGTCGACCACGCTCCATTCATCTTCAGCGCTGGCACCTCGACCCTTAAGCAAGACACAGGGCAGGGCCATGCCCTAGGGCCAAATGCAGGTGTAGCGCAAACCCTAGAGCAGCAGTCATGGCAGAGCAGTCACAACCCATATGCTCATGTAGCTTCACTTCCTGGGGATTTGCCGCCACCTCCAGCATCTTTTCCCAACCCCTATGCTGTCAGCCAGCCGTACACCAACCCCTTTAGCTTCTCAGCAGCTGCCACCTCCTACAGTGCACCCTTCCATGACCCCTATGCTCACCTTTACCATAACCCAGCAGGGGTGCAGAGCTTGCCCCAGCACTGGCACACATCTTCAGGTCTTGATCCCAGCCTGTCAGGCAGCTTCCCTGACAGGGAATGTGCATCTGCTCAGGGACTTAGCAGCATCCACAGCTACCCCTCTAGCAGCATGCCAGCCCCTCCGCCCTCCTATTTTGGGTTTGCAACCCCATCATACCCTGTGCTGCCACAGCATGCAATTGCAGCACCACAGGGTGCCTCCAGCTCACAGCCAGCACCTGCGTATTTGTCTGGGATGCATCAGCCTCCAGCGAGTGCTGCATCAGAGTATGGGACATACCCTCCCATGCCACACTCTGGCATACACCCTGCGTATGCTGCATTTGCTGCTCAGTCTGTGCATGCCAGTGCAGCAAGACTGGCAGCTGCAGACCAGGCTTTAAGCAGGCCACAAGAGGCTGCTGCGCCCTTGCCACACCCATATGCTTTCCAATATGCTGCTCCATATCAGCATACACAAAGCGCATCAGCAAACATGACCGACACGTCTTCAGGTGTTCCTCCACCACCTCCCTTGTACCCTCCTCCTTTTCCGCCCTATTGACCTTTTGATGTATGAAACTGTTCTTGACTGTGACATGCTGCAGCAATGTAACTTATTCGAACGCTTGCTGTGTCAGGCTATCAGTTACTGAGGACTTCTCAGCTTGAACCATGCTGCGAGCGTTATGCAAAAACGATTATTCGTAAAAGAAATCCTCATAAACTAGAGCAGAGAGTTGTAACTCCCCATAGTCGAAGCTCATAAATCAGAGCCGAGGCAGTCTTACAGCTGTGCTGTTGCGGCTTGGTACTTGGTGTCCACCTTCTGTTGCAGGGTGATTGTGCTTTCGGCAGGCCCGACGACGTTGCTATGAACTCTCACGTCTCCCATCATTCGCTCTTTCCTGCTGCTGCTGTCCCGTGAGCTTGTTGGACAGGGATTTAGCAGCTCGGCACTGTGCCTATCACTGAAAGGATCCGAGTCAGGTGGGCTGCTGCTAAAGCATCGGACTTGATATTGCTGTTGTATGAAGCACCACAGCACGTCCTCTCTAAGCGGTGTCAGGGGCTGCGACCAGCTGCCGATTTGATCACCGCTGGCCTCTCTACATATGTGTCAAGCTCGCTCCGGGCATGCATCTGTGTTCGCGGGGCTTGATGACCAACAGTTGCGCTGCTGCTTGCTTTAGGGCTGTGTCGGCATCTGTGCCCCTGGCGGAAGAGATCTGCCCGAACGGCAACAATACTGTTGCATTCAACGCAGCGTACTCTGCTGCCACTTCCTCAAGGCTCAGCAGTTAAGCTGATATGGTACTGACACGGGCCTCTCAGCCGATGGTGACCAGGAGCAAGGGTCAAGCTCGTGACGACAAGATCCACCTTGCTGAGCTGCCTAGAAAACGAAAAGCTAACACGAGAGATGCCGGCTCACAGATCAATGCTAAGCGTGTGCAGACCGTGGACACGGCCGTTCAAAACGCTCAGGGTGGTGATCTATCCAAGCGAGCTTCTAGGTCAGCAAGCATGATCACTCAAACTGTTCAGCTTGTTAATGGACGCAAATGCTCTGTGAACGTCAAGCTCTTTTTCAAAACGAACAGTGTCTTGCTACCAGATCTCAGGGAAGGTCAAGTGCCCAGCAGACATGCAGCATATGCTTGGACACCATGGCAAACAACAAAATGGCTAGCATCTCTGGCTGCTGCCACGCTTTGTGCAAGAAATGCTTCAAGCAGCTTGTCAGGTAACATCCCCTGCCTGCTATCATTACATGCTACCATTTCTGCTAAGTGACTGCTTGTGGCTGCGTTGACATCAGTATCAATCCTCTGCTTAGCATGCCCCCTTGAAGGCTGTGCCTGCTTGCGCAGAATCAGTCTGAAGGACAAGACCTACCCCATCGGTTGTCCTGAGATCGGCTGTGATTGCTCCCTGGACCCAGAAGAAGACATCAAGCCAGTCTTCACAGCCAAGAAGGAGGCAAAGGAGTATGGGGAGCTACTTGACGTGGCTGCCGTCAGCTGCATTCCTGAGAAAGACCGCTTTTATTGTCCAAACCCAGCTTGCTCAGCACTGTACGACTTCACAGACCACAAGTGAGTCTCTTGCTGGTCAATGCGCACACTTTGTGACTGCATGCCTGCACATGGATATGCAGCAGACCTGCTGAGCATCTGGCATCATTGAGCTATGGACAGTTTGTTTTGCACCACTGATCACAGCAGCATGCCAAAGCAAGCATTTGCAGTCAGTCATACCAGCCTGCAGTGCAGGTAAACATGTTGCATTGCTTCAAATCTTGGCACCTCTAAAATGTAGGGTACCTGCCCGGTGTAAGGATGTGAGCAGAGCCTGCCACAGCTGCAGCCACAAGTTCTGCATGCGCTGCCAAGTGGCCTGGCATGAGAGCCTCTCCTGTGCAGCCTTCCAGGCCCTGCCTGCAGAGGAGCGAAGCAGCACTGCTGACATCCAGGTGCGGTGTGACCTGTAACACTACGGGTAAATAAATAGTAATAATGATATCATCATTATTCTGCAGTTATAGTAGTGCTGACATCCAGGTACGGTGTGACCTGTAACACCATGAGTAATCAACCATCATCATCGTTATAACTATAATGAATCATCATCGTCGTTATGACTGTCTTTATGACAGTGCTGCCATCCAGGTGCGGTGTCAGCTGCAACACCATGGGTGTATGACTAATAGCAATGACCAGCATCATGATCATCATAACTGTACTTAAAGTCCCGCAGACATCCAGGTGTGGTGTGAGCTGTAACACTATGGGCAAATAATGTTGATACTAACCATCATCATCATCATCATCCATAACCATAGTTATAGTAACAACGGTACTAACAACAATTACCATGAATATGCGGGCATAGCCAATAGGCAATAGGTGCGGTGTAAGCTACATCGATATGGCTGAGCGATTAACATTGGTATTCCCAGATGCTCAACAACCTTGATGTGCATACATGGTGTCACGTTCAATCAGCGCGCGAGTGCAATGTCTGCGGAGACAAGCATGGCAGGATGTATGCTAGAATGCAATGAAATCAAGATATGCGCTGTGGTTCATTACTTGACATGCCTGCCGGTGCTTTGCAGCTTTCTGCTGACTGCATTGCAATCAAAACTAACACGTACTTGCAGGCCACAGCTACACAGCTGGCCTTAGGCTGCCATCTTTGTTTGCTTTCATTGTCAAAAACACTTTGATAAAGAAACATGGCACAAAGCGCATTGTGTTGCTCTTCTGCAGATTCATGCCTTGGCCAAGACAGAGAACTGGAAGAGGTGCCCTTCCTGCCGATACTTTGTAGAACGCTTGGAGGTACAGCTGTCAGCCCTTCATCTTGTTGTGTTTTGGGTGTTGTCAGCATTCAGCAAATGCTCTGACAGAGCAAGTTCAAGCAAAAGTGCAATGTACTCTGCTGCCTCTTGGCAGATCTTATGTGTGCAAGATGATGCTGCTCTGCCTGCAACAAATGTGTTGCTTTACAGACTTCAACCCCAAGTTCAGAACCATGCAAAGCTGTGTAACGAACCTTTGACATCTGCTGTATGCAGGGGTGCGCTTTCATGGCCTGTCACTGTGGCTGCAACTTTGACTTCAACACTGGACAGCCGTATGAGAATGGCATCGGCCCTGCCCATCTATTTGCTCCAGAATGGGTGGATGATCATTTGGCCATGATGGCTGCTAACCTAGCTCAGCTTGAGGCCTTAGCAGCAGGTCACCACTGACAGCCAACCATCATATGCCTGTATGTATCATATGGGCCTGCATGCAACCTGATGCATGCATGCTCAGCTTGTGGCACTAACGTCGAGAGTACAGTGGTGCTGGTAGGAAGTAGGAACTGCAGGTGATGCATGCAAGTTTTGAGGTACTTGTATTACCGGTGATACACACAAAGCCAGAACTTGTCTCAATCCCAGTCTGCAGGTTTATCATGTACACTGCTTGTTCCACCCTCTCTCTATAGATGCCAAGAGGATTTATAAAGTCATCATCGCCAGTAGGATTAGAAGTCGGCGGCGTACGAGCCAAATGTCAAATCGAAGTGAAGCTCTGCAAATTCAACCTGAGCGCCGGCAGATCTGTATGCTGCAATGTACAGAAGTCATTGCGCAGCTGCAGCATGAGCTAAGTAATATATTGAAGTCTTGACTGTTGCAATCGGTTTCATGCAAAACCAATCACACATTTGCTGACCGAGGTATCGTCACTGACAAAACCACTGATCTAGCCTGTGCTTGAGCCCCTGATTGGCCGTCAGGACTTTCAACCTAAAACTAAACGCCAGCAACAGACAATGCAAATGTCTCTCAGTAGCTTTCGCAGTCAGCAGTTCCAACCTACTGAACTGAAAAGATAGCATGCAGTATGCCACTCAATGTATTGGCCTTTGCACTGACTGCATACTGTATTGGACACAGTATAACTACGATCCAGGCATTTTACCAGGCTGTGCGAATCACTGCAAAGGTGCTCTTGATGTGTCCCAGTCCCTGCAGATTCTTCACCGAAAGCACACATACAGCCTTTTGCAGGTGCAGAACAGAGCTCCTCTGTCTGACATTGAAGCAGCCAGGTGGCCTTCTTGCATGTGCACACATCAGTCATGCGAGCTCACCAAAACTCGGCAATTGCTCTGCCATAGCCAATGCGTCGTCTGCACTTCCTGCACAGCAACACCTGGGCGGTGCGACTGGTCCACGGTCGTGCGCTGCTTCTCAACACATCACACCTCAGCCTGTTTGTTCGCATTTCATAGCCTGCCGATACACTGACTCTTTTTGCCAGAGCAAGTTTCCGCAAGTTCGGCAGGAGATGTTTATATTTGGCATGTGGTCGCTGTTGGTGACCGCTGCCTTCATGCCTGCGCTATCATATGGCACGAGCCGACAAGATGTTTTGATGTCGAACAGCAGCAGTCGGCTGTTACTGGCGGACGTTCAGGGCGGTGCGAATCATGCTTTCGGCTCGAGCAGGTAAATCAACTCTCTGATCCCAGCTCTGATCCCGTGGCTGGCTATTGGCGAGTGGTCCCGCAACAGATGCTCATGTATTTCGTGTAAAAGTCACATTTCCCAAGATACACACGAAGTGAGATATTGCCGTCGACGCTGCCCGGTTACCTGCTGATAGGTCAAGCACTTTGGTCAGGGTTGCTTTGTTCGTGTCTGGACGTTGCAGATCTTGGCAAATGCGTGCCTCTGCCAGTTGAGTTGTCAATGAGATCTACACACAATCTGCGTAACACTGTGCAGGTCAACCTCTGCCAGCCACAGCAGCGGCCAAACGCCGTTTCAGGTGGCTGACAAGTGGGTGCTGATCTTCAAGCAGGATGTCGATGTGCGTGCTATTCAGTCTCTTTGTGTCGAAGCCGAAGCTCTGTCTCAAGGTCGCTTCAGCGGCAGCTGCCGCAGGCTGCATACAGGCAGCCTCTTGAAGGGTATCTCAGGTGGGTCTGGCCGGTCTCCCTACCCACCTGCTGCTGCTTACAGCTTTCTATAGGCCTTCGACAGGATTGGCATGCGTGGTATACGACGCTAGTGCTTCTGATTGTGCAGGCACCTTTACTGCAGCTGATGTGCACCGTATACAGGCAGCTTTCAGTGATGGTCTCCTTATTGTTGAGAAGGATGGTATCATGCAGGTAAGCAGCCCTGTTTCTGTATTTTACACTGTCTGGTTTAACTGGATACCACAGGTCAGCAAAAACTGCACAATCAATGCGCTTGGATGGAAAGGTTGTGAAGTGCTGCATCACCCTGGTCAGAGGCAGGACAGGCAAATATTTACACTCCTTTGCATCAAATGGCGTCTACACCTTTGCCTGTGCATGCTATAGTAATCGCATTTGCACATGATGAGGCTTTCTGTATGTGCCACAGCTTGTGCAGCATGTTGTGTGGGCAATGGGTGAGTTGTTGAGCACCAACCAATCAAAACAAGGAGGTTTCATTTGACTGATCATTTCACTGGTTGTGATACAATAGGTTGACCAAGGATTATCCTCATCTTCTACTTCTTCACCTTCAACCCAACCCTCACCAAGTAGTTCCTCTTCTTCCTCCTCTCCCTCCAAGCCTGAAGAGGAAGCACAGGCAGCAAGCAGCTCAGCAGTGGAGACCAGCAGCTTGGGGTCAGCAACCCCACCCTGGGGTCTAGACATGATAGACCAGCGCTCCCTGCCTCTGGACGGCCTATATCACTATAACTCCCTTGGTCAGTCAGCATGCAGCCTTATGTTCCCTGTCAGCATTCTTTTTAGCAACACTCAATCACTGGCTGTCCCAAGCGGCATTCATGCTACATGTAGCTGTGCGGCTGCTGCTGGAACATTAGCATGAACTTTAGTAGTATATGCTTCATTTATGTTACAGTACAGCAATTTCTCTGCAGCATACAAGCAAGACCATCATATCAGGATGAACACACATGTGCAGTCAGTCATGCTTGATGTGGGTTGCTGTCATTGTCAATGCTCATCACATGCCTGACCGCACATGCACAAATGAACGAAAGAACGTATGGAGACATCATTGCTGATGGTGCACTTGTTTGACAGGCTCTGGGGTCAATATCTACATGATTGACACTGGTATCAGGTTCACGCATACAGAATTTGGGCACATAGATGGGTCCCCGGGATCCCGCGCAGTCCCAGGCTTCTCTGTGTTTGGGGACAACAACAGCTCTGACTGCTTTGGTCATGGCACACATACAGCAGCTACAGCTGGAGGTACGATGTCATTCTTGTGATGCTGTCATTACCATAACGGTAATTGCAACCATAACGGTCCATTACCACAGCGGTAATAGCCAGAGTAACAGGATGACCCAGCAACTTGAGCCATGCTGTATTGTCATTTGTGTTTTTAATGGAACCTGTCATCATACAGTCTCTTGCATTGTTTACAGCTGCAAATCCTTGCTGCCTGGTACGAATATTGTGAGGGGTTCTGGCCAGGTGAACACCATGCATGCATGCACAAAAGCCTCCATGCACAACCTTGCTGCCTTCACAGGACTGTGTTTGGTTCTGCTAGCTCGTAAGTCACGCATGCATGAACGTTGTTTACGTAAGGTGTCCAGGACTTGCTACATAGCATTTGGCTGCTGTGCACTGCTGCGCTTGATTGCCTGACACATGCAGGCAGACCAACTACAGCTGTGCAGGCCTCATCAACAGCATTGCACACCCTCAGATATGCTCGTGCAGATTATTCCATGCATTGCTCACATGGTTCAAACAGCTCTGTTTGCAGCACATACAGATAGTTGGACAGACAAACGGACGGATAGACAGATGGATGGATGGATGGATGGATGGATGGATGGTTGCATATGCAGACACACATACATGCAGACATACATACACACAGACATAGAGGCAGACATACAGCCAGACAGAATATTGAGTGTGTTTATGTGCAGGACTGACGTTTGGGGTGGCCAAGAATGCGACCCTGATTGCTGTGCGTGCTCTGAACTGCATGGGCCAAGCCACCTACTCAGATGTCATCACAGTGAGCCCTTCTCTGATGCTCATCTGCAATGCCACGCTGCATTGCCACACTGCAAGATTGGCTAACATGTGTGGTGCTTGTATGAGACTGATGGCAGTGAGTCATTCAACATCATCATGACATCAAGCCTTTCTGGCTACCTGAGTCAGCCAAAACAATTGTTCAGTACAAAAGGTGTTCTGCGCGCAGCAGGGCGCGGTGAGGCGTGTCATTTTAGGCTGGATACAGTCAGCCAGGTCTCCTGTGTAGTGAATAACTACATCAACAATGATACACACAACAATAATACTTCCACTAGACGTATCAGTATCAATGACACTAACAACAATGTTAACATAGTCACAGGGTGATTTCAGTTGCTGCAGCCACAAGTGATGCTGCTCAGGCATACAGCAGGCGCCGTTGTATGCAACCACCTCATTGTGTAACAGGCAGCGATGCATTCTGACTTCAACTGCATTTTAGCCGCAACCCAACCGCATCCTGACTGCAACCTAACTGCTTTGTCATTGCAAGTCATCTTGCCTCCATCTGCAAGCACTCACACAGCTCTGGGATGCAGTCATGCTTTGGGCTGCAGTCATGCTTTGCGCTGTAGTCATACCATTTGCTTCTTGTACAGTTCAGGCATTATGTGTTGTTGCATGCTGTCATACACCCTTGCATGCTGTCACATGCAATCAAATGCTATGTCAATCAATCATTCAATCAATCATTTGCATTTCTTGTCTTCAGGACTCATCATTTCATGCTTTCTTGTGCTGTCACATGCTAGTTTGTGGTGTCACGTGATGTTGCATGGTGCAGGCAATGCAGTGGGTAGCTGACAATGTGCAGTACCCAGCAATAGTCAGTGCTTCGATTGCTGGAAATTACAGTGCGGCAGTGAACCAGGCTGTCACTTCCCTGATGAATGACTATGGCATCACTGTGGTTGCTGCAGCAGGTATGAGCTGAGCAGTGCAGTATGACTGGCTCAACTGACTGTGCACGTATGCACATGCCGTTAAAAACACAAACGCAATACTTGTCCTTAAGATAATACCAATAAGTGTGATGCCAAGAACACTAATGACAATAGCATCAGTCACATTAAAAGTGAATGTGAGTTGAGCTGTATCGAGCTGAGCGCTGTGGGTGCACTGCACGCTGGTGTGCGACATGTGAATTACTGTCGTGTGTGCTCTTTGTTTATTTATTTTGTTGTGACAGGCCGATTGTACAAAGCATAACCCCATGGTTGCCGGCATAAACTTACAAACCCTGCCAAGACTACGGCCCTTCCCCATGAGGGGGCATCAGCTCTTGTGTTGTGGCATTGCATGTTTGCAAATTGGCTGCTGTGATGACTGTCATTGCCAGCAGCAGCAAAAGATGTGTGCCCATATACGGGCAACAGCAACTACTGAAACTGCCTGTACAGGCAACACCAGCTATTGTGACTATCCAAACAGGCCACACGTTGACTGATGTAATTGCCTATACAGGCAACATCAACTACTTGTGAATGCCTGCACACGCTACAGCAGTATCTGAGAAGGCTTGTACAGGCTACGGCAGTTGATGTGATTGCCTGTACATGTGACAATGACTGATATGATTGCCTATACAGGCAACAGCAATGAGGAGACATGTGGGTGGTCCCCAGCTGGGGCCCCCGGGGTCATTGCTGTGGGTGCAGTGGACAGTCAGATGCGACGCTGGTACTCCAGCAACTGGTGAGCTTACAGGCTGTAATGATAACAGTATTGTTAATAAAATCGCTTATAAATAACATAAGTAACTAGCTGTACATAAATAACTGGCTGTGATGCGCTCCATTGCTTCCTTTTTGTGACCAGACTAGTGTGCGTGCGTGCGTGCATGCGTGCGTGCGTGCGTGCATAGCTCAGCCCATGAATCCTGGTCAGCATGCTGCACAGCTTTCTCTTCTTAGCCTCTTTGCTTCCCCACTTTGACCAGGTTGTCGCATGAGTATGTGTGTAACTTGACTCGTAAGTTATGATGAACGTTCAGAGTAGCTTCCTGTAATTGTTCCATACTTCATCAATGTTCCCTACTTTGCTTCATTTATGTCACACACTCCACTGTTTTGCTTTCTGACCACACCAAAGCTTTCTGTCTAGCTCACCTGACATCACTCATGCTGTGGTGGTGGACCTCCAATGCATGTGATTGGTACTCTTCAAGCCATGCAATCACTCAACTTGATTGTAGAATGTGCTTTGAAGGGCGCACTGCCACTGTTGCCTACTGGTCAATCAACCTGTGACTGCCAGCACTGCTGGTGCTGCTGCTGCTGCTGCTGCTGCTGCTGCTATTGCTGCTGCTGCTGCTGCTATTGCTGCCACTGCTGCTGCTGCTGCTGTTGCTGCAAATATGTGTTGGCGCTGCAATTGCCTGGCATCCGCAGTTTGAGCCATTGATCTCACTTGCACGCATTCCTGCTGTCATCTAGTGTCTGCTGTGGTGCATATACACACACACATGGGTCAGACACTGCATGTGTGCATGTGCTTGTGTGCATGTGCAGGGGCAACTGCACCACAGTGCATGCACCTGGTGTGGAGCATGTGTACACACATTCGTCAGACATTGCATGTGTGCATACGCATGTGCAGGGGCAACTGTACCACATTGCATGCACCTGGCGTGGACATATTGAGTGCTGGACTGGCTTCAGACACAGCATCAGCGGTCATGACTGGCACATCCATGTCAGCACCACATGCAGCCGGTGTTGCTGCGCTGTACATGCAGAACAATCTGGTACGTCTCAGGGACAATGCATGCAACTATTACTTCATTGCATGTGTGAATGCAGGTTTACTGTTGTGTTCACTAAGTTTTCACAATGTTGTTGTTAGTGCTGCTGCTGCTGCTGTTGTTGTCATTGATGTTCTTTGTGTTGTTTGTTTGTTGTTTGTTTTATCCCTAATGCAGAGAAAGATTGTATTGGTTACAGTTTGTACGTGTCCAAAGACTGAGAGACCTACGTTATTGTCGCCCAACCACTGTCCTCTACAGGTTGCATCCACTTTACAGCAATCCAACAAGCACAAAAGAGCAGCATGGCAAACAGACAATTCAACTCTGCAGCTCAGGTTGCAGCTGCATGCCACAAACCAGTTTGGTAACAATGACTAATGCATGCTGCAGGGAGCTTCTCCAGCAGATGTGCAGGCTCAGTTGGAAGCAAGCGCAACTCCAAATGTCATGAAGGATGATCCCGCACTGGCTGACAGTCTGAATGGCAGTGTGACATATGAGATCAACATATCGTCCACTCCCAACCTGTTGCTGTACAGTATGCTGAATGATCAGGTGATCACAATTTTTGTGTCACAAAAGCTTGTTGTGGGCTAAATCAGACCAATGTTTGCAACACTTGTATAGATGTCACACTACTGCTATGGGTTCTGTACTCTGCAAAATTGTGTGCGTTCAGCCCATGATAGGAAAAGCAAGTGACGCCACTGCAATGCAGAGTTTGACTGTCAAGCTTGGGACATACTGCACAATCAGGTGCTGCAATCACAACAGTTCAAAAGTTGTTTTGCCGGTACATTTGATGCCTTTGCAGACATCATTTCTGCTTCTTGCGTCTGCTCAGCCTTTGTCTGCATGTAGCTCTGCAGAGACCGTCACATCACATCATGAGTGCATCACAAATTCCTGACGGCAAGCTTAACCTATAGGGCGTGATTCTTCCATCAGTCATCAACATCACATCATCTCTGGCAACCCTTACTTTCTCCCTCAGCCTGTCAGCGGCACCTGGTCAGGACGTCCAGGTCAGCATCCAGTCACCCACTGTCGCCTGGAACCCTAGCCAGGCCCTAGTCACGATTAGTCCTGCTTCGCTGCTCTTCACTGGGGCTACCTGGAACAGCCCTCAGCAGGTCTCCCTTACCCCTGCTGCAGTCTCTGTTGGTGACTTCTTCCTCAGCCTCACCTACAGGTACTAGGTCATACTCTTGAAACATGTCTGGCTTCAGATCTCATTCTGAAGGCTGCTGCCATCTTGTTTGCACAAACTTGACAGAGTGTATGACAGCCAGATTTGCTTGTGATCAACCATGCATGCCCATGGCTTGATTTGTCATGAGCTGACTGTGCACCCGCCGCAGATACATGCGTTGTTCAGAACATCATCATCCTAAGCAGATCTACAGTCAGAAGAGTGTCCTGTGAGTCTCACTGTGTTTGCTATCCCTCAACCCTACAGGAATGCACAAGAATGGCTGCTCTGGACAGACAAGACCTGTCCTGCACGTACCTAATGAGCTGGAGCTGGAGAGCTCCAGCATGAGCTGGAAATTGCTTTTTATTTCATTATAATACTTATCATCAGCATTATCATCATTGTCATCTTCATCGTTATGATGACTACAACTATGGTTACCATTATCACTATTGTTACTATTGTTGTTAGTGTATCTAGCATTATTACTATGTTTGCAGGAGTGCAGACAGCTTCTACAATGGTGCCTTCCAGACAGTCAGGGTGAACAACAACCAGACGCTGACAGGGCAGACAGCTGCAAGCCCCAGGGCCATCTCCAGCCTGCCCTTTGCCGTCACAGACAGCATATCCAAGTTTGCAGACAACTACACGCAGCCCTGCCCAAATGTGGTAGCTGCTGGCAGAGCAGGTGACTCATCCACAGCCCTGTGATGATGACGCAACATCTTGGTGACTCATCCAACAGCCCAGTAATGATGACGATACAGCCCAGTCATGATGACCATACAGCCCAGTAATGATGACCATACAGCACGGTAATGATGACCATACAGCCCAGTAATGGGGACCGTACAACACAGTAATGGTGACCATACAGCCCAGTAATGATGACCATACAGCCCAGTAATGATGATCATACAGCGCAGTAATGATGATCATACAGCCCAGTAATGATGATCATACAGCCCAGTAATGGTGACCATACAGCAAAGTAATGATGACCATACAGCCCAGTAATGGTGACCATACAATGTATCGGTAACACAATGCATGGCAGTCACGCATTGCTGCTTGCTAAGCCCTGCTACTCATCTGCCAGAAGTGACGTGCAGCAAGCTTGTTTCATCTGCAGAGTCTGCAGTCTGACTGATGCAACAGTCTGACCAATGCATCCCTCTCTGGAAATGCTGGGTATCTGTATCAACATTATGTAAATGACCAGTCAGCCTGATTTGGTGTGCAGGTCCAGAGGTAGTTTACGCTTACACGCCCCTTACCAGCACTTACGTGGACATCAGCACCTGCAACTCCACTTTCACCGCTGCCATCTATGTCTTCACAAACCCGGATGATGCCACTGCATTTTCATGCACTAACAGCAACATTACATGCAGCAGCTCAGATGCCATTGGATGGTCCTATGGCATGACTAACCTGCGTCTGTTTGGTGGCATTACATACTACATAGCAATTGAGGGTCCTTTCGAGGCCATCGGCAATTACATGATGAGTGTATCAAAATCAGCAGCACTGCAAAGTGCTTGAGGAACATCTTTGTTGGTGGCATAATTGGGTGGATCGCAGGTGTCTGCGTAACAGGCTTTGGCCAGCAAAGCCATGTCTCATTTGAGCCGTTTCTAAAACAAAACTTGTGGTGTGTCTTTGGGCGTTTGCATGCCTCATGTACCTTTGAATGCTTTCAGTGCATGATGATTTTTTTTGGCCAGAAGAACAAGCGTAAAGTCAAGCTTCATCTGCTTGTGACATGCGTGCATGCTGCTTCGTGTAATAATGTTGTTGCTGGAGTGACAAGTGTTTGAGGTACCATGTGTGGACATGTTTCAATCATGAGGGTCAAGAATGGGCCACATCAGTCAATCTGGATTGCATGGCTATTGATATCACAGCAGCATGAGCAAATTTGCATTCTGGCACTAACATCGCAAGGGACTGTGCTGGAGCTACTGATTGAGCTTGACAGTAGTGCACTTGAATAGCTTGCAATCCAGGATAGATCAACAGTCTCTAGCTGTCGTCTTGATGCAGCCAGCTGTGTCAGCAGGACTGCTGTCTGTTTGCTCCTCGTAAATGTGTCTTGCGTGGAGGCAAGCGATGCTGATGCTACCCAGGAGCCATTTAGTAAATACTACACTCAAGCTGTGCACATCTTTCTGTGTAATATTCGCTGATGCGAACATGTGTGGAGAAGCTCTTCAAGGCACTCATTGTACTGCAGACATTGTAACGTGATGCTACAGACAGTGCACTGCACCACATGGTATAATGACACATAGTTTGGACGATCCCAGGTGAGACTGCTTCAGATGTGTCCACATTCTCACTTGAAGAATGTTTTTGCAGGTGCACAGCAAAATCAGAGGTCCGACCAGCTGGCCATAATCTGCCATTGGACGTGTCGATCATGATGTTGGACCATGTGTTGTATGCATCAGATAGTTGCACCACATAGTGCATTCTACATCTAACAGTAGGTGGTTCACTCTAAAATCTTTTTACATCCTTGTCCTGCTGTCAAACAAATGGGCTTAGTCAGACGTTACGGCGCCGGCACAAGCTCCAAGCCTGTTTATCTGCTGCCATTTTGAAAGCAGCGTTGGGCCAATGTGCTTGCTTCATAACTGCTGCTTGCAGATCGTGAATGCTTTCTTGAAATGCAGCTAAGGATGCATCTGAGGCTGGCTCTATGTCAGCACAAAGCCTAAGGTCTAGCGTAGACAAGTGCAGAAAAGAAGCAAACTGGACAATTTCTTTGGGGAAACATATGAGCCCTAAATGTAACGCTTGAAGTTGACTCAGCTGCAGGAGTGATGCAGGAAATTCTACTAAGCTGTTGGAAAGTAATGTTAGCTTCCTGAGCGGGGTAAGATCTGCAAACCAAGCTGGCAATCTAGGCTGGTGATATGCACTCAATTCAAGCTCACACAAACTCCCATACTTTGCCCACACAGCAGGAGGAGCACAAGGCATATCATCTATGCTGAGCCTATGCAGTGAAGGCATCAGAGGAGGCCAAGCCTCAGCAGAACTGCTGTCAAGAGATGCTGAGCTAGAGTTATGCACATTAGTCAAATTGCATGGATACGATCCACAAAAAGCAAGAGAGGACAGCTTGAGGGCATTGCCCAGGTTAGACAGAGTATATCCAGCACCTTCTTCTGAAAAGATATCAAGAGACAGCTGCTCCAGGCAGCACGTTTGCCCAGCAGGAAGGTGAAGTTGCTTGAGCCCAGTGACATTAGCCCCATCAACAACAGTTAGGCTTGTGAGCTGTGTGCAGTGTTGCACATCAAGAACTGGCCCAAACCCGTCTGATACCAGTTCTTGCAAGTTTGGCAGTCCATGACTCACGGACTTGATGAAGCTGTGTGGAAAGCTCTGAAGGTGCAGTGCTTTGAGACGAGTGATCTGTGTGATCTGTGCTGTCATTTGGTCCAATGCCTCAGGCTGTGAAGCTTCTACAGAACCAACAGACAACTGTAGCCGTGTCAGACTGGTGAGGCACGACGTGTGCTGCAGATCTTGACAAGGCTTGGTGATACGTGTTGACAAGCTATTCAGAGTGCTGGCCAATGACTGACAGCGAGGCAAAGTCAGTATGTTGTTTCCTGCACAAGCACACAAGTTGCAGTGCTCACTGAGCAAATATCATACAGGGCATGATACTGCACCTCAAAACCTGACGTACCTAATGTTCCATGAAAAGTCGCATCTGCTTGCAGCAACAGACCAGTCGCTAGATGATCAAACAGCTGTACGCAGGGTAGCTGGCAGTGCAGATTGGGCAATGCCACGTTCAACTCGTCTAGCCCAGCCGCTCGGCGAAAGAGCCAGGCCACAAAGCTGTGAGCTGCCGAGGGAACATCGGGAGAAAACTTTTGGACGGGCACGACGAAAACCGGGTCGTCAGGTGTCTGAATACCTGACCATGTCTGATCAGCCAACCAGTGTCTTGGGTTTTGATCAGGCGCCATCCCACGGTAGAGTAACACAGAAGGATTTCTGCCGTGGACAAGCCTAACTGTGACTTTCCTAGAAGCCATTTCAGTGTGGATCAGATCCCTCCAGTCTTTACACGCCTGCTCACACCTGAGTCTATCGTGAAAGCTAATTGACCTGAAAATATCCTCTAAAACCGTGTGCGGCAACTCACGCAATTCGAAGCGACGGGACATGACGCTGCAATAGTCCAGAGAACGAGAGAGCTCGGTCAACAACTTTATATTGTTGTCCCGCTTCCAGCCAGGTACACGGCTGAGTCTGGCAACCAGCAGCTGGGCAAGACTTTTGATTCAATGCGATTAATTGATATTTCTTGGCGAATTGAGAAAATTGCCTAAAGGGTTTCGCCAGTGTTCAAGAAGAACAAGGTGCTCAAGCCAGCAAATCCCTGACTGGCTGACTGACTGGCATGCCTGATGATCAAAGGCTTCAGCCAAATCACTGTTGTGTACATTGCAATCTCATGTGCATGCCATTGAGCAGTGTCAAGAGATGCCCACAGCTGGTGTGTGTGTGCGCATGTGTGTGTGTGTGCGCTAGTGTGTGCAAGCCTCACATCAAGCCACTATCTTGTAAGTTATCAAATCTAGCCTGTTCTGCCACCGTAACATTTGCTACAAAAGTGTGATGGTACTTTGCTGCCACACCATATGGATGTGGCTGTCAGAGTCAGCAGCGTTCACCATTACTGTAGCAGCTACATCAGAATGGACTGCTGCCTTGCCTGGGAATTCATTGACATAATAATGATCTGGTTTGGCAGACTGCAATCGGCTCTCAGAGTGGAGCTTGTTGATCATGATAACAGTACGGTGAACACAGCCATCACGTCAGTACCCTTCTCACACTACAACAGTGCTATCTGAAGAACCAACTTTGATGCTCTTGTTTTCGGACAGGCACCAAATACTTTACAGCTTTTGATAATCACATGATGCATGTACATACAGCAGTGGTTGCACAAAAGCAAAACGTTTTTTTTGTGAACCACATAATCTAGATCACAAGTTCTGCTCAAATGTCCATCCCCTGCCACCTGCCACCATCCTAACAGAAGCATTGGGCAAACGCTTGAGAAGTGTTGCTTCCAAGTTACGAACACTATCTTGGAATGCCGGCAAGTGTGCATCATTAGCTGAGACTTTCACACTGCAATCTAAACAAAGTATTAGGCTAGACAAGTGCAGAAAAGAAGCAAACTGGACAATGTCTTTTGGGAAAATTGTCAAGCATAAACATAGCTCTTGAAGTTGAGTCAGCTCCAGGACTGATGAAGGGAACTGTTGTAAGCTGGTAGAACCCAATGTCAGCTTTTTAAGTGAGGTCAGATCTGCAAACCAAGCTGGTAGCATGGGATGGCGGTATGATGCCAACTCAAGCTCGCACAAACTCCCATACTTTGCCCAAATAGCAGGAGGAGCGCAACGCATGACACCTATCCTGAGACTGTGCAGTGAAGGCAGAAGCGGCCAAGACCCAGCAGAACTGCTGTTGGTGAAAGTTGAAGAACTGACCCTTTGCACATCAATCGGACACTGCTTAATGAAAGCAAGAGATGACAGCCTAAGGGCGTCGCCCAAATTGAAAAGTGTACATCCAGAAGTGATGTTCAAAGACAGCTGCTCCAGACAACACAACTGCCCAGCAGGAAGGTAAACCTGCTTCAATGACCCCTCACCATCAAGGCAGGTAAGCTGTGTACAATGTTGCACATCAAGAACTGGCCCAAATCCAGCTGACTCCAGCTCCTGCAAGTTGGATAGTCCAAGACTCATGGACTTGGCAGAGCTGTGTGGAAAGTTGTACAGCCGCAGCGCTTTGAGACCAGTGATCTGTGTGATCTGTGCTGTCATTTGGTCCAATGCCCCAGGCTGTGCAGCTTGTGGAAAACCGATAGACAATTGTAGCCGTGTCATACTGGTTAGGCACGACACATGCCGTAGATCTTGAAGGGGGTTGGTGATATGTGTGGACAAGCTAGTCAGAGTGTGAGCCAATGACTGACAGCGAGGCAAACTTAAAATTTTGCCTTCTGCACAAGCACACAAGAAATGTCGGTCAGAGTCCAGAGCATGGTGACTCCGTAATGATTCAAACACAAACCTGGCGTACCTAAAGTTCCATGAAAGTTGGCACCAGCTTGAAGCGATAGTCCGGTTACTAAGTAATCAAACACCTGTACGCACGGTAGTTGACACTCTACAGTGCGCAAGACCAACTCGTCTAGTCCAGCCGTCCGGCGAAACAGCCATGCCAGGAAGTTGTGAGCTGGACAGGGAAGATCGGGAGCATTTTGTCCGACGGGTACGGTGAACTCGGGGTAATCAGCTGTTTGGTTAAGCGCCCTCCAGTGAATAAGCTCAATGGTGATATTCTCGGGAGCCAGTGTAGTGTGGACAAGCCCTATTGTGATACTCTTAGGAGCCAGTTCAGTGCGGATCAAGTCCTTCCACTCTCTACAGACCTGCTCGCACCGAAGTTTGTCCTGAAAGCTAACTAACCTGAAAATATCTTCCAAAAGCCTGTGCGGTAATTCGAAGCCACGGGGCATGACGCTAGGGCGATGATGCTGATAACGGGGATCAAGATTATGGCGAGACAATAGAGAGAGAGTTTCGCTTCAGGCAGGCATGGGAAATTTCCCATATTCCGGACGATAAATTCGGCATAAACCACGTCCGGGAAATTTGCCTGCGCCCTTGGCCATCTGCCAAAACCGAAGGGCAAATACTGTAAACCCTAAGTCACCTGAGCACGTCGACCCTGACATGCAGCTGCTCTCATTGACGGGTCTGCACTCTGGCAGCCATATGGTTCATGAATGATTGATCGACAAGGCTTGATGCTTAGCAGCTTGATGTCTGCAAATGCCATGACCAAATGTATAATTGCAATGGCTTCAGTCTGGAGTCTTGCGCATGGCAAAGCAAAAAACATATGATCCACACTGGAGGCAACTGCAGCCAGACAAATTGATCTGGTAACCTCCTTTTCACTCAAACCAAAGTTGCAGGAAAACATTAAAGCATCCTGTACGACATAATATTACCCAATCTGCAACAATCAAGCTGGAAGCAGGGTGTTGGCCATGAGCATGTAGCACATGCACAGGGTCCATTCTACGATGTTGCCCATCAGGTAGCTAGACAAGCAGACATTTGTCCTGTGACCAGAAAATTGCCAGAATTGTGAGATCTTTGCTGAGCTGTCCCAGAAGTCAATCCACACCGCCTGGTCTAAACCACACGGGACCGGAGGTGGCAGGGCTGACAGTGTATGCCAAGACTGCGACACGTGTCTGTTAGCATACACTGTAACAAATGCTTGTGGAAATGACACTTGTCATACCTCGTAAGGGCCAGGTAGAAACATTGGCCCAGTTAAACAGTCAACACTGTTCATCTCAAAGATGACTACTATGTCAGCAAAGCCGCATGGCAAGCAGTCTCCATGCCAGGTGGCACTATACACTTGGTCTGCAGACCTTGCATGCTACTCTTGCTGACCATGATATTGACCGTGCCCATGTCGCGGCAGCCATCGAGCCATCATGAACGCCACACCCACACCCACAGAAGCAACTGCAGTCGGCTGATGCCAAAGAGGGTGTATGGCAGCAGCAGCAGCGGTGCTTTTTAGACCTTGCCACAGTACTGTGATATATGACAGGTGCAGCAGCAGATCTGCAAAGTTCACCATGTTGACCATTACATGCCAGATGCCCACAAGCTCCTTTACATTCCAGCCATTCTGCAGCAAAGCGGATGCCTCAGATGCAGTACTTGCTGTACAGCTCACCAGACTTGAGCAGTTGTGGCAACAGCAGAAGTCACTGATAGTTTTGGTTGCACCTGACAGTGAGCAAGCAATCATCACCATGAAAACTCCAGCTGAAAGTTTACATGTCTATCGCAAAAGTGACAACGTCAAGCTGAAGGTGATCTATCATGCAAGCATAGATATGACTCAGGACATGCAATAATTGCAACCTTGAGTCAGCTCAGGTCATAGTCATGTTTGGGGTGACAGCTGTTGCATGTGAGTCAATGCACCAGGCATGCAAAAGGGGTCATGCAGCATAGCCTGAGTGGAGCTTCACCTTAATCCTTTGCACCTGCTGCTGCATACACCAGGCTGGTGCACATCCGGCCAAGCCCACAAACAGGATGTGCACCGCTCCATGCAATGCCACAACAGTTGAGGGAACGCTGGCTCTGCAGCAACATGTTAAACAACTGCATAGGACACTGTAGACTCTGCTCTGTGTGGCATACCAGCAGCATTACAATACAACAGCCAAATCATGCAGGCTGACTGCCTAAAACACAGAAGCCTGGCAAACAAGTGTGCTCAACTTTGTTGGAAGTGTGGAGGGACATGCACACAATCAAATTGACAATCACGAGAATGATTTCAAGCATTGAAAGGTCAGTAGTCTGTGTGTACCTGATCACAGAATTTGTGAAGAGCCACAACAGCAGCAAACACTCACTCACAAAATACAAGGCCTTTGTGTAGGACTGCATAAAGGCAACGTCTGGACTGCCTTTGCTGTGGAAGAGAGGCAGCAGGGGTTGCAAATGTAGACCTGCGGTCAGCAGTAGATAACCTTGATCTTTGGGCGTTCAGACTGCATGCAAAAGCTGAGCTTCAAGCAGAGTACTTTAAAAAATTCGGTATTGCACAAAGTTGAAGCGATGTACTTTCTCGGAATGTACATACCTGCATATACAGCTTCCAGCAGCAAAAGGGCGCTGCATTGTGTGGCCAAACTGCACCTGCTGCAGCGACATCACACAGTCTGGCATATACTACTCAGCCAAGCAAAAAAGAAACAGTTGCAGTCACAGGGTGAATGTCAGCTTTCAGCACCTGACACTCACGACCCAAGCTGCTGCAAGACCAAGCAACAAGCACAGAGGCAAAGCCGGGAATGCGCGCGATGGCAAAACGGAAGTGCTGTCTGTGCTGTCCAACAAGAGAGCGGTAGCGGCTGACGCTGTGAGTTTTCTTGCAGTCAACTTGCAAGGCCGTCTGCGATTTGACCGCACAACTATGCAGCTGTGCTTCAGCTGACACAGGCGTTCAGGCCACAGGCTCAAGCTCGCCCTATATCCAACCTCGGCTGTTACACTCGCTCGCGGGGGAGCAGCACTTGTGTGTGCGAGGAAAGTGGACATGCAATGCTTTCTGGGCTGCTCAGGACGCTTCCGTCGCAAACTTTTTGGCATTCCCTGAGTTGCAGGTGATCACATAATCAACTGTAACGCTCACCATCGATAGCTAGCAACCCTTTCCTTGGGAGCCAGCGTGCTATTCCACAAGTCCCGGCAGCGGGGCATCCGGCAACACCCCTTTACCACCCTAGGGGGCTCTTATGCGAGAGACGTTGTCATTGCATGTTTTTGCAAACTAGACTGTGCTGAGTCTTCCAGACGGATTAGCAGCTGCATGTGGCAAGAAGGAAGCCTGCGCTCCCTGTTCTTTGTTTGCATTCGTAAAAAGCTACAGCTGTAGCCTGCCAAAATTTCATTTGGTACCGCTATCGTATTGCACAGCCAGCAGCACGCCTGCTAATCTGTACGACTAGGTACGCGTCTACGCTCGGGAGGCGCAGATGCATCTTCTATGGGTTTGCATGATAGCCTGCATCGTTGTGTTGCAACCGAATGGCGCGGTGGCGCTTGCTAGGTACGCAACGCGCCCCAAGACCCAACCTGGCTTTGACACCCAGCATACATGCTGGCGTACTTGCTACACAGCCCACGATGTGTGCTACAGGGACAATGGACAGAAAGGTTCACAAGACCTAGCTCAGACAGCTGTACGCAGCATTCACAGAGGTCCTGCTGTCAATGCAGCACCATGCAGCACGGCTTCTGGCTGCAGTGAGACAGCACTTGCAACAGCCAACCAAAACCCCAACTTTGCACGCAAGCTCATCACCTATGCAAGGAAGCTGATCAGTGACATCAGCCAGAGCGACATCCTTTTTGGGACAAGCAGCCTTGCAGATGATATTCGAGCAAGCAGCAGCCAACAGTCATACCAACCTGATGAGGGATCCAGCTCAAACAGCGCAGATGCTGGCATCATCGGCGGCTTGCGGTCACCCCAACTTCCCACTCTTTCAGACGAAGGAAGCGGCATGGTTTGGAACGGCAAGGGAGTTGCTCCAATTGTCAAGTGAGCATTACGTCTTGAAACAGATTGCGTCACACCTTTCTGCTGCAGTTTACATGACGACCACAAGCGAACCCACTCAACAGCAATTGCAACATCACACAACAGCAACTGCGTGGTGCCTGTGACATGACACAAGGGAGGATGTGCACCTGGTCATTGCAGTTGCAATGTATCTGCAAGGACCAGATTGCGTTCATGATGCAATATGCCATGAGGGGGGAACAACTACCCTTCATATCACCCATGGTGGCATCATGATCCCTTGGCTGAGTAAGAAGACAGCCGTGAGTGTTGCAGCAACTGTCTTGCAGGTCTTCATCCAATGCCAGCTCAGCTGCAGACAACAGCAGCAGCACACTGACCGTACAGTCACAGGCAGCTGCGCAAACCAAGTCAACAGCAATCACCTACATGATTGTCTTCCAAGATGCAGTACCAACAACCAAAATTGAGCAGCTGTGCAGCAGTGCAGATGCCAACTATGGTTTCACCTGCACCCAGATCTTCACCAAGACCTTCAAGGGCTTCTCCACCACGGTGAGCGCTGTCATGCTGCTGCATTGTTTGCAGTGACTTCGCGCATGACACCCTTATGCCTATTGGACACCTCAGCAGCACTGCTGTTCTGCGGCTGCTGCTGCGTCTGTTGCAATGAATCTGTCGTGCTGCACTGGTGCAATGCTGGTTGATCTTGTCATCGGCACTTCTGCTATGCTGCTGTCACACTAGCCTGATCAAGATGACATGCAAAAAAAAGAATTGCCTGCAGTTGCAGTCGGCATGTTGGTTGTGCTCTGCTACATGCATATGGTCATGTCATGGCTGCTGCAGTTGCTGCCACGGAAAGTGTCTTGTGTGCAAGCGCAGCAAACTTTGTTTCAGTGATAGACCTTGATAGGCCTTTTGTTGCAAAACTCAGGGTTGTCCTTTTTGTATGATGCATGTCAGACTCATCAACATTGTAGAGCATTGATGGAAAGAAGCATTATTGTTGCTGTGAGCTCCAGGTTCTGCTTCACTTCACACTTTCATTGCATGACCAGATTGTGCATCTACATTGGCATTTGCATGACTGCGTTGTGCCAACACATCCGCATCGTCATAACTGGACTGGGTTGACACACAACTGCATTTGCATGACGCCACAAATTGACTTGACTGGATGGTGTTGATGCTGTTGCAGACCACTCAGGATCAGCTGCAAGTCTTCTTGACGGCTGTTGGAGGCATGGTGCAGTACGCTCGGGAGGATGAAGCAATCCAGCTCCAAACGGTATTTGTCAGACATCCCGTAACCAGAATGCCTTCGTAAACCTCTGAATAGTGCCGCACCATTCCTTTGGGTGGAATATCTTCTTCATGTCTATCCTTTATCTTCATACCGCCCCCCCACCCCACCCTAGCAGCTGCAGTCTTATGGCATGTTTCAGGCTGACTGCTGCAAGAATTGAGTCTGCATCAGTGCATCAACATTCACACGCAGGCTGCTATGTCACTCTTGTCAGTGAACGCTATGCAGTCACCAGCAAAACTCAACACACCCAAAGATCGTACTATGAGCAGCAATTCAGAGTCGAGAGTTGCAGGCAGTTCCAGGCAGTACATTCTGTGCAGCAAGTATCGGTCTGTTACAGCATCAGCTAACGCTTGCAGTGCAAAACGTCGCATGGTAGACCACATGTGCATTCACCCTAATTCGATATATTTTTTAGTTTTTTGTTGCATACAAATCGCATTTTTTGTTTTAAATAATACTTGAAACAAAAAAAAATTCTTATAAAATTTTGCCTGGTTTTACGACCGCAACCCAATATTGATTTGTCGAACATCCTTTAAACTTGAAAGGGTTAATTTCAAAATTCCTCCAATGCCTGTACTCATAGAGTTCAGTGTACAGTGCAATATACAGCACAGCGATGTTGCAGCAACTCTGCAGTACTGGTCCAGGGTTGAGAGTCCAGGGCTGCAATGCATGGTACAGTATATGGTATAGTACAGTAACAGTGCAGTCACGGTTCCAGAAGCACTGCCGCAAAAAGCTTGCACTAGGCTTAGTACACACCCTGACCTACGCTGCTGCAGTGTTGTATCTATGATGCAGGTGTCAGTAGGATCAGCACACACCCTACCCTACGCTGCATTGCTGTATCTGTGATGCAGGTGTCAGTAGAATCAGCACACACCCTGGCCTACGCTGCATTGTTGTGTCTGTGATGCAGGTATCAGTAGAATCTCTCACTGTGAAGTCTGTTGGTGAGGCTGAGAGTGCCGGTCTATGGGGGCTGGATCGCATTGATCAGAAGACTCTTACACGGGACTACCTGTACCATTACTCGTATGTGGGCACAGGGGTGCATGTCTACACAGTTGACACAGTAAGTATACCATTACTCGTATGTGGACACAGTAAGTATACCATTACTCGTATGTGGACACAGTAAGTACACCATTACTCGTATGTGGGCACAGGGGTGCATGTCTACACAGTGGACATAGTAAGTATAGTGAAGAAGCTCTGCAGCCTGTCATATGGTTGGCATAGTCAGTCGTTCTTGTGCGCACGCTTTGTGATGTGTGAATTGCATGTTTGCAAAGTCAGGCTGGCTTTGCAAGCAACATATTTGCTACGAAATCATGCAACTCTACTTCATGCATGGCATGCTGTGCAGCAGGGTTTCTAGACGCTCTTTGTGCTCTTTGAATGTGCATCTGACAATGCATATTGAGATCGTTAGGTGTGCCTTTGACATTCGTCGAGTGTGCCTTTGGCATTGCCCATTGTGTGCCTTGGACGCTGCCCATTGTTTTTATGCTTTGCATTGGCATACAGGTGACATGCATGAACCTGAAATTGTAGTGCATGCATCAACAGCAATTCAGCCTGCATGTCCGAGCAAGTGAATGGGAGTGCAGGGCATCAACCCATACCATGAGGAGTTTTACGACTCCTCTGGTAACAGCAGAGTTGGCACAGCATACAGCTACGATACCACTGAGTACAATGACTGTAACGGTCACGGCACCCACATCACAGGCACCATGGCTGGTCTCCATTTTGGCATTGCCAAGGATGCCACCATACACTCAGGTGACTGTCACCAGCCTTTCTTGCTCTTGCTCTGATCTGCATTTGGTTCAGATCTCTGTTCTGGCATTCCTCAGCCAGCAAGTTAGGAAAGTCTTGAAATGCAGCTGCATTTGTCCACCAGTTATGAATTGTGATTGATAGTCTTTGCAATGGGTCAGCAGCCGGCGTGGACTCACAAGAACAAGAGATGCAAATCTCACCTGTGCGGTGCATTTGCAGTGAGAGTGACAAATCATGGCGGCAGGATACAATTACTCAATTGCTTCTGCGTCTGTCATCATGTGTGTGCGTACTTGCACTAGGTCAAGATTTGCAGACCGAACCTGTGCTGTGCATCTGCAGTGGACTGTGATGGCAAGACAGAATCACATACACACAATGATGTCTGTCATTCTGTACGTGTGTCCTCACAGTGTAAAGAGACTCAGATGTAGTGTGTGCGTCTGCAGTGAGAGCGGTGGACTGTGATGGCAAGACAGTATCACAATCCAAAATTGCATCTGTCTTCATATACGTGTGTTACTCATAGCGTCAAGAGACACAAATGTGAACCATGCCCTGCATGTGCAGTGAGAGTGATGGACTGCGATGGTGAGGGTGCAATGGCAGACATGCCATTATGTCTGTCTTCTCGTATGTGCGTACATACAGCGTCAAGAGACACCAACACAACATTTTCCATGCAACTGCAGTGAGAGTGATGGACTGTGATGGCGAGGGCGCAATGTCAGACATTGTGACTGGCCTGGAGTGGATTCTGGAGAACCTGGAGCTGCCAGCAGTGGTGCTGATGTCCATTGGTGGTGATGCCACACTCCTGCTGGACCAAGCCTGTGAAGCCCTAGTCACTGCAGGAGCAACTGTGGTGGTCGCTGCTGGCAATGATGATGAAGGTATGGGATCCAAACCAGTGCACAAAACTTAGTGCATTGTGTCTTGAGTTTTGGCGCTACTGACCTTGCAAACGCCACCCTGCTGCTGGATCAAGCCTGTGAAGCCCTGGTCACTGCTGGAGCCACTGTGGTGGTCGCTGCTGGCAATGATGATGAAGGTATGGGACCCAAACCAGTGGTAATTTAGGCACTTTACCAAGCTGTGTAAATCCGTGTATCCTTGGGAACTTGTATCTGAGATCCAGTCTTTCATGCAAACTAGTGGGACCCAAACTGGTGTACAAAACTCAGGGCATCGTGTCTTGAGGTTTGATGCTACTGACATTGCCAACAAAGTGGTTTGAATTGGCAAAATTTGAATTGGACATTTAGATTTGACATTTACCATAAAATGAGTGCGTGCAAAATGCAGCAGTGGCTGCAGTCATCAGCAGGTCAGTACACAAATCAAGCCTTCTGAAGGCACATGCATGTCTCCTGAGTAAGCCCAGCCAGGGACGGCAGCAGCAGGGCGCGAGCAACGCTTATGTTTTGGGGAATAGAATTCGGCCTACAATACAACTCAAGCCCTTACTTATGCCCTGTCATGACATCTTTCTGAGCTTTTGTTGTGTATAGGTCTGCAGATGTGTATATGTCTGTCAAGGCCTTTCTGGGATGCCATCAAGATCACAGCCTACACAGCTGAGTCAAAGCAACCCTGACTCTGCTTTGCAGCTCCTGCAGACTTGCCGAAGGATTCCGGATGGGCATGTATGATGCTTTTGTGTGCAGATGCCTGTCTGCTGAAGTCTTTTATGTGAGCAGTAGTGATTAAAGTGCAGCCTGTCGTAAGGTTAAACCTAATCCTGTAGTTTTCAGTTGAGGAGGTTTATCCTGAAAATATGCTTGTTGTCTATCTGCAGATGCGTGTCTGCTGAGCCCTGCTAGGGATGCAGCAGTCATTACAGTGGCAGCCATCAACAAGGAGGATGAAATGCCCAGTTTCTCTGACGGCGGGGTGTGTGTGGACGTCCTGGGGCCTGGCTATCAAGTCTTGTCGGCCTACTATGGCAGCGACACTGGCACTTCGTGAGTACTCCTGTGTTTGCCCTGCCCTTGCCCCTTGCCCTTGCCCTGCTCTGCCCTTAGCCTTTGCCCCTGCCCTGCTCTGGCCTTGCCCTTGCCTGCCCTGCCCTGTCTTGCCCTGCCCTTGGCCCTTGCCCTGGCCTGCCCTGCCCTGCCTGTGCATTCATACACAATGACATGAACTATAACATAAACAATGACATGAAATATGACACAAACAATGACATGAACAACGACATGCGCAATGTTGGCTGCAAATGTCTTGACCATTGTGCCTGCTTTGCCTTTGTCCTGCCCTGCCCTGCCCTGCCCTGCCCTGCCCTGCCCTGCCCTCCTCCTACTGGGTTGTCCTCATACTCTATTGAAAAAAACCGAACATCAAGGAAAACAACTCACAATTGTGCCTCTCATGCAAAAGAGGCTTTTGCAGAACGCAATTAAGACACTGGGAACAAATTTCGCGTACACAGTGCAAGAAAGCCATGCCTGGAAGGCTGACACAGTCAGTACAGTTCATTCATTCATTCACCTTATGGTCAGCCTGAATAATTCCCTGCACGCAGTCCTGTTTTGGCAATCACTATATGTTTAGTTTTGGCAGCTAATTACCAGCTACTGTCATATAGCATGGAGTGTTGTGTGCAGGGTGCTGAGTGGGACCTCAATGGCAGCACCACACCTTGCAGGCATAGCAGCCCTGTACCTGGAAGCTTACCCTTCAGCTGCTGCCTATCAGGTACACCATCTGCCCTTCCACCTGCCCACTACTCTGCCTTTCGAGTTATCCCGTTGTCTGCCCTGGTCTGCGTTTTGATGCATACAAGATAACTCAAACTCCTCCTGTCAGCACAAGTTCACAGAACCTTAACCCTAAATGAAACATGTTCACTTGGCAGCTTCCACAATGCTTAGCTTCACTTGTGCAATAGTCAGCTTCCCTGGCAGCTTATACAGCTTCAGTCTGGCTTCAGTCTAGCTTCAGTGTAGCTTCAGTCTAGCTTCAGCTCTGCTGCGCCTGTCAGCTGCCTGTCAGGCCTGCAGTACATCTGTACTCACTGCCTAGCTGCCCAATGAGACACACCTGATGCTTGTCACAGCATCACACAACCAAGCTCCTCAGCATTGCATGCACACACTACAGACAGACGTGAGTGCCAAGACTGTGCATGTAGGTACAGTTTGACTTTGTTTGTCCAGTTCTGAGAGTTGCAGGGATGTAAAACAGCATGTGACGACAGTAATGTTCATGTAGGTGCGTGCATCTATTCTGTCATCAGCCACATGGGGTGCCGTCGCTGCAGACGAACTGTACACAGACACTCCAAATGCCATTGGCAACAGCCTGCTGGTAGATCCTTTGGTCACACTGTGTGTGTCCTCTGGAGCTGATTACGTCAACATCACAGAGTCCAATGCTAGGTGAGCAACAGCTTCAGAATGATCTTTTAGCACTCAATGCCCCGCCCCTGCCCCTGCCCCTTCCCCTGCCCCTGCCCCTTGCCCTGCTCCTGCCCCTTGCCCTGCTCCTGCTCCTTCCCTGCCCCTCCCGTTCATCTCTTGCCCTGCTAATGTCCGTGTCTTCCTGGCCCTTGCCCTTGCAAGGGCAATTGCCCCTGCCCCTTGCCCTGCCCCTGCTCCTGCTCCTTCCATGCCCCGCACATTTATCTTTTGCCCTGCTGCTGTCCATGTCTTCCTGGCCCTTGCCCCTGCCCCTGCCACTGGCACTGTCACTACCCCCTGCCCACATACTCATGCCCCTGCTCACATGCCCCTGCCCTCAAGCCCTAACCCATGCATCCCTATTCCTTCCCAAGTGCCCCTGCCCATTTGCCCCTGGTGGTGATGCATGACCATCCCCAGTCTGACTGTGTCCACAAAGGTATGGAAACAAGACACTCGTCACATCAGTTTCCCCACTCTCATGGCTCCCTGTATCTGTTTGCAGGGACCCCATCTTCATCACTGTGGCTCTGGCATCAAAGCCTGCAGGAGTTGTGACTGTCACTGTCACTACTGTTGACTCAGCAGGTGACACACACCAGCTCTCTGTAAGACCCTCATGTACACTCTGCAGTGCATTTTTGTTTGCTACGCACAGACTGCAGCTCAGGGAAGGCCCTACGAGGCTGTCTGCAAATGACTGATCATCAAGTAGACTTGTCTAATAACAGACAAATACATTATTTTGGTACCATTTCAACGGTTGCGCTTCTATTGTTCAAATGCGTCAATCAACATCAACACTTGTCTTCTGAAAGGGAATCATTGATTTGCCAGGAAAGAATAAACATTACGCATATGTTGTTTTACTGCGTAAAACCATCAAATGCGCTGTAGCTCAAGGACACCACGGTACTATGGCCCTCAGAATGGCCATCCTTGCTTTGCTGAACCTCCCTGACATCTCTGTGTAGTTAGCAGCTGTGTCCATCTCACCAGCCTGTCACGAGTAACCATGCATGTCAAGATGGCATGTTGTTGATGTTGTTTAAACCGCACGTCTTATCTCATGCTACTATAAACCACAACTCCTATCTCATGCCACCCCTAAACCACACATTATATCTCATGCCACCCCTACACCCCAAGTCCTATCTCACTTTGCTGATACAATGCAGACCGGCTATCAGTGCCTCAAGGGAACCAGCCAGACACACTTCATCATGCTTGTCACCCACCCTTAATCTCTGAATGCCACCCCTAAACCGCAATTCCTATCTCATGCCCCCCCTAACCACCAAGCCATATCTCACATTAGTGATGCAATGCAGACCGGCTGTCAGTGCCTCAAGGGAACCAGGTGCTCACCTTCACCTCTTCCAACTATGCCACTGCTCAGCCTGTTATGCTGACGGTGGTCAGGAACAGACCTGCAGGTACCTCTTCTTCTTTTGCCATACAGCTGATGTTTGTGTGTGTCTGCATCTGTGTCTGTGTCCGTGTCCGTGTCCGTGTCCGTGTCCGTGTCTGTGTCTGTGTCTGTGTTATGAATTGTCTGTCTATCTGTGTGTCTGTGGCAGTAGATGTGTCTCTCTGTATCTCTGTCTGTGCGCCTGTCTCTGTCTGTTTATATGTCTATGTCTGCATGTGCAGCTGTGTCTGAGTGTCTGTGTCTGTGTCTGTGTCTGTGTCTGTGTCTGTGTCTGTGTCTGTGTCTGTGTCTGTGTCTGTGTCTGTGTCTGTGTCTGTGTCTGTGTCTGTGTCTGTGTCTGTGTCTGTGTCTGTGTCTGCATGTCCGGTCATGTCTGCATGTATGTCTGTTGACATAAACGCTTTCATGCACATGTGTGACCTATCTGGATCCTGCATTCACAGATACTTTGCCCTGCGATCTGTACTGTAACCCTGAACGATGAGTCATGCTAGAACCCAGCTTCATTGGTCATGCTTCTTCCTTTCAAGCTTTTACAGCTGATGCATGTCACCCTTTGTGTACACCTAGCCTGCACCTCTCAGCTGCAGCAATCTTGCAAGATCAATCATATCGCAGGATCTGGCAGCATCAAGCATCCTGGAAGGATTCTGACAGAATCAACTATTCTGGCAGGATTTACCATTGTGGCAGGTTCAACCGTACTGCATCCGAATGTGCGACCTTCAGAATCCAGCCATCAGTCACACTGACTGAACACGTGTCAGCGTTTGCCACGTGACTAAACATGTGTCAGCATTTGCCACATAACTACACATGTGTTGGCTTATGGTGAGTGCAGGTTGGGACCAGTTTGACTTGGACTTCTTTGTTTCCGCTCCAAAGACAACTGCCATTGACGGTAGCCACCACAAGATGGTGGTCTTTGACACCCGCAGTGTTCCCGGAGATACTGCTACCTTCCCCGCTGTAAGTTAGCCCTTTTGGCTACTCACAATGACACAATGTCCAGAAACTGAGAAAGTAGCATAGCGTGGTCTTGTCACTGTGCTTACTTGTGTATTTTTTCATTTGGGCGCAGATGTTGCATCACAAGTGCCAGACATACACACCAGCAGAGAAATAGGACAGAAAAAAATGGCAGAGACAACTGCTGGTTGTCATGCTTGTCTCATATCAGGTTTTGTGTTGCGCAGTTGATCACTGAAATCCCCTTCACTGGTACGGGAGACACCACCTACTTTGCAGATGACTACACCATCACAACCTGCACTGACTCCTCAGGCGTCTCAGAGACCATTGGCTCTCCGGTAAAGCACCTCATCTGCTTTTTGTCACAGACCTCTCTGAGTTCTGAGTGGTGTCTGCATGAGCAATTGTGAGCCATTTTGAATAGATGTGAGCGATTCACAATCAATCACATCTGAGTATTTCACAACGGATTTGAGCCACAAAATCACAAGCAGTACGCAACATAGGATGGTGTGCAGTCTTGTGAGTTATCAAGTGCAACAACCTCAATGCCTCTTGCAACCTTGCAACTTGAGCCTGCTGATGGTATGTCTGGTGATGATGAAGTATGCAGGGCACTGTCCACCAGACTGTGCATCTGTCGCAGAGTCTCAACCTCATCCCTGTGCTTCCCATACTGTCAGTCATCTTCTCTGCAGTACAGTCTGTACAAATATGTTCATCTGCTGCAAACCCTAAAGCTCACTGCCCCGGTTCCCATACCTTTGATGATGTTGGATGCAGGACTATGTGTACGCTTTCCAGCCGCTGGAAGCTGTGACTGTCAACATCAGCTTGTGTGAGAGCTCCTTTGATACCAAGCTCATCCTGTTTGAGGAGACTGATGATGACAGCAGTGACCTCACCTTGCTGTCCTGCAATGATGATGGCTGTGACACTCAAAGTTGGCTACAGGTAAGGCTCACTACATGCACACTCCACAGACATTACATGCACACTACATGCATACTAAACAGACATTACGTGCACTCTACATGCACCTTACACACACCTTAGATGGATTTAGGGAGATTGGGTGTGGCTTCTGGGGAATCCCAAACCACCAGAGATTTGCTTGTTGCTTTCTGCATGTAGGGGGGGGGGAGTAATGATACTGAACGCCAGTGATAACAGCAGCAAAGAACATATCAGCCGAAACGCCAAGATAATGTTGATATCTGCTGTGACAGAGCCTGCGTTTTGTGTCGCAGACAACTAGAAGCAGATATGACTCGCGTTTCTGGGTTTGCCTGCGCTGCAATCTAACTTGTAGCACCTTGCATTTCACTTTGCACGCAGACTTGAAAGCACGACTCTGTGATGCATGTGTAATAACAATCATTATGATTTAACGCTTTCCAGCTCATGCTGAGTTAGGTATGTGCAGGACAAGTCCTGTCTCTCCGTCAGTGCTGCCATCAAACATGTGACACAACCTTTGCCTGGGGCTGCAGGCAACCCTGAAACAAGCTGTGACGTACTTCTTTGCCTTGTGCAGCAGGCATTGCTGCAAGAAGCTGTGACATACTTCTTCGCCTTGTGCTGCAGGCAACGCTGAAAGCAGATGTGACATACTTCTTCGCCTTGTGACATACTTCTTCGCCTTGTGACATACTTCTTTGCCTTGTGCTGCAGGCAACTCTGAAAGCAGATGTGACGTACTTCTTTGTGGTGGATGGCTTTGATGGCGCATATGGTGTGTGGCAGTTCACACTTGAAGCCCTGGACAACAGCACAGTCGAGGGGTCACTGCTCTCGGGACCCTATGGACTTGCTGTTGCCGGAACCAGCTCTACCAACACCACAAGTGAGTCGTTTTGCTGTGAAGTTGTGCTGTCACAGGGTTCTGCTGAATGTTGGTGTGTGTTGATGGCATCACCAGGTGATATATGACAGAGTCTGAGTCTGATGTGTGCAGCGCACTTGTGTGCCCTGGCCTGCCCTGCCCTGCCCTGCCCTGCCCTGCCCTGCCCTGCCCTGCCCTGCCCTGCCCTGCCTTGCTTCAATCTCAACAGCATTATCTGTCTACAGGACTATATCATGCATATCACACGTTGCTCATTCTACAACATGACACCACTACAACCTTCGTGGTGTCAAATCCATCCCCCTGATAAGCTTGGAAATCTGTCACGCATGAGAAAGGCATTCTATAAGGCACCACATAGTACATCAGTCTTGTGTGTGCAGGCAGCAGTAACACCACATCAGTGGACCCCCCCCTGGACCCCCAGCTGGTGAATGTGGACTGGGGTGTGTGTGAGTGCAATCAGACAATGCAGGTACACTTCTTGTTTCCACGCTGTGGTATCTGATGCATCTCATACTTTAGCTTATATTGAATAAAAAAGCTGTGCAGGGTGTCTGTTCTGCGCACTGACCAACTCAATGGTCTGTTGTTAAGAGACAAATGTGGCTTTGGCATGAAGCTGTCACACTCTTTGTTGCAGGGCTTTCTGCCCACACACACAAACACATCATTGGCTGACTGAAATCCAAGAGCTATGCGCTACCAAGCAACTGCGTTGGTGTATGAATGCACTGGTCCTTTCCCTTCTATGTTGTGATATTCTGTTTTAGCCTGCATACAGCATGTGTACGTAACATTTGACATGCCTCATCTTGAGACTGATAACTTGACAATTGGCACAAATCCATGTTCAAACTGGTATGACACAACTCCATCTTCAAGCTGGTGGATGGGGTTTAGCAACACTAAAACCTATGCTGGTACCTCCATCTTCACACTGTTGTCAACTTCTGCTGCAGGACGTGTCCCATAATTGCCAAGGGCAGTACGACCTGCTACCCATGTCCCAGTGCGCAGACACAGCAGTCACTCCTCTGGGCTACAAGACCTGTAATGGCTCCTGTTACTACTCAGATACGGATCATTACCTGTATGAGCCCTGGGGTAGCTGTGATGCTACATGCGGTGGTGGAGTGCAGACTCGCACTGGTGAGTCATGACAGAGACATAGGGTTTTCACACATACCTTAAACGTGGCGGCTTGACTGCGGTCAGGACCTTCATGCCTGCACGTGCAATCCCTGTGTCTGCTGGACTTGCCTTTTAGGGTTGAAGGTCTAGGGTATTTTGTACAGTGATACTCACAAAAGTGCCTGTACAAGTACAGACGGAGTCAAGCTTGGCAGCTCTGACCAATACTGTGCATCACAACTCAAACATCAAAAAATTGAATTTGTGCATCAAACATTATTGCATTTGTCCTGTTGCAGTGTCGTGAATTACATTGTCAATAGCAGTCAAAAGCAGTCTGTGTAAAGTCTGTGCAAATGTGTGCAGGAACATGTGTGACCTCAAGTGGGACAGCCACGACTGGCTGCACCAATGGAACATTCAGCAGGTCCTGCAACACAGCCCCCTGCTCCCCCACAGCCTGGCTGGTGGGTCAGTGGGGGGCCTGCTCCAAGACCTGTGCTGACAGCAAGGGGGCAGGCACGCAGACACGCACGGTGGCGTGTTACCAGTACACTGACAGTAACACCACTACAAAGGTAGGTGACTCTTGCTGTGATGAGCAAGGATTCTGCTTCTGCAGACGGCAACAGTTGCTGTGTTGACAGCTAAGCAGCATGTTTTCACTGGTGCAATGATCACATGCAAAGCCTGTGTTAGTGGGGTGTTGAAGGTTCATCTCCTGAGAATGTGAAGATGCAAAGGCTTGTTGCATATGTGTCTCAGGCTTGCATGCCGTTTGGTGTCCAGCACGCGGCAATGCGCAACTTCAGCTGACAAAGGTGCATGGTTACCGCATAAGTCACAAGGGCTCTTTCTTCTGTTCTGTTGTAATCACTAAAGAAATGGCTCCAGCATGTCTCAGAATTCTGACTGGGACAACAGCTGCTGGCGTCGATGATGAAATATGGGTGCTGTTGCTCAAAGAACATATGCATGCTGCCGGCCTCCATGTGATGTTCATGCAAACATTGACAAAAGTGTTCCACACTCCTTGCACAGGACATTGCATGTGCTATGTCTGCAGCTTTTCAGCAGCAGCTGAACTGCTGCAACATGCGATCAAGCTTCAGAGTTGCCTGTTATGCCACAAATGCATATCCACCGTCACTTTTCAGCATGTCATGTTTCTCAATCCGGCTGGTATGGGACGTGTCTGAAATGCAGGTTGCAGACAGTTTGTGCAATGCCACCAAACCATCTACAAGCAACAAATGCAATGGGGGCACGCCATGCACTTTCTGCAGTGGAGAGAGAGCCAAGTGCAACGGCCATGGCATCTGCAGCAATGTCAAGGGAGCCTGTGTTTGTGACAGCAGTTACTCGGTACGCTCACGCATGTAGCAGCTGTGGAAGTGCATACAACATAGAGGCATGCGTGTGCGCATGCATGCATGCAAGTTTGTGTGTGTGTGTGACATATAGCGGATGTATGGCTCGCCCTAATGCTGCATATTTCGAGTGACAATGGCACCAGGGTTGATGCCACTGGCATTTGGCTAATCTACTGATTCTTCTGGTGCCACTTTTGCTCAAAGAAGGCAGTCTTTAGGAGTCTGGGTGAAATGACTCTGCCTGTGCACAGCGTCACTTGTCTGGCACAGCATGGCATGACTGACATTTGCCTTGTGACATGCAGGGCACCTTCTGCAATGTGCCATCAACATGTGATGGCGTGGCTCTTGCCGATGGCACATGCTGCCTGTATGAGCTTTCCAGGAGTGGTGACTGTTGCGAAGTAGTGGACAATGACATGGAGTGTTGCAAAAGCGGGGTCTTGGATGCTGCTGGGGTGTGCCAAGGCACAGCCGTTAGCATTGACTACAATGGCCAGACTTGCACCGTAAGGCGTTGCCTGTTCTTTCTGTCTTGCTATGCTTTCTGAGCTTGTCACTAAGACGTCCAGACCAAAACCTGGGTGTGAAAATCATGAATGTCATGGTTTTGAGCTACATTGCAGCAAGGCAGCTTGCGCTCAGGGCATATTGATGAGCAGCAAATGTCACATATGCAGCTATAAGGGGCTATGTTGTCTAGCACTGTGTTGTAATGAGCTGCAGCTCAAATCTGAGACTGCTGTTGTTCAGTGTACCGATAGACTGGCACTTGTATACATGTATTGTAGGCATACAATGCTGAACTGAAGTTGGTCTGCGTGAATGTAGAAAAGCAATGCTCCACTGCAGCCTTGATTGTTGCTGTAACTGCTGCAGGGTGCACTGGACGCCACAGGGGCTTGCTGTGACGGAGTGGTGGACAACTTTGGTGTGTGCAATGGCTATGATGCGTCTGGCATTTTCCAGGTCATACTGGCTGAGGGCTCCACCATTACTGCAACGGCCACTGCTCTAGGCCTTGCAACCTCTGTCTTGACCTCGGCCTCAGAGTGAGTCTCCCTCCCAAGTCTTCTGCTAGCTGTGGCATCCACTTTTGTCTCGTTTGAGGTGTTTGTGGTGTTCCCTGCTCACTTCTGACCTTGCAGCAGTTTTGCATGCTGGTGAAAATGCAGTGTGTGCTTGCAGGGCCGCCACCAACATCACCAGCAGCTTGGTGTCTGCTTTGTCCCTCGAATCAGCGTCAAGCAGCGTCACGTCACGCAAGCTGCAGCACTTCGGTGGTGCAACGAGCAGGGCTGTCAGCGTTTTGGCGGGCAGCCTGAGACGACTGCAAGCTTCATTAGCCGATGAGGGCAACACGACTGCCCACATTGCATCAAGCACAACAGTGACCGCCAACTCCACCACCAGCATGCTTGTGTATGATATCGCAGCAGCTTCAGCCACGTCCGCGGCAATCACTTCAGCTGCGCTGACCTTCGGACAGGCTCAGCTGCTACTCAGCGACGCCACGGCTCTGGACGATGTGGTGCTGGCCATTGCAGCCGTTGCTGTTTGTGGAAATGGGGTGTGTGAACTGGGAGAGCGGCCCAATGCAACCGCTATTGGAGTGAACGCCACAGGTACTGGTTTTGGCTCTTCTCTTTAGCCATTGTGTCAATTTGTAACATCATACACCTGTGGCGCCTCAGAAGCACAAGGAGGATATACAAGCACCTTTCGTTCACCCTTCACAATCAATTTAATCCCAGACTTGGCACTCGCAAACTGGTTCAGAGTAGCAGGATTGTGGCAACTGGTCAAAAGCTGCACCTGGCCTACGACATCATCACAAAGATGTGCTGAAAACCCTGTTATGCACCCTACGTCTGATGGGTTCACACCTCAAAGGGATCATTGTTGAGTCCACCTGATGATACAATGCAAGCTGCTCTTCAAACCCTAGCTAACACGCCTTTCAAAAACCTGAGCACATTCATATAAGCCAGCTTGCTTCTGCAGGTGGCTGCCCCGAGGACTGTTTTGTACCCTATGTGGTTTGTCCCATACCCACAGGCTCTCTTTCCATGTGTGGTGGGACTCCAAGGGGCCAGTGCCTCACCAGCAGTGGTGCATGTGCCTGCAGCACTGGTTACTCTGGGGTTGACTGTGGCAAATGCGCTCTAGGGTACTCGAGGGAGGGCATGCGGTGTGTCTTGGAGAGTGAGTATCTCTGCCTCCTACGGTTCTAGGGTAAAATCCCACATTGCGTATTAGATGCCCCTTAGCTCATTGTACCTTGCTACACCTACACCCTTCATGATGCTTCCCTTTGCCCACACCTGTGAGGACTGTCTTGCAACAGATTGCCTTCCCTGTATGTTTGGCCATTGCTTTGATGTGCTCTGGGCAATAGCACCCTGCATGCTTGCAAGTGTTGAGCTTGAGGACTTGCTCACACAAGCAGTAGCAACTTCTGTTCCTTCAGCAGTGTGCATGCAGCAGTTCCTGGTGTGCCAGACGTCCACATAGCGGCATAGATCACTTCACTGCACCTGCAACAACTTTGTCAACTAGCTGTACAACTCAGAGTGGATGAGGTTCCATAGTCAGGTGCTGACCAGCTGTCACACTGAGTCTGACTGCGTGTGTGTATACAGGCTTAGAGCTGGCTTCAGACAAGTGGGCCTGGTACTGGTACCTCGTTATTGCAGTTGTTGGTGATCTGGTCCTAGCTACCATAGTCTACATGGCCTACAGATGGTGGAACAGACGGCACAATGCTCAGACTACTGCTGCATTTGAGCAATCAAAGCTGGGGACTACAGCAGTCCCCACAGCTGGCAGGGCTCCTGTCCAGATGACTGCCTCGGCAGCTGCTGGACAGCCTGGTAGTAACCCTTACTACAACAGGAGCTTCACGCCAGCGCCTGGCTTGCAGCAGCCACTGCGGTCAACATATGCATATCCTGGTGCAGCTGCACGGTAGCTGTCAGTCATGGTGTCTCGCCCATTGTGGGGTTTTGTAAACAGGCAGTCTTGCACACCTTGACAGGTCGTGCAGAGCTGACTAGATTACATAGCAGTCTTCAAGCAGGACAGCTTTTCACTGCGTTCATGTTGTGTCGAGTCAAAGGGTGCCCTCTCATGTCTTGTTACTCTGCGTAGGATAACAAAGTGCTGATGACGCAGCCTCTTGTTCAAGCGCTTTCATTTTGCCTTCAACACTTGGTGTCTGTAGCGCTGCATCAGCACATGGCCGAGATCAGTCAGGTTAACAATCGTGTGAGGTGCTGTGATGGCCCTTTGTATGCAAGGCCTCTACAAATGAGCACGCAGACAACAAATTAACTGCTTACATCTACTGGTGTCTGCAGCAACAGCAGATGAGAACTAAATAAGTATGAGAAGGGTCTTTGGTGTTCCTTCAAAACAAGGCCGGGTTCCCCAGCGTTACCATATCATTATGCTAATGATATATAATATGCAGAGGTTCCATCTATTACACCGCCTTCCAGTGGGCAGTCTAGTAAAAAGCATGCTGAGTATTACCAAAAGACAGCATAGACAAAGCAAATGACCACAAAAAGTTTGATGCTGAGTCCAGCCCTCAGACAAAATGAATGCCCTTCAGTGGGCGGCTCAGCATGACATTCAAATTGTGCTAAACACTCGAGATAAACGCTCGAGACTGCTTAATAGGCAGCAGCATGAGGTATAACTTCAGAAAGACAAAAGATGTGAACCACGGGATCAAAAACACCGGCCTGGCTTGTCAGCATATCTGAATTTGACGACAAAAAAAGTTTGAACAATGTAATCCCAGCCTTGGATGTCTGCAGGTAATAAAAAGATAGTCCCACAGCATGTCAACTAAATTGCGCTGTCAATGAACACATGCTAGAATCCGTCTTCATAGGAAAAAGACTTCAAGCTCCAGCGTCTGAGCAACCTGTCTGCCAGAGAGGCATCAGTCAGACTGTCATCCTTGCATTCAACAGCTTAGCACCAACATCTTCTTCTTGCCCTCTGTTCTATCTGTAGTCAGTGTACGTGAAACAGTGGCATAGGTTGTCATCTACAAAGGGTAACAGCAACCAAGCCAAGAAATCCCTATAGGGTTTAGCCAAACCCTAAACCTCGTGTCTGGCATTCTCTGTTGCAGCATATTCGTTTTTGACCAGGGAGTCAGCCTCGGCCGCCGCCAGAGCCCTCTTCCTCTTCTTCTGCTTCCACAGCATGACAGGCACCACCACAGCAGCGACGAAGATGACAAGGACCATGATGGCCAGGCCGGCCTTACCCCCCTGGGAGTGGGCCCCTGAGGGCTTGGGTTCTGGAGCCCACTCCTTGGCCAGGATCTGGGTCTTCATCATGCACCCTTCCTCTTCGTGGGGCAGGATGTGGCAATGCAGCACTGCATACCCAGTCCCTGCACAAATGCAGTGTGAAGGAGTCAGAAAGCTGTCTGGGAGTCATGCTGCATTGAGCTGTACTGTAAAGCAGTAGCATGACTTAGGACAGGGTTCACTGCTGAGCCACATTGAGTAGCCACATTCAGTACCATGACTCAGCACAGAAGTGACAGCTTTCATGCTCAAAAGTCAGTAGCTGTGCAGATTTTCTGTACAAAGCTGTTTCGAGGTTGCCACTTACATATTATGCAAAGCCACAATTGCCTATTCTCATGATAGATTGCACTGCCTTCGTCACAAAAAAGCCAGAATCTTTCCATTGCAGAGACCACTGTGTCGCTGAGCCTATCTGATGTCTGACACTTGCGCGACGTAACTGTATGGTCTATGTCATCACACTATGATGCACTGCAAGAACTGTTGAAAATGGGGTTCAAAGTGGGCCAGGAGAGATTGGGGGGCCGGGGGGGGGGGGAGGTTGGGTTTAAGGCGGACTGCAAAGATTGACACCAATGTCTGAGCCCCTTACCAGTGATTTCATAGGGTCCTGGCACCCAGCGCACAATAGCTTGGTAGCCAATGTTGGGCAGCTCTAGAGTGTCGGCCCAGTCACCAATCCTCCAAGAACCATTGTTGGCATCACTGTCAATACCATCTGGTAAGGCAACAATCTGAAACCTGCATGAACCGCATCACAGGCTAGGCACTCATGTCATACAGACAGCCACATATTCAGCACGAGGTTCATGGGTACTGTCGGTACTGCAACTTGTGCCTTGAGCAACACAGCAGCAGAGGCACTTCAGGGACATTTCTTTGCTACATCATGCAATGTCAGCATCAGCTGTGAGTGATCATGAAAGTAGACAGAATGTTTCAACTCCTGCATAGTCAAGATAACACTCCAATATATGAATATGAATGTATGTCAATCATGCTGCTACTTCAATACATTTGTGTAAATTTTGAATTTCAATAGAACAATAACAAAGGCATGTTTCAAAATGGAAATGATCAAGGCATGCAGTAAGTTATTGTACAATGTGTCACAAGCGCGACATGTATGCTTTGTCAACATGAGCGACAGAACTACTCACGGCTGGGTGTGGTGGTGGTAGGGGTGCACGTTGATGTTCCACAGGCTCAGCTCATGCAGCTCTCCAATGACTTCCTGCATTGCGTTGGCGTCCTGGTAGGTCAAGCCATTCAGGGCGCATGCACTGGACCCCGGCCCGGGCACCTGGGGGTTGGTGAAGTTCAGCAGTCCACTGTTGCCAGTCTTGGGGATGATCTCGTTTCTGTATGTGGCATTCAGCGAGGTGTCCCTGCGGCATTGTAGTGAGTCAGATAGACAAGAAAAGGAAAACGAGACAAGAAAAGGCTACGCCTTTCGGCGTCAATTTGGTGAGAAGCCCAGTATTATACCAGGCTGCCCAGGGGTGAGTCAGATATAACAAATGTAATGCTGCATTGCCAAAAGGTCAGAACCATTGCTTTGATGCACAGACCATCAGGCCGCTCCTGCCTGTTTAATCTGGTCTTCTCTGGCCGCCAGTCATCATACTGCTTCACATTTTGTTCGCAAAGCATCGTCAGCTTTTGCCCTTCATCCAGAGATGTTCTGGTTCTTCTGATGGGTGCTAGTCAAAATACCAAGCACAGGGTTCTCACAGTTCCAAAAACTCAAAGCATCTCCAGCTTTTGCCCTTCATCCAGAGATGTTCTGGTTCTTCTGATGCGTGCTAGTCAAGATGAGGAGTACAGGGCTACCACAATTCTAAAAAGAGATCGCACAAATACCTGAGGTCTTGCTGGTAGGCCGGCCTCTGGGGGGTGCAGCTGCCAAAGGGGTCTGCTGGCACGGGTGCTGCCCCAGCCACTGCCGCCTGAAGCAAACATGAAATTCTCCTTTGTTGCGCTCAATCACTTAGAAGTCTAATGCCTTACTGACTACTGGCCCAATCCTCCACAGGAGTTCCTCCAGAGGAGGTAAGACATTGGCAGACATCAAACCTCATAAGATGACATTGCCATGCATGGAGCTTGTTGCAGGTCTGTCTTGTCTTGGTGGTCCTTGGTGACAAGCAGGCTGGTATGCTGCATGGTGTGACTCTGTGCTATGCAAGAAGCATAGTGTCTGCCAGGAACGCATCAGGCTTGCAGCTGCATGCTTTTGCCAAGAACTAAAAAGCTGCCAGTGACACAGACAGCCATGTGTTCCCCAAACCAAATTTCACAACATGGGCTTGGGAACAGTGCTGGCGTCGTCATGCAAACAGAATGCACTGTTGGTATATTTGACCAGAGTGCACAGTAGTTGCGCCCCACTTTACCACCAAAGCATGTCCAGCGTCAGACAGACACATACATGTACAGAAAGTTGGCGAAGAAGACTGACCACTTCAACAGTTGCCATGATGGGCTGGTTGATAACATCACAATGGGATGAGCCGCATCCCGGGTCTTGGATGCCAAATTCGCCCTGGCCCGATTGCAATTGGTAAGTTCCAGCGTCGCACTGGATCAGCAGCTCAACCCTGCATACAGACAGACACACTCACATACATACAGATACACTCACCTACAGACAGACAGACATATTCACGTACAGAGACACTCACATACATACAGACACACTCACATACAGGTAGACAGACAGAGTCACATACAGAGACACTCACACTCACATCAACACAAAGATGTGACAGCAGTCTGGAGTGCAGTGCCCTTGTAAAGTGTCGTGTATATGCTGTACCAATACCGTAACACCGGTGGTCTACCTGACTGATGTTGCAGCGGCTTGCGTCCAATATATGTCAGACTGTGAGTCTTGACACATCAAAGGTACAAAACTGCGTTTGAAAATCAGTACCAGCAGTTGTTCCTCATAAAGTCAAGAGGAACGGCAAACAACGTCTGCGTCAAATGGATGAACTTGCCTGTTTGCGGCGGCAAAGACAATGTTGTCAGTGAGGCGAGGCAGCTCATTGACATAGTTTGCGTCTCGGCTGTAGAGGCCCATCACGCAGCCCGGCTTGTCAAAGGAGAGATGCATCCACTTCATGGTGGCTGCCTCCACCAGGATCCACCTGTACACAGTGCCAGCCTGCATGGCCATAAGCACAATCAGCAAATGGTGTGATTTTTGACAGTCTCACATTCTTTTCTAAAACATTAAGGCCAAAAAGAAATGTCATCCACAAATTCTTTGGGTACTTTTGGAAGTGATCAGTACCATGTATACTAAATGCCAGCAGGAACAATTGTCTGCAGCTTGTGCACACGTTGTTGATGACACTATGTGAACTGGAATCACACTTGGCTTTTCAGTATATTGACGCCAAAAGGTGAAGTCTTGTCTTTTCTTGAACTGGAATCTTTGCAAGTATGTTCTGTTCCTGGTGCACTACATTGCATGCAAGGCAGCTCCAAGGTGCAGCTGCAAGCTGTCACATGTTACCCATGAGTGTGCAAGTACATCTAGATACATGCATAAAGTAGGCAACTTGGCACCAACAACACAACCAGGAGGACTTACATTCATGCTGATGACAGGCTGGTAGGCGCCGTTGATAGTGGCGAACAGGGCATTGGACCCACTGGTGTAGAAGGGCAGCAGAGAAGAAGAGTTGCCAGAGTCTGGGCCGGTATCCCCGGTGTTGTCCCATGTGGTCACAGCAGTGCCTGCATGTACACAAGCATGTGATCAGACAAAAGCAATGACTTCAGGCACGTCCAACCAACCATCCAACCAACCAACCAATTATTATAGGGTGACAGACCAGAGACACCATCAACAGGAATCCTGACAAACCCCGACACATACAGCTGTTGGAGACCAGCTAGTACAGCAGGACTCCTTGCATACTTTGAGGTTTGCACATCATGAGATTGGGATCCCAGATGGAGATGGCAGCCAAATATGCCAGACCCAATGCCAGCATGTGTTACAGCACAGGTCAGTTGTGGTTGCGGTCATACACTGGACGCTTACCGTCATCAAGGGGCTTGGGCCCAGCGCAACAGAGGGGGTCACCCGCAATGGACCCCACAGAGTTGGCAATGTAGCCATCATCGATGGGACCAGTGGCGTTCTGGATGTTCTGAGAAGCATCGGTGAAAACAGCTAGCTGGAAGGTCTGCAGCACCACAGATTGATCAGACTACTCAAATGGATCAACCTACTGAAACGGATCAGACTACTTACATGGATCAGACTACTTGCACGGATCAGAGTAGTCAACCAGATCATGACGTGATGATGTTCTGAAAGTGTGGCAAAACAAAAGCATCTCAAAAGGTTTTTCAGATGTGTGACAGCTCTGTTTCAATGCTGCAACTGCAGACAGTTGGACTTGATTCAATCACTCCAGCGTGCAAACTTTGCTATAAGCATGCTGCCAGAATGGTGGTCATTGCCATCATTGTGAGCATAAATCCATTTTGTTTATGTTGGGGGTTTTTTTGTGGTGTGTCTTTAGGGCTCCTCAGGGAAGTCAGGAGACAATAACTCTGTAAATTCCGGAAATGCTGAGACTGAATGAATTAAAATGAATGAATTCATTGGTAGCAGAACAGGTGCACATGTGCTCACCTGGAAATGCAGAATGATCTCATTGCTGTTGTCAGCAGGGAAGAACTGGCGCATATTAGCACATGAAGCGCTGCCCAGAGGGTCAAAGCCGCCGTTTGTGTTGACATCAATAATGACAGGCACTGTGGCTGTGTGCGTCTGTAGGGAAGAAGAGCCATGATGGTGAGGGTGAATCCTGCAATGAGTAAACACCCAAATCTTAGAAGCCGGAAGTTGTGGAACACACCATAGCTGGAGTGTCATCAATTCAGTCTCAGTGCTAGAAACGTGTGCAACCTCACGCTAGATGCACAGTGTCTTCTTGTCAGCCAACAATCAATCAATCAATCAATCAATCAATCAATCAATAAATACTATAAATGGCCTGGGGGCCAACTGAGCACAATTGTGTTGTGAGACAGATGTTTGAGCTGACTCTGAGTGCTTCTCATGCACAGGCTTGGTAGACAGGCTATTGTTTCTGGTGCAAGCCATGTGAGAGCCAAATTTGACTAAGTAGTCACTGCAGCATGTTGACCACTAGCAGCACAATATAAGTACAGGGCAGCACAATTGCTAGCCAAAGCAGTTGGCAGCTCATGGCCCAGAAGTCAAAGGCTCACACTCACCACAAAGCCCCAGGTGAGGCAACTTCTGCAATGTCATACTGGTAGTAGTTGCACGAGCCTGGCAGGATGTCTGCAAAGATGTTGTCTCCTCTGTAACAGTCAGAAGAATCATCTGGCACAGGGTCACAAGCAATGTTATCTGTGCCAGGATTGCCATAGAACCCATGCAGATGGTTGGCTAGAATGTTGACGTCCTTGAAGACGTTGATACCGCCCACCTGTAAAGCATGCTGGAGGGTCTGAGACAAGATCTGGAGACTATTGAAGGTTTAGGAAGGCCAAAGAAAACTCACGTCGATAGGATTGGTGTATGAGCCATAGGAGCTATTGATTTCTCCAATAGCAGTTGGCTCGTACGAACTGAGGTTGTTGCACACCTTCAGCCGAAGGGTTCCGCCTGCAGAAGCAGGCGACCTTGCAGCGAGCAAATCCATTGGCAAAAGGTTGGAGTCCATCGCAGGACTGGCACTTCATGGTGCGGGATCACGGTGCGAGCTGAACGATCAACACACCTTGTTGCACTCGGATCACGCCGGCAATTAGAGCCTCGTTGTAAGTCCTTCCAGTGTACATGATGTATGGATCATCAGCGCTGGTGTTGTCACCAGGACCCTGTGTGAAAGCTAGCGTTGCTTGTCATACTTCAGTCTGCAGAGCCGGCTGCGAGTAGACGTGGTGCAATACCTGTATTGTCGCAGGCAACATGTTGAGCGTGATCCAGTCATTTACAGGCTGCAGTTGTTGAAGCGTGGGCAAAGGTGAGCCCTTGGTGATGTCGAGAACAGGAAATGTAGTCGTTTGAGCTACGGCGCTCCCCACAGCAATTGCAGCTAGCAGCACCGCTGCGGCAGTTCGAACAGTCATGCCGCTGAAGTGGGTGATACACGCAAATGTGAAACGGCGTGTGGACTCAATCGCTGTCCTTTTGGCCGCGTACAGCGTGCAGCTCAGTTGTATGCAGAGCACGCGCTGAGCACACCCACAGTGACTAATCAACTTTATCGAAAGGGCAGGGCAGGGCGTTCTGGGACACAACTTTTAGCTGCAGGCTACTTTACAACCTCAGCCTCGAGGTCTGCTAACATGCATAGGAGGAGCCTTGAACTCAGTAAGCTCATGTGCAATCCAGATGAACTGGTTAACACTGTTCATGTGAAGAATGGGGAAATACGTGCACAGCATGAAAGCAATTGAGCTCAAAGTGCTCAGAGTAACATATTATATTTCATAGTGTTATACTGCTGGCCCATAGACCGGCAATCAAGTGCACATTATACAACTCAATCCCACATGCACACTTCCTACTAAGATTGTACGTGACTGTTGGCAGCTATCGCTGATTGCTGACTGACGAACAGGTAAGTACATGACGCATAAGTGTGTATTGTGGAGCTGGACTCAGATTACTGCTTCAGCATATCATATTTATTCTGAACTCATCAGCTGTGAAATCCAGCTCGCTGCAGTTATCTTGCACCAGAGGCCCCCACTGGATGAACCTTGAGCCGATGCAGCTGGTGCAGCTGCCACCAAACTCATCCAAGAACTCCAAAGGGCTGCAAAGCAGAGCGCCCACATCATGGCCCAGCTGGGCATTCAAGAACTGAAGGACTAAGACCCCCTTCCATCTGGGGTCCTGGCTGTGAGGGGCAAACATCTCCCTCAGCATCTGCCACACCCGCTCCACAACTCACCCACACAACCGCTAGTCTGGCTGAGTCTCCAGGTTTGTCTGGTCAAACCCCTCAAACTTGCGCCGCATCACCTCAGCCCTGTCAATGGTACCAGCTTTGAGGTGTGAGTCACCACACATGTTGACATCCTCCTCAGACAGCACACCATCTCTGACAGCGTCTACAAGGTTGAACAGCCGATGCTGGATGACCTGGATGTGGGTCATGTCGTCACTGTTGCGGGTGTGGGGGGACCATGCAAACCTGGGTTGGGCGCCATTGGGGCGCTGGCTGCATGTCACTGCGTCTAGTGCCACCATTTGCAGGGCTAGGAGGTCATTCCAGACTCTAGCAAAGTCACCCTGCAGCTGTGCCAAGTGCTGGGCCTGACGAGTGTATGCCTTATCTAGCTTAGCATAGCCAGCTTGCCACCTGAACAACACAATGATGCTTGGACTCAGAGCAAGCAATGGTTTTTGACAGATGAACAAGGAAAGGAAAAGAAACGAGAGGAAACAAAAGGACAGGAAACGAAAGGAGAGCGTTACATGACTCAGCATTGGTTTTGAGGGTGAGGTGTGCAGGGTGTTTATGTGTTTGCTGCAATGATCTGGTGACACGATGTGTGTAAACATCGGCGTCTCAAAGTCAGTAGTGCTGGCAGCCACTGAAAACTAAAATAATCACTGAAGCAACCACAAGACAGGACAGAATGTGCACGCACAAAAATCACATCTGTGTGAGACACTATCACTGTGCAGGGATGGTGCTTCCGCTGTGTGGACTGAACATGCATGCTTTGCAGCTGTGCACTGAGTCAACAGCACGTGCATCAAGCAGAGTGGTTGGTGTACCCTGAGTCTTGATGCTCAAGCTCCTTGATCTTGCGATGCAAGGCTGCCATGGTCTCTCCATCCTGGTCTGATGCCACATCCTCCTCCTCCTCACTCTCACTGACCTCCCTCTCATCCTCCTCATATTCTGAAGCCTCAGCAGCCTCTTCTTTTGCAGCATCCTCTTCTTCAGCAGCATCCTCTTCTTTGCTGCTTGAGACCTGCTCACCAGTCTCTTCGTCTTCCTCTGATAGGGAGTCATAGACGGGATGCTCCTCGTCCTCTTCATCATCCTTATGTGAAGAAGAAGTGGAGGCCTCTGCAGCCCTGGCGCGAGAAGCAGAGATATTTGCAGCAGGAGGAGTAAAGGTGTCTGCATTCTGAGCAGATGAGCTTGGGATTGGAGCATCCCTGCTGTCAGCTGTGATGCTGAAGTCCTGATGCTGTACTGCTGCTGCTGTCAGGGGGACCACTGCATCCCCAGTTGTCTCAGCCTCACAGCCGGGGACAACTGGAGGTCCATCTGTGCTGACATTGGTGCTGCCAGCATCTTCAGCTGAGCTTTGGATGGCAGCTGAAACTCCACCAGTGATTTGATGCTCAGCAGCGTCCACAGCAGGTGTGGGGATTGTTGGACCATTTGAGGATGTGGTGGAGCTGGTGCTGAGGACTGCTGAAGTCCCAGATGAGCCAGCGATGCTAGACATTGTGACTGCCTTGCCTTCCTGGTCATCTTCTTCATCCTCACTGCTGCTACCATCACTGTCATCCTCATCAGCATTACATGAAGGTGAGTCTTGGGCAGGCTCTGGCTGCTGCTCATACTCTTCCTCTTCACCTACCCCATCATGTTCTTCCTCTTCAGCCTGATCAGCCGCTGCATGCGCGATGGATAAATGAGCGCTGTCCTGCTCTTCATACTCTTCCTCTTCAACATCACCGACCTCTTCTTCGCTGTCAGCTTGATCAGCTGCTACTTGGGTGGTGATGAAGTGGGCAGAGTCCTGATCAGCATTGCTGCCGTCTGTCTGATTGGCACGCTCTTCTTCCAGGTCACAATCAGGGCTGCTGCTGTCAGCATGTTGCCCCTGGACCGCTGTCTCAGAGGTGTAAGCATGCGCTGACTGCTGAGCAGCCAAGGAGGGCGCAGTCCGTGCCTGTTCGGGCTCTGGTGAAGGGGTGTAGTCCAGCTGGGCTGTGGCAAGAGGGTGGTCATCAGACAGGGTGGGGGCCTCATCAGGCAGTGATGGCCGGGGAGTGTCTGGCCAAGCCTACAGATTCAGACAGTCAGTTCAGGAGGCTGCTATGAAGTGCACTCCAGAAGCCGCTACATAGCTCTGCACTCTGGACACAGAATCACAGAGGGCTGCAGCTGGGCAGGCACACGGCTGACTTCAATGCTCAAAGCCTGGTCCATGCGCTACTTCAGCTCTTGAGATAGCCACAGCTTGTTCTTGCTGCTGCAGCTGTGAAGAAGAATCAGGGTTGGTGCTGTTGCGGTGAACCAAGCTTGCTTAAAGGTCAGGGTGGAAAGCAGAACAGAAGAAGTTGCATGTTGCTCCCTTTCCAGACGCTCTCTAGCAAATCTGGCCAGAAGACTTCATGCCGAGCACATGCAGAGCAGGGCTGCGGAAACACTTTCTGCCTGGCTAGCATATGCTGAGCAACGATTGGAAGGGGGGGAAGGGGGGGAGGCAGGGGGGAGGGGCATGCTGGGGGCGGGGGAACAAGTCTCAAGCTGCTGTAGAGTATTACCCATGACCTTTCACAACAGACAGTGTGTTGACATTTGGACACAGCATGCAGTTAGAGCTTATGGTGTAGAGCATAAAGGTAGAGCGTACCTCTGCGTGCATGTCCTGTGCAGGGCTGGACTGTGTTGAGGGCGGCAGGGTGGTGGCACAACCTACCAGTTGTGGTGCTGGCCTGTGAGGTAGGTGTCCGCTCCGTCTTCCAGACTGGCAATCCTGTTCATCAGATGGTGCTGCTCATTCACCAGGCTGCAAACACATTTCAAATGTCAGCACACTTGGAATTTTTGTTTGCTTTTTTGGGCTGTAATGTCAGCTGTGCTATCACAGGGAGTACAATGGTGGCAACAGGTATAGTCATGCAACTGTGCAAGTCTATTTATCAGATGCTGCCAACAAGCTGCAGATACAAAGTATCAGCGATCTTGCAGATCGTGCCCCTAAGAAAGTCTTGCGGATTGGATGTGATAGGCACATGGGCAGTAACGTGATGGTAAAACTGTTGTGTATGGAGCTCCAACTAGGCTATGTGGTCCTACAGCTGGCACTGCGTACTTGTTCAGATGCATGCCACAGAAAACAAAGCTCTGCTCTCGACATACGAGTTGCACAACTGTATGACTGCATTCTCTGTTGAACGTGTTGGGCAAAGGCCGTCAAGCAGGGCAACCACATGTAGCAGATGGAATCACAAGACAATCGCAGGCTCTCATGCCTTGCTTCTATGATGGTGACCACCCACTGACACTGCCTGTGAGGCTACATTGGTTCAGCGCCTCAAAGGACAGACATATTTCACCAGCAGCGCAGTGACAGCTTCTAACGGCTATTTGCTGATGTGGCGCCTGTTCAAGAAATAAGGCAGTGTCATGCAGATGCCGAGACTGCAGTCTTTGTGTCTGCAGACATTACTTTCATTCATCTGTCAAACTTGTGTCTTTCCCCAGGGTCAGGTATGCACAGACCCAGGCAACCCTGTGTATGAAATGTACTGTTTTGGCAGTCAGCATACCGGCAACAATGTGGGTTGTTGTGAAGACTGCAGACACCAAGACCTGCCTGATTGCAAGCAATGTTTGCAGCGCTCACCTGATCTTGTCATCAACCAGCTGCTTGTACACGACAATCCAGCCCTTCACGTCCCTCTCAGCTTTGCCCAGCTGGCTCTCTGTGCACCTCAGCTCAGCTGCCAACTCAGCTGCCTCAACCTCCAACCTGCAGCATGCAAGGTCTTGTCATAACCAATATCTGGAAGCAAGTGGACCATGAATGAGGTTGTTAGCTATGGATGTGTCACATAGCCATTGTTTGGTTGAGTAGCCATTTGCTTGGCTGAAGAGTGTAAGTGCCTTGGCCTCAATTGCCGTCGTCTGCAGCACATGGAGATGGTGCAAACGACAAAGTGACATCAAGGGTGAAAACACCACAGAGGCATGTGCACAGATGTTGTACCAGCAGGATGATGTCTTGGCCTTGAGAGTGGCCTTGCGAGTGGGTGAAAGCTCAGAGTTGTCAGCCTCAAGATGTTAGCATAATGAAGGCCATTGGTGGTGTAAGACCAGACTCATGAGTGTGATGAGCAGTACAAGGTTGCATCGCTACTTGCTTGTCTAACAAGTTGATTGCCTGGGCCTCAACTGTGAACCTTGAAGCCAAGTGTCCAATGGCAACAAAGGATGCAGAGCCATGCAAACTTGTTGTTCTGCTATGGCAGCTACTTGCCAGAATCAGTGTCCTGATTGCAGCGCACATGCAAGAGCTATCTTTTGATGTCCAAATGTCGCAAAGTAATGATTGCAGAATGCATAGGTGATGAGAGGGGATGGGCTTGAACTGTGGAGGTTGTTATTGTAGACTGGATGACTACACCAATTGAAGACATACCGGCGGCAATCTTGCTTCCTCTCATACAGCTCGGTCCACATTTGCTGCACCATGGTGTCCTTGGCAGCTAGGCCTGCCATGTGCTCTTGCAGCACCTGGTGCTCACGCCGCATGCTATCCTCCTGCTGACGCTCAAGGGCTGCTTGGAGCTCTGCCACCTCTATTTGGAGGCGGCCAGCTGCCTTCTTATGAGCTGACTGCTCATCTTCAAGCTTGCGTGAGTGCTGCCTCATCTCAGCAGCTGCATCACCCTTGCACTTGTCATGCAGCTCCTGCAATTTTCTGAGGCTGTCAGCCTTGGCTGACTGCACCTGCTGCTCTAGCGCGAGCTTCTCTGCCTGCAGTGACTCACAGTCTTGCTGACAGGCCTGAAGCTGCTGCTGTAGCTGCTTCAGGCGGTCCTGATGCTCTGCTTCCAGCTGCTGCTGCACTTTGCGTGAGACTGTTTGCAGCTGAGTATCAGGTTGATGCTGCATATCGTGGACTTGGAGCAGCTGCTGCTGCTGAGCATCTTTTTGTGCCGCTTGCAGCTGCTGAGTCAGCTGCATGGTGAGTGCACTCATTTTCTGGTCAGCTTCAGACATTGCAGCTGCCAGCTGTTTCTCATACTGCTGCTGCAGACTTTGCAGCTTCTCACCAGACTCCTCATGATCTGAGTCTTTTGCTGCATGTACTTGCTGATCACGCTCAGCAGTGACTTGATTCAGCTGTTTAGCAGAGACTTGCTGCGTGGTTTGCAGCTGCTGTTCAGCTTCTACTTGCGCATCACGTGCTTGCTGGGTGGCAAGCTGTGCTGTCTGTAACTGTTTCAGTAGATCAGCATGCCGTGCCTTTGACCGCTGAAACACCTGCTGTGCATCTGTCTGGGCAGACTGCAACTGCTTGCTACGCTCAGACAGGTCAGAGGTCACCCTGCAGGTTGAAATTCGCTTGAGACATGGTTTTCAGCATGAGAGATGCACGGGTAGCTGCAGCTTGAGGTTTCTGATGAAAACAGGCAGGTGCAAGCTAACCACATTTCAACTGCATGTGGGAACTATGCAAACCGACATCTGCTTGAACAGGGTTGCAAACACATCAGTCAAAATTTACATACCTGGCCAGTGAACACTCATGCTGCTGGAGAAGCTCAGCGTATTCGCTAGTCTTCTCCTCTAGTTGCCTCTTGAGGTCTGCCAAGTCTTCTGAGCGAGCCACATCAGACCTGCATGTCAGGAAGTTGGTTGGACTGTGCTAAAGCAGAAGAAACCTTGCATCACCTATGAGGTACAGCTCCTGATGCAGACGCTACAAAGACTGTGAACCAAAAGACATACCAGGTTGAGGTAGTCTGCTGCTCAGTCTCCTGCACCTTGCCCTGTGTCTGCATCTGGGGAGGTGACTCCTGTTTGGCAGCAGCGTCAGGTCAGACCAGAGAGGCGAAAGGCAAGCCAGGAGTAGTCGAGTTCAGAAACAAGTCAGGGTGACTGAGAGTGCCTCACCTTTGCAGGAGCTTTTCGACAGGCTGCTGGTAGGCTCCGCGTCTGGAGCAGGATGGGTGGCAGCGGCTTGGCGGACAGCCTGCACTCGGTGAAAGCGCAAAATTAGCGCCATGCAGTTCTGTTGTGGCCAGCCATCAGGGGCAGGTGGTTGACAGGCTCAAGTCATACCTTGAACAATTTTGAGGCAGAAAGACGTGGGGTCCATGCTCGGCGCTGAAGTTGTGGTGCGTCGCTCATCATTGTGTGGCAATGAAACTATGTGTAGTGCTTATAGTATCACAGAAGCCTATACGACATGCTCGAACAGTGCGTGACCCTGGACGGCCTGAGATCGGCCTGAAACCAGCCAACACCGATATCATTGCTGACTATTGACCATAGTAGGCATGCATGATGCAGGTAAGCAGACTTTAGCGGTGGCTACGACTCCTCAATTCTTCCTAAAGCACTTCAAAAGCTTTGCGCAAAAGACACACAATACTAAATAAGAATATGCAGGCGTTACACAAACCTCATCATGACATCACACCGGCTGGCTAAAGCTTTGTGATGTCTCTCCCTCCCTCCTTGGCCCACGTACATATGCGTTATGGATGAGGTTGGCGTCCTGCCTTGCGGGAATCACACTCACTTTTTTTGGCATCAGTCTTTACTTGATCCCCAGCGATCGCCATGGCTACCGCAGGTTTTCCCCTGTATATGCTCCTGGAAAGCATGCTGGCGCGGATCATGTGAAGCGAGAGTAAGCAACTTTATCTCAACAGCGGACACATGCGCTCCTGACTTGCACCCAGCTCAGTCAAATTGTGCAACTGCTTGCAGCAATTATGACAACCATTCCAGCAAAGCAGTTGGTGCAAGTGTCCTCAGTCCTGCCAACCCTGCCAATTGTCTGGATGAAGACCGAAGCTGTGTCACATGGGAAGGTCAAGGCGAGTCCTTGACCAATCCGGCATTCATGCTAAAGGCGTGCAGACAGGCATGCGGGGCCTGCCAGCCTGCTATGCCCGTTAACCATCAGGCAAGAAACTCTTATTTTTCACTGGCAAGTCCATATCCAATTTTGTCGCAATTTGTGTTGTGAGAGGTGTTGCCTTTTGCATCAATCAAGACTTACTCTTCAGGTGAGACTGAGCAATGGCATAATGATGCCAAGCGTTGGTTTTGGCACAGCTGGTCTGAGAGAACACACTGGTCAAGCAGTGAAGCGCTGCTGGCTGGCTATGCCTTGTTTGACACTGCACAAACGAGCACTCTTGTTGCAATCGTGATGAGGCTGCAAGTGCAACACAGACGGCTTTTAAGAGCTTACGTCCATGTGCGATTGCCAAAGGGCAGCGTAAGCTTGTGCAACAGTCCAAACTTCTGCTCAGCTGCTCAAATGTGCAACATGGACGTGCCATGTCATACTTTGCCATGCTGGGCCAAAGATGCTGTGCTGTGCTGTGCTGTGCTGTGCTGTGCTGTGCTGTGCTGTGCTGTGCTGTGCTGTGCTGTGCTGCCAGCAGACTAGCCCAAAATGATGAAATATGCAGTTGCCTACTGTCTCACAAGATGAGTGCTCTGCAGCTCAGCTGGCTGCTGGCTCTGAAGCCCTCTTCTCAACAGTGGCACAGCATGGACTCCTGTGGGCCAAGGTCAGGCAAGCTGGGAGATCTCATGCACATAGAAGCATGCTTCATCAGGAATCAATTTGGCAGGCAAAACCTGCTGAGTTGAGCAGCATCAGCGCATCAACATTAAGTTTGGAGTCAGCGATTCTGTAATGCCACCTGCTCTGTTTTTCAATAATTTGAGCACAAGAACATCCCTGCATGTCGCCAGCACCTGAGTGTGACTGGAGCACTAGCGCTATCTGCAAGTGGAAGCATGATCCTTCAGGACTTGACTAGACATGCAACACATGCTGATTTGAGCAGCATTAAGGAAACAACATCAGGCCTTCAGTCAGCCATTCTTTTGATGCCACCTGCTCTGCTGTTCATGAAGTTGAGCACAAGAACAAGACATTCAGCTTGTGCTGCAGTGCAGAGCAGGTCGCACCTGAGGAGCAGGGCAGAAAACAAATCAGCAATCATACCTGTTGCACCTGGACAAGCTTGCTACCGGAGGTTCAAACATGGCAGGAGTCAGGCAGATCAGCTGTATGACTGTTGTCCAAGCCCTGCACTCAAGGCATGCCGGCTGGATGTTACCCTGTCCTCCTGCATGACCGTGAAAACCATATGCCACAGCACAATGTATGAGCCTCGAACAGGTCTCACAACACACACTGCGTGGGATCATGGCACAGCGCATGCACAGCCTTGCAGCATTTGCTGAAGGCAGGCACAATCAGAAAGTGAGTGCTTGCCTTATCACCGCAAAGCCCTGCGCGACCAGCCAACTGTGGAGTGAGACTCACACACTCTGGCAAGTGCAGACTGGTATACACAGCTGCAAGCTGAGGCATAGCCTATCACAGCAAACTATGCATATCTGCACTTACACCATTATAGGCTGTTTCACAAACCATGCTCTTTACAGCAGAACACTGCTCTGGCTCACACGCATTTACCAATTTGTAATTTGAATCATAAAGTCAGAGGTCTACAGCTTCAAAGCATACAAAGTAAAACAGCATTTGCTATCACATCTTGAGCACAGTGGTGGTGCAAACCTAACACATGCTTGTGGCAAAAACAGCACAAACCACTGTGCTCAAATGTGCATTGTGAAAAGACTCCTGAGACAGAAATAAGTACAAGTGATTGCAGAGGCTGTTACGACCAAACGTCTTCACCGACATCAGCTTTACATGTACAGGCTCAACGCATGCACCAGGGCGCTTCACTGTCAACAGAGGATCTTGAATCTAGCCAGATTATGCTTGCTGCTCAAGCCTAGCCCTGACAGATGCTCTTTTCCTTTTTTGCTTGTCTGGGGTAGTGCGCTGATAAGGAGATTGTTCCCAGGTGTGCCCATTTGCATCCTTCCAAACAGCCATTTTATCAGACCCTGGCAGAACCTGCTCTGGCCCAACACCATTCTTGGATGTGTCGTACTCTGCAGCTAGCGCAGGGTACAATGATTGCAGCGAATTGCAATCACAAGCCTTTTTGCTTGCGCAACAGGGACAACCCGTGTTGTGGCTGATACGGCTCTTTGGAGTTGCCATAAACAGGTGTGGTTGGCCTTTGGGGCATTTGGTACAGGTCCAGTGCACCTTCTTGTTGCTTCCTGCCGTGATCTTGTGGGGATCAAGGCCTGCGCTCCGGTTCATCTCAAAGTCAAACTCCATCATTGCAGGGTGCTTGGTCTGTGTCAAGCTTGGCCGTCTATGTTCTATCCGTGTTTCTCCCGAACACTTTGGACACCCACCCTTGTTCCTGACCTTGGCAAATACCATGGCTTGCCAGCTGTGACCACACTTTGGGCAGAGCCAATGCCTGCGGATGGAACTGCCTGCAATGATCTGGTCTGCAGTCAGCCCATTCTTGACTGTATCCCAGCATGCTGCAACAGCTGGGGCTACAGTCAAGAGCGAGTTGTGTTGGCACAGGATTTTGTTGGTGCAAAAAGGGCACTGATTGTCCCTATTCTGCCTTTGATTGACGCTGGCTGACCACTCGTGCGGAAGCCCACTGGGACATTGGTTACAACTCCACCACACGTGCAAATTACTGCCGGTTGTGATCTGCCTGCCTCCCAGGTGCTGATTCTTGGCAGGATGCCACTGCCTCTGCAACTCTGGTCTCAGCAGGCTGATGTCTGGGCCTGATGAGGACGGTTGCCCTGTTTGGTCGCAGCAGCATAGTCTTGAGTGTCCTGGTGCCAGCACATCCATACTTTGGCTGTTGCACTTTGAACGGGAGTTTGAAGCCGCTTCAAGTAACACTGGAAGTACAGTCACACGCCTGTTCTTCCTGAGCTGTGGTGACAGTCCGTGAAGGAAGAACCCATGCCCCAGCGCGTGGGGCAAACGTGGAAAGATGGAGTGCCTGCGCACAAGTCATGTCTGACGAAGAACTGCTGTGTAGCGTACAAAAAGCTAACCGAACTTGCCTGCTGTGGCGAGGCTGCCAGGCCCAGGTCGCACAACACAGTTCCGTAAGTATACTTTTGTATTCGACGTTCCTCGCGACTCGAGTTTCGTCAAGCAAGCGATCGACTTGATGGCAGACTAGATGGTGCCGTCGAAAATGTGATGCAAACATCTTAAACTGAAGCTCCGAAATCAGATTGGTTCTTCTGAACGACAACGTGTATTCCCCTTGCTGTTGATGAAACAGCCTTGACCTGTAGGTAACTATCCTGTGGAGCACTTGCAACAGCTTCTGTACGAGCAACTCCAAGCATCTGTTGCGTTGACAGGCTTGCAATTAGGGAGGGTCAGTGTTGCAATTGTACAATGTATACACGTAATGCATGTCATGCGCAGTCAGCAAGATTTTGTGTGCTAGCTGCGCTCTCGCCTATGTTGACACAACGCAGTCTTTAAACCAGCCCCAGGTATCTGCCAGTGATTAATGTGGACCCTCCCCTTTTGTCTTGTTTCTTGTTGCGCATGCACAGCTTTGGCGTTCAAGAACACTGCTTTACATGCATATGCTACCTTTTATTACATGAAGTCCACAGCTTTCAAAGCTTTTGAATTGGCTCTCAAGCTTGGCCAAAGTCAAATAGCATAAGGAACTGTGAAGATTGGCTGGGATGTGACAATTGTGGACAGTCCATCAAAGCAAGCAGTCCAGCTGCCTGCAGGCAGCATCACCCTACAGATCGGCAGATGAGTTATATGATCTGAATACACCCCACATCATGTTGTTCAGTTACAACATGATGTGGGGTGTAGTCACTGTACTAGTAGTAACTTACTACTGATCTGCATATGAAGACATGTGTGGCATCCAGCAGGCTAACTTTGTAATGAGGCAGGGCATATGCCATGTGTCTGCAGACAGCCTGCATACACCCTTGCAACAAGGGAATATACTTCTACAATTGTACTGCAGCAGACGCATCTCCCATGCTTTGGAAGCCAGTGCAGGTGTTGCCATCTGATCCTGCTTGTGCTTGAGGAAAATCTGTCTTGTGCGGCCAACCTCCTAGCATGCAGCAACAGGAATGATGTGAGTTGACTTTGTTTGTGGGCACTGATGATTGTAGTATGTACTGGTGACGAGCCGAGCATCTGAACAGCTGACTCACAGTCATGTTTTGATGTACAAGCTGCAGCTAGTCAAAGCATGTGCTAACAGCTGTTTTGGCTTCTGCAGAGGACATGCCCTGGGCTTTGGGTAGCCATTTCCTTGGCAGTGCATGCACCAAATGGCATGCACATATGTAAATACTCTCCTTTCTGCCCTTGCATGCAAGCTGTCTAAATGTAGATCTACGTACACACCAGCCTCATGTAAATGTTTGGAGCGTTGTCAAGTCAAATCTGACACACGCTCACCTTTGCTAGAGAGCAAACATGTTTCTGGATGATGGTTGGAGTGACTGCTAAGCCCTCACGCCGCCGGCTTGACTGCAGGTTCAGCGTCCCAGTATACAGGCAGAGAGCGTCAGCTGTGCTGGAGTCAAAGGATCTGAATGCTGTTATGAAGGCCTAATGCAGCCAGCTGAGAGCTGCTTGTGGCTATGAGTGCAATGGCATCCACCTTCACACAAACCTGCAGTGATTGCAGAAGTCATGGGAGTGATGAAGCTGACTTCTGGGAACCAACAAGATCATGATATGCATAACACGGTGTGACAAGCAGGTCTGGTGTCCTGCGCAAAGCAGTGCTCAGCTGTAAAAGCACTACAGCAATCTAATTTGGGTGCACAGTATATTCCATCATGCACAAACAGTGTACAAAGCATTACCACTAAACTCACTCTCAAACTGGGAGGTACAGTGCGGCATGTGTCTCTGGAGCTGTATGCATGCATCACTCTGTATCCTGTTACCAAAGTGCAGCCTTACCTGCTGTACACAGAAGGGTTGGGGCCAACAGGAGCACCAGTGATTGCTGATTCCAGCTTGCCAGATGCGCTTGCTCTGCTCCTCATGTCTGCAACCACTGCATCAAATGCACATCATTAGGCACCAAATACCATTGCAATTTTGCTGCAAATACAGCATGCAAGGCTTTTTAGACACACACTGCAAGCAAGCTAGGGTTGTTTGGGAGCGTGCAAGGAGTGAGGTAGAGAGACTGTCAGGCGGGCAGGTCATGCCCCATATGCGACTGCAAGCAAGCAGATGTGTACGCTTGTGCATCAGTTCACACTGTTGCTTGGTTGCACAAATATGCAAGGTGGAATTGCCAAGTCATGCTTTGCTGTGCTGGGCCAACTGTGTTGTGCTGTGCTGTGCTGTGCTGTGCTGTGCTGTGCTGTGCTGTGCTGTGCTGTG
>JAABUK010000873.1_pt1 | contig 60749 bp, 77 predicted proteins | sample 5559141 | NCBI WGS metagenome assembly JAABUK01 (sample SAMN10711869, study PRJNA513367) | rock metagenome | isolation source: Antarctica rocks | place: Antarctica: Victoria Land, Pudding Butte nord | collected 2016-01-03
AAACTAAGGCTGACTGGCTTGCTGGGGGGGTGAGCCAAGGACTCCAAACAGCTGCAGGGGATGTTGCAGATCAGCCAAACTTGAGCAAGAAGCTGGTCAAGTGAGTGCACATTGTCGCAAGCTGCCCACCAAGACCCATTCAGCCTTTGTATGCCTGCCAACCCACCAAATGACTAACACACCAGCATGCCAAGTGATGTCTGATAGTCACTGGCACTTTCCCCAGACCGATAGTGCCATTACATGCTGCAGGTCCTCTTCAAGACCATGCAGCACGGCCAGCTGCTGCCGTCTCTAAGCCAGGAGACAAGATGACTGGGCGCTACTACCAAGTAGCAACCCAGGACAACCCAGACTCACCTGCAGCTGCAGCAGCAGCTGTCGCAGAAGCTGCATCAGCTGCTGTGGAAGCTGCAGCAGCTGCTGGGGGCGACGCTGCTCCTGGAGTCAAAGATGTCGAGGGCCCTGATGCCGGCAGCGACCAGAGAAAAGCTGTGCTAAAAGAGCTTGAGGATCAGACACTGGCCGACCCAGGCAATCAGGATGTCTGGCTGCAGTACGCCCTGGAGCAGATCGACTATGGAGCTGTGGACTCAATGCAAGGTATGCTGTGTTGTTGGTGATGTGTATGCATGTGTTGTCTTGCTCTGTCTTTGCTTCTTGTTGTTTCTGCTAGTTTCAACAGTGATGCCAGCCGTCATTGAACATGTGTGCTGCTTAACTGTGGGGCCTACTCAGCAGCCAGACCCAGTTGCATAGACATCAAGATGCCTGTGATCAGCAGCTCCTGCAGTTGCCAGTTGGATGCTCATCAGAGCCAGCACGCTGTGTTGTGGGTCTTGCACATGACATCAAGACGCCTGTAATCAGCAGCTCCTGCAGTTACAAATTGGTTGCTCATCAGAGCCAGCACGTTGTTTTGTGGGTCTTGCACCATCTGCATCCAGTTCAGGACTGTCATTTCAGCATCTCAACAGGTCAACAGGTCAGCGTTTTGAAGTGTGAGGTTGCGCATGTGTAGGTCAGAAGCTCATGGCCTGTTTGAGGTGCGTCTCCAAAGGCCTGGAGGCAGACCCCTGTTTCACCTGGCTCTGGCTGCTGTACCTGCCACTATACTGCCGCCACATGACTGCCAAGGGCGGCCCCAGTGACGTAACCAAAGTAGCCGAAACAAGCCTTACCCACTCCAAGCACTGCTACCAGCTCTGGCTGAGAGTCGTGCAGCTGCAGCCGGATGTGCAGCGGCGCGCGGCTCTTCTGCAGCGAGGGGTCCTTGCTCTGGCTCAGGCACAGCCCGGGGACTACATGGGAGTGTCTGAAGAAGAGGCAGCAGGCTGGGCTGCCATGCGTAGCACCTGTGTGCTGGATCTGGTGCTGAGGCTGCTGCTGCTGTGGACCAGCGTGGAGGCGCATGACGTCGTGGCTGGCTGGATTGCTGAGCTGGTCAAGCTGGTGGATCAGGCAAAGGCTCGTGTGCAGTCAGAAGACGGTGAGTGTGGAACAATGAAGTCTTGCTGCAAGCAGGCTCGCTGCATGGGTTGTTTACTTTGCGACGACTTCCCATCATGTCAACTACATGCACCTGCAGGCTTGACTGCAACCAAATGTATATCAGAGCGCTTGTTCACTCCTTAACTTGTTCAACCCCCAGGAACTGCTTACCAGAGAGTTCATCAGCAAAGCTCTTCCTTCATTAGTGGATGCTACTTTCCTACGGCAAATCAATTCGTCAGCGGTGTATATCATACATGGCCTTAACTGCCACCGCATGCCACTGATCATCGTGTCTTGCTGCAAGCCTTTAATAGCCTGGTGCTTTGGTATAAACAGTCAGTCAAGTTCTCAGGCTAGTTTGCATAGGGTCGCCAATGCATGGGTTCAGGGGCTGGGAGGTTGAATTTCTGCTCAAGCTGATGTGTTTCAATCATGAGCTCGTCGGGGATCAACCAGGGATGTATGGGGTCATCATGACCAAAGTTTGCAAGGGCCAGCCAACATCATTTGCCCTGAACATGATATAACCTGTTCATAATAATCGATTGCATCTGTCTTATTGACTGTGTTTACCAAAACAGCGTATCAGCAGAATGTACGAATCAATTCTGTTGACATCATCTTGTCATGTGTCTGCAGACCCCCTGCAGATGGGTGAGCATGCTCTGGGTGGTGCTGCCCGCCAGGCCCTGCTGCAGCAGCTGCAAGACCAGCCTGCCAATGCTGCCGTGCTGTGGGTTACCTGTGCCCACCTGGCTGCCTACAACACCTTGCCTTCCCAAGTCATACACAGGTAAGCAAGCGCCTCCTTTCATCCTTTGCCTGAGACCGTGGCCGGTTGATACGCTGCTTCAGCAGCAGCCTAGTCCCATCTGAGCTTGGCGGTGTCAACACCAACATGGCATTGTACACACACATGTCAGCATGCTGATGTTTCCAGTGTGTCGTGCGCAAGATGCTGACTAGTCTGCTGTGGAAGCATGAGATTTGCAAACTCTGCTTGCTTGATTCTGAAATGTATGCAACATCATCTCCTGGGGACCCTGAATTGGACGCAACATCATCTCCTGGGGCTTGCTTGACTTCGGACTGAATGCAACATCTCCTGGCGCTTGCCTGACCTTGAACTCCATCTTCTGATGCTTGCCAGACATTGAACCTCATCTCCTAGGCTTGCCTCACCTTGACCTGAGTGCAACATCATCTTCTGGAGCCTGTCTACAGGCTGGGCTTTGTGCAGCAGCCGCTGGTGCTGACTTGGCAGCAAGCTCCACCAGCGTCCACATATTCCCGGGTGCGTAGCATCCTCACCACAGCAGCAGCCGCAGGCCTGGGCTGTCTAGACCTCAAAACCAAGTACCAGGTGACTTTGAGCATGATCCCTTCATCTGCCATAGTCAGACTATAACAGTACAAATTGTTGTCCCCTCAATTGCCCTAGTCAGACTGTAACAGTGCAAATTGTCAGACTATAACAGTGCACATTGTCTGTGTGGCCTTATGCATGCTTTTTCCTTGGAAATTGTAAGATTCCTGTGCTGTTGCATTCTTTGCTGCATCATACAGAACATTCCATGCACCATTCTTGCTGGCCTGCTGAGTGATGCTGCATCATGCAGCATCTGTGTCCGTGACACAGCTGGACGCTCAATGACACTAGTGGTGCAGTTTGTCATTGAGTTATTGTTTGATGCTCTGACTGTGGTCTCTGCACCTGCTTCAAATCTTGCTGCAGCGCATTGTCAGTCATGCTTCGTGCCCTCACAGGTGGTGGATGGTTTGAGCATTCACAGGGCAGTTGCAGCAGCTCACCCACGACAAGCCCTGGCCCTTACCATAGCTCACTGGGAGCTGACCACCAACACCACCTCCCTACTGGGCTGCCTGCCAGCAACACTGGGACAGGACTCCATCTCACCCACAGCTGGCAGTCTCCTCATGCTTGCAAGTCTGACCAGCAAGGCAGCCTGCACAGTGGAACAGCCCTTGCCTGATCAGGCCATGGACACCTGGCAGCACGCCACTTGGCCTACTGGTGACACTGAGCTGCTGTGCATGGCCCTGGTGCTTGCAGCAGACCAGCGCCTGCAAAGCTTTGCTGACAGCTTTGGCAAGAATGGGAACCAGAATGCGGATTCAAAACCTGGCAAGCTTCAGCAGGCAGTCTCAGCAGCGGCTGCCCTGCTGACACAGCTGGCTGTATGTGCGTCTGAAGCCCTGGGACTCACTGCTGATGATGATGGTGAAGAAGAGGAAGGCGAGGCACAGGCTCGATTCCAAGGGCTGCATCCAGCTGTTGTTGGCGCCATGGCTACCAGGGTGTTCCAGCTCAGCAGTGGGAAAGTTCAGGCAGCAATGGCGCTGCTTGTGGCCTCAGTGCTGCCAGAATGGGAGTTGGACCACTTGAGGGCAGTGCATGCTAGCAACGGCCCTGCTTCCAGCGGCCCTGCTTTCAATGGCCCTGCTGCTGTTGGCCCTCCAGATGGGGCACTTTCAGGTGCTGAGCAAAGACGAAGTCCATCCATGCGGGAAAAGAGAGCCAGATCCTACCGCAAGAGGAGAAGGTCGCCAAGCAGGTCTGCTGCATGCTTTTGCGTCTGTTGTCATCAGCATGTCTGAGCATATCAAACGGTTTTATCTCTGTACAAGCGTCCTTGCACAGCACAGTAGGAACGCCTCTGCATTGCAGCTGATTATGATTGTCTGAAATGTTGCCTTTATTTCCTTGCAGCATCAACAGACTGCTTAGCTTGTTCAGCCTTTAGCCCAGAGTCAAGTCCTTGCTGCAATCCAGTCCTGCAAGGGACCGCTGTTGGCTGTGTGACATCCAGCATGACTCATTGCAAACCAGTGGGTCTCTACTGATCCACACACTGGGTCTTTTCTGATCTATACCCTGGCTCTTTACTGAGTTCCACACTGGGTCTTTACTGTTCCATATATTGGTTTACAGATCCCCAAGCCCAGGCAAGGCCGCTCCCCAAAGCGACAGGTCTCGCAGCACCAAGCGCCGCAGAAGCAGAAGCCTCAGCAGCAGCTCCACCAGCGGCAGCTCATCCTCCTACTCAACCTCAGGCTCATCCTCAGGCTCATCCTCCAGATCTTCAGGATCCTCCAAAGGCTCCAGAACCAGCTCCTCCAGCACCTCATCAGGCTCCTCTCATGATGACAGAATGAGGTCTCATCCAGGCCAACAGCAGTATGCGGATGCCATCTCAGAGGGCCTGCAATCAGAGCAATCTTTGGATGAGCCTCCTTGGATTGACTGGGCTGCAGTGGAGGCTGGCGGCACCCTTGGTGGATTGGACCTTGTCAGACAAGGCTTCTGGGAGCTCTCTAAGCCTGCAGAGCCTGTTAGGTACGGTCGCGCAACAAGCTCTGTACCTTTCAATTGCAGTTTCATTCACCACTGTCATCTGTGCTGCATTGTATGGCTGCTGCACAGCACCAAAAGCAGCTTTTGAAGCTTTTGATTGGCCAGTCACTCAACCAAAAGAAGCTTTTAAAGCGTTTGTCTGGTTAGTGCCACAAGCACTGATGCCACTGCGCAAGCGTTACTGTCACTGCTCGTCCTGTTGGCATTGACGCTCACTGACCTAAGCGTGGGTATGCTGCATTTCTGATCAAATTGTGCAGAGGCACAACCTGAGGATGTGAAGAGTCAAACTGGGCTGGTGCCCTGAGCAGGCAGAGGCAAATCCTGATCCTGCAACACCCTGTGCACTCAGCATCACTCATCTGCTGCTGCAGAGGCTCTCCAGACTTTGAAGAGGGAGAGATCAGAGCTGTTGACCTTGACATGAAGCGCAACCATGCTGCCCACTATAGCCTCAACCTGGCCCTGTATGAAGCCCTTCGCGGTCAAGCCCCTCGGGCCCTGCTTGCCCTACAAGCTGCCCAGAAGACAGCCGAAGGCAGATTGCATGTAGGACCACTGCCATGCAATGCTGTGCGTGCGTTGCTCCTGTTGTTTTGCAGTCTCAGCTCATCTGTACTGTGCATAGCCATATTCTGAAGAGCTGCTGAATGGCTTTACACAAAGGCATTGCACATTCATCTACTACTGTTCCCTTTGCCATCAAGATATCAGCACAGTAGGTCAGTCCCAGGTCTGCCGTACTAAGCAATCGAAACAGTAGTAGATAGATGATTGTGCAGTCCCTTTATGTAAAGCCATACTGACCTAGTGCTGTCAACCCTCAAGGCATTGGCTGATGCTCTGGGCTTTGAGGGCATCTGTTTATGTCTGTGTCTATTCCTTTGACTCTACAGCATTGCTCAGGTTCTGCTGCAATGCACAATCTGACTCACTGTCTGCTTGTGAGCCGCAGCTGCAGCAGGATGTTTGGCGTGAAGTGCTGGAGTTTGCTTCAGCTTCGCTGCCCAGCTCTGCAGAGCCTGAACTGCTGGCAGCCAGCAGCCCCGCTGATGCCAATGTCAAGACCCTCCTGGGTTCACAGTACCCTGTAGGACTGAGACAGAAGCTGCATTTGCTACAGCAATTTCAGGCCTGGCAGCATGAGCAGGCTGTGCTGAAGCCGTTGGCCCTGCCTAGACTCCCTATCAAGGTCTGTCTGTTTGTTAGTAGCGCCAGTTGGCGTGCCTGGCCTGAATCTGATGCTGCTGCTGGTGCATGGCAGCTGCCTTTGATGTTGCTTGACCTCAATATGATATGTTGTTATGCTGTAAGCGCTCTCAACTTGCATGGAGTACTCAGGCCTGGTGCTTAATCTTGTCCTGAATACCTGAAAATTCTCATACCTTTTACCACGTGTCCTATACAGCAAGACATGGGCACCAGATTGTCATGGCGTGCCCAAGTAGCAAATTGCATGCCTGCGCTGCAACATCACACAGTAAACGTGTCTTCATGCACAAAAGCCCTGGTGATGTAGGACAAGAAGGCGAGGGCCTTGCTGGAACAGCCCCAGTTCCAGGATGGGGAGAGCATGAAGGATGCAGCCTTAGCCATGCTGGCTCATGTCCCTCCCACTCAAGAGGTCTTCCTCATAGGTAAGCAACTGTCTTGGAGTATGGCAAACAGTAGTACATAGATGAATGTGCAGTGCCTTTATGTAAAGCCATACTGACCTAGTGTTGTCAAATCTATAAGGCATTGGCGGACAGTGTCACTTACGCTTGTCAGATCCTAGCCAATCCAGTTGCAGATACACCTTTGGATGAGCAGTATGACATGTTCTACCTGGATACTTTGCTGACAGTTGCCATTGGTATGCCAGCTCCTGTGAATGGCCATGCATCTCCAGCTGCCACTGTTACCCCTTACATGTTTGCACTATCCTCGTCAACATACACAGCAAGTAGAAACGTCTGCACAAGAGCTTTCGGTAGTAGCCTTAAGGCTGCTCAGGCACAACAACAGCCTTTGTTGACCTTTTGCAGCAGCCTTCATTGCTTGTACATTGGCTTGCATATGATCATGCTTGTGTGACTGGTAGCAAGGCTTCACAGGCGTCGTAAAGGGCGGGTAATGACAATGTAGTTTCGTTGGTGAGCATGTTCCAAGTCAACGTCTTGCTGTGGAATATTGTTAAGCAAGCTGGCATACCATGTACAGCAACCTTTGTTGCATACACCATGGCTCTGATTACACGATCATGCTTGTGTGACTGGCATCGTCACAGCAAAGCTTCACATGCATTGCAAGAAGCAAGCTGGCATGAACATGTGTGTTGCAGAGGCGCTGGTCTCTGCTGTGCCAGCAGCAGGGGCCAAGGCTCAGTTGCTGCTGGACCTGGCAGCCAGGAAACCCCAGGATGGACAGCATGCCTCCTGGATGCTGCCCCTGGCTGCAAATGCCCTGCTCAATGCAGCCCCACCTGCTGCACCACACGTCTGGCTGCAGGTCTGCCTCTGCACAGGCCTGTATCCTCCTGTTGGGCTCAGCTGGCTGTTTGATCATGCCGTACGAAGAATTACATATGTTCTGTAGCATTCTGAGAACTTTCTGTGCATCTTGTACGGCCCTCGAGCAGCTGAGCCAATGCATCTACAAGTGAGCAAGGCAGTGGGGCATGCAATTGAGCTGACCTGCATATGGAAATTCTATGGTCATATGCTGGCACACAAACACTTGTAGCGCAGATCTACTATGTCATACATCTGTGTGCATGTGTGTAGGCTGTAGTTCTGGCAGAGAAGCACTCTGTTGCAGCAGCAAGAGAGCTCAGCGTAGTTGCTGTGGCTCGTCATCCTCACAGCAAAGCACTTGCCAGGCGGCATTTGGCCCTACAGGGCCCTTCCAAAGGCCCTGCTGTTCCCCCTGCCAGTGGGGCCAGCAAAGCCAAAGCACAGCTGTGATCAAACCCAATTCCCTCTGCTACCCTGCCGCCTCGTCCCTGACCTCATGTTGCTGCTGGTGCTGTGCATTTGTGCTGAAACAATGCACAATGCGCTGTTCTTGGATCCTGCCCACATGGGCAAATCCCCCTTTTATCACCTTCCCAGGCCTTTGGGAGCCCTTTGATGCCTTTGGGAACCCTTTCATACCTTTGGGAACCCTTTGATGCTTTTTCCGGCAGCGCCTGCAGCAGCCCGATAGATGCAGCCCACATATCCAGGCGCAACGTCACATGGTTTGTCATAGCTCTCAACCCTCAGCTCAAGCAGCATTGTTACTTGCTGTTTTGCAGACCTGCATCCAGTCGCATCATGTTTTCACCTAGTGACTCTTGAGCTGCTTGTTGCGCTGTGGCATCATCTTGACATAGTTCATCAACCTCAAAACCTTGTCTCATTCTGTGTAGTGAGTAGTTGAGATGCGCACTTTGCTGGCTTAAATAAGTCTTGCTTAATGTAGTGGTGAATACTGACGTGTGTCTCTTGTTGCGGGTGCAAGGCTGCTGTAGAAGGCTGGATCAGGGGCACTTCATAGGTGAGCATGCAGGCTTAACAATGAAGCTTTTCCTGCATGCTGACAGCCTGTCATGTCCAACAGCTTGAGTATTGTCCTTCTGCTCAGTACTACATCACTGGTGGGAGTGTAGTGTACTGACAGTGGATCCTGGGTAGCCCGGTATAATACTTGGCTTCTCATTACATTGACGCCGACAGGCGCAGTCTTTTCCTTTTCTTTTCTTTTCTACTGACAGTGGATTTATAAGGGACCCTGAACACGTTCTTCCCTCCAAGCCAGCAGTGCCTAATCAAGATCCTGATCGGCCAGCAGTACAAGTCATGCTTCTGCTGCTGTCACTCAGCTGCTGGTTGTGTTGCAGGCCTTCTGATGGTGAGTGCCAAGCACCCTGCAGGATACCGGCAGCTTACATTTGCAGCAGTCGCTGTAACATATGCTGTGCCAGATGCAGTGGCCGCCCAGCCACATTGACCAGCCCCATTACAGATGCAGCCCCCAAGGCAGACTGTGTACCTGCTGCCTGTCATACTCTGGCTGCTGCCCAGGGGATGATGTTGTTGCAACTCTGACATTGCTGTGTTCTGCAATGCCTTGTGTGGTTTGGTGTGTGCTGTGCTTGAGACCGTGAATGGCTGTGCAGCATTTAAGTGCTTTTCTCTCTGGTGTGTTGCAGGGCCGTCATCTTGGAAGACTCCCACACACGACAGCAGCAGTCTTTGGGATGGTAAGCCGTTTTTTTTTCCATTGCGGCTGTTACCGGTACTGCTGTGCTCTTGGTGTTCCTGTTCCTAGACAGGTCTTGCAAGCAAGCAGAATGCTCTGGGCGCGGCTGTGCTTCATCAGACTGCTCTTTCTGGCACCTTCTGGAGCTTTGCCATGTGCAAAGCAAGGAAGAGTACAATGGACTTTGCTGCTGAGAGCGGGCATGCATCCATCCAGAGTGTTTGCTCTTTGATCCATTCTCAGGAACATGATGCAGAGCTGGATACCTCATGCAACCTGACATATCGGCCTTGGGGCCAAGTTATGCATTCAGAGCCAGTTTGGCGTGTTGATGGAGGCTTATGATGCAACATCCACAATATGTGAAGGTGCTTGGGATGAGCAGAGCAGACAGCTGGAACACACAGCAGCTTTCAAGACCCAAAAATGCGTGTATGACCTTCAAAGAGCTATCAGCAGTGCCAGCATGGCACCCAGGTTCAAGAAGCAGGCTTGGCAGACTTTGTGCATTGGGCTGCACATTCAAGAAGTGAAGGCTGAGGCCAATTTTGGATCTGCAACACCAGCAGCAATGGCAAAGTGGTCATGCCCAAAGCTGTTATGCCATTTTTCTAGACAGCAGGACACACAGACGGGGCGAGTCAGTCAGCAAGCACAGCAGCATGGAAGTAATGGCTGATCACCAGCAGCAACATGAGAGAGTCACAGCTGTCCCATACAGCAATGGCGCAGTCAGCAGCAACAGGCACCCATGCATGGGTAGCAGAGGGCCTATGCAGCAGGATTGTAGCAAAGATTGGTCCATAATTACCATGCATGCAGTTCGTCCATGCGTAGAATGCTTTGGAGATGATTGCTTGATAGGAGTGCATGTGTTAGGTGAACCGTTTAGCGTGTATTGAGAGAGTTCTTGTGTCAGGAGAGTTTGATTGAACAATTAGGGCAGACTTTATGAGTAGAGATCATGCAATGGGCTGATTGCCGTCATGAACAATACATGAAAAATCTACAAGCTTTGGTGTAATATCTGGCTGATTGACCTGCTACACACACACGCAATGCATCTCACTTGCTGTGGGAATCTGCATCAGGATATTCACCGTTCACCTCATGAAAGAGTTTGGAAAACGTTTCCCTTGACCAAATTCCTGTCGGTCGGGCACCCGAGGTTACACAGCTCCTGCGGCTCATAGCTTGCAACCAGCTTGAGCGATATCGCTGAGCAAACCACTAGCGGCCGGCTGTGAGGGTCACGCTCAGGGCCAAGGTCGCTGTTACAGTTCCGAAAAGAACGATCTTACCGAAACAGCTTGGTCAAAGCAACAGCCGGTGGCTTCAAGCTTTGGTGGACTGGCGTCTGCTTCTAAGCATTGATATGAGGCTTGTCTTTGGCTATCAAAAAAGTCTTGAATTGTTAACTCGTGGCGGGTTCGCCAGCACCAGCATCGCCCAGAACCGCCTGCACTTCTTTCAACAGCAGGAGCCTCTTTGCTTGCTTTCGCGAAAATTGCAGCGCAAGGTATCTGAGCTTGGCACGCGCTTCAACGTATCTGCTACAAATGTGGTATGGCGCTTTGCATGGTACTGCAGATCAACCCCTTTGAACTGACACCTGTGCTGGGCCCCTTGCATAGGTGGATATCACAAGCATGGTGATCTGGTTGAGTCTCATGTATTCACACGAAATCGTGCCTGCTGCAGGAATGCAAAGGCCGTCAGCTATGCAGTCAGGTCAGAGGAGTGGCTTCAATGGAGTCTCCCAGCGGGTTTGCTCCTGCACTTCCCAAGCCAGTTTCACGGCCTGCTCAACTTCCCAATCCACCTTTGGTGAGCATCTTGTCCTGTCAGTGCTGCACTGCTTCGTGCGCTCTGCTGTCGGTGTTGCATTGCAAAGCAACGTGCAACTCTTGTCTTCAGGCATATGAGCTAGTGCAAGGCGCACTTGTGAGATGGAGTGAACAGCAGGCAGGACAGCGACCGCCTCCCACAGCTGTCATGGTGCACGGCATTCTGGGCAGCCGCAAGAACATGCAAGCATACGCTCACAGACTTGTGGAGGTATGCAAACACCCACAACATTCAAGTCAAGACAACAAATGATGCAAACTTCAGACCTTTGCACACAGCATGACATGTTGCCTTGTGGTGCACCGGCTCAAGAAATACATACATCATTCGCTTTGCTAACAACGCCTCACTTGCGTCACAGATGGTAGCATTGCTTCATTATGCCGTGCTCATTGCGAGCAGCAACTTTGCTTAGATGTACTTGCACACACTCACAACAAACCACATGACTGCATGTGCAGGGTTTCCCTGCCTGGCAAGTACTGCTTGTGGATATCCGCTGTCATGGTGAGTCAGCAAATCTGCCGCCTCCACCTGGCCCACATGGGGTTGAGTCATCTGCACAGGATATCCTCAAGCTGCTGTCACAGCTGAAGCTGTTCCCTGAGGTCTTGATTGGCCACTCATTTGGAGGCAAGGTTGTGATGAGCATGGGGGAACAATTTGGGGCGTCTGGCAAACGCCTTCCCAGACCTGTGCAGGTAAAGTATCATGGCGTCTGTTTTCAATTTGCCCCCAGTATGGTCTTGGCAATGCACTTCCTGCAGGCAGGCATTTGTGTGGTCCAACAGGCTGAAGCGGTAACCTTCTGTATTTTGTCACTGCATTCACATTGCTCACATTGGGACTGGCCGAAAATATTGTGTGTTGCCTTGCTTTGCTAGCGCTGTCACAATCACAAACATTGACATTGTGACCTGTAAAGTCAGCAAGGGCACTCACGAGAGACCACCACTCAAAAAGCATACCATGTCATTCGAGAATCCATCCAAAACAGTGTTCACAAAACCAACAACATAACAATGTGCTTTAGGGTCCTGGGCAGCCCGGTATAATACTTGGCTTCTCATTTCCGCCGAAAGGCTTAGTCTTTGCTTCTCTTTTCTTTCTGTACTTTATGGTGCGAGAACTTTTTGAAATCTGCAGGTCTGGGTTTCAGACGCCTTGCCTGGGGAAGTTAGAACAGTGCTTTATGGTGTGAGAACCGATTGACATTTGCAGGTCTGGGTGTTAGATGCCCTGCCTGGGGAGGTGAGAACCGGGGGAAGGGAGACTCAGGACCACCCGGCGGCCCTCATAGCACACCTGCAGCAGATGCCTATGCCCCTGCCCAACAGGACAGCCCTGCAGAACGACCTGCTCAATGCAGGCTTCTCCCTCACGGTTGCCCGATGGGCAAGCACAAACCTGCGGCCGCTGAATGGGGATCACAGGTAAGAGAATGGGGAGGACAGATCAGAGATTGTTTCTTGTCGTTGACATCTGCAGGCAGTCTATGAAGCATGCCCTACAGGTCTTTAATCTTGTGTTTTGGACATCAGCAGGCAGTCTATGAAGCCTGCCTTGCACGTCATTGATCTCGTGTCTTTCTCATCAGCAGGCAACCTATCAAGCATGCCCTACAGGTCTTGTGTGTTTTTTAAAACCAGCAGGCAGTCTATTAAGCGCACGCCCTACAGGTCTTTGATCTTGTGCTTATTTTTTTGTGCGACTTGCTCATATGTTGGCTTGGTGTATGCCCTACTTGGGTCAGTACTTCTTGGTCAACTGCGTTGTAAATGTGTGGCTGAGATTGCACCTAGTCGGCATACCTGGGTGGTATAAGTGTATGGCAGCACTCACAGTGCTAAGAGGAAGGCGGCAGTGACATTGCTATCTAGTGAGAGATACCCGATGCTGGTCCTCAGGAAGTGACTCACGAAATGAAATGGGCCGATAGTGATGTTTCTGTGCCCTCAAGAGCTGCATGTGTACAGGAAGCTAGTATGGGCACTGGATCTCGACGGTATTGCCGATATGTATGAGTCTTATGAAACCGCCAACCTATGGAGCTTCATCACCGGCACGCCAGAAGGCTTGAGGGTGAGTTTTGTGAAGGCAGAACATAGCACCTTCAGATGGGCAGGGCCGGAACAGGCTGTCATTAGCAGCCATGGTCATGCTGTGCATACCCTGCACAAATCTGGGCACTGGGTGCATGCTGACAACCCAGACGGTATGTTTGGCTGCTTTTTTGTGCATGGCTCCCTAGCACTTGGTAATGTTGGTGAGAGTATCACGTGATCCATCAGCGTTCCATTATTGATGCAGCTTGTCAGGCAGGTGACATGGATTGCTTTGTTGCATGTTGGTTTGATCAAAGATTGCATCATATCATGCAACTTGATCTGTGCTCTGTGACCTGTACTTGTTTTGTCATGCAGCTACAGGCTGCCCTAATGCTGGTCAATGCCCTGTTTAATCATCTGCTGGATAACGTTTGAATTAGCATTGTTATCATGATTGCCCTGTTTCCAGCTCACCCTAAAGTCGTTTCAATGCTGACACTGCTGTGCTCGTTTCTGCTTGCTTTTGCAACCTGAACTGGCTGTGGTGACATGTTGTGCAGGCTTATTCCAAATCATGGCACCATATTTTGGAGCAGCCGATTTGCATGTGAAGAAGCCATCATCCTGGCCTGCACGTTCCAGGTCAGGCTGAGATGATGAAACGGACACAGATCAGTCACTTTGTGCGACTGCCGCATTGGCATGCACATGAGGATTGAGATTTATGCACTGGGTTGCTTTTGTATCATACAACGTGAGTAGGTAGAGTGAAGATGATAGAGAGAGTGAGACAACTGTTGTATATTTGAGTATTGTTTGACTGGGATGTATTTGAGTATTGTTTGAGAGATAGTAGCACTTCATGAGAAGAAGTATCTAAGCGCACTGGACTCTAGAGATATCACAGATCTGTGCAGCTGACCAGATTCTTCACGCGGCAGGTAGGCATTGCAAACAATATGTCTGTATGGTGGCATCAGCCTGCGTGTCACGCAGTCTTCATCATCACATAGCATGTAAATGTGTGCACAGGTATAATTACACTTTGTTGGGGTCTGAGCCGCAACGGTTATGGTGTAAATGTACTAGCCCTGTCACTGACCTTGTGAGCATGTGTTTCAGAAGAGTACAGCATTTCGCGCTCACTTTCACATCATATTATTCGTTTCATTAGCATTACGGCTTCCTTGCACATTAAAGCTGACCTTGTTGTCAGCCTGGAACCTGAAGAACCAGTGTCTACTTTTGTTGCGTGGCGAGCATTGTGCTGTGTACTGTTTGTACACTTTGATTGCTGGAACAGTTGCAGTTATCATTCACGCATAATTGCTCGTTGGGGCCAACCATGACCATCTGACCATGCATTGGATTAGCCCCTGGACACCTCTTCTTCTTCGTTACAATACCAAACGGCGCACTGGGCAGTTTCAAATTTGAAGTCTGCAAGACTCTACGGGCAAGAAGCGTAACGGCATTATCCCAAACAACATCTCTTGTAACAGAGGACCGCTTCAAGCTTGCTCTAGGCAGTTTGCTATACTCCTGTTCACCCCAAACAAAACACATACAGGCCCAGCTCACATGGCTTCAGCTGGCAGCAAACGGGGACGAAGCGCGTGGGGGACTGTGAGGACGTGAGTGAGCTTAAACAGCATCTTGCCAAGCAGCAAGATCAGATCGAGAAGCTGCGCAAGGAGAAAGCAGAATTAAGCAAGGCTGTTAAGGCAGCTGAAGGTCAAGCAGCGGAGGAGAGCCCCGAAGAACTCAACGCTCAGGCATCCAGAGTCCTTAAGAGCCTCTCATCAAACATCAATGCCCAGATGGTATACCGCAACAAGTCCAACAAGTCCAGGGTTGCAGCGGACGTACCCAACCTGACACTGGCACAGGTGTGATCACACTGAACAAAGCCAACCTTGTCTGAATCTGTAGCAGCAGTGCAAACTGAGCAGCATTGCCATTCACAGTCTTTGCTCTGAAACAATTCACTTTGTGACCCTTCATTCAAAATTGCTCAGGCTAAAGCTGTGTTGGGGGAGCACCTGGTTAGCAAAGCCAGCAATGGTGCCAAGAAGCTTGAGGTCAAGGCTGAGGGTGATGACTTGTACACAGTCTTCCCCAATGGCTTCTCCAAGAGCCTTTGATATGGGGCAACTTTGGAGCTGACTGACGTATGTCTTGTCACCTCTGTCTGAACTTAAACCCTCAACAGTTGTGTTGAGCTTGTGAGCCAGCTGCAGCTCAGCATCATATGTGCCAAGTGTCCTGCAGCATCGGCAGCTTGGATGCACTGAGCTGCATAAGTAGGTCCTGATGCAAAGGGCTTTTTGTGCTTTCTGCATCTACATTGACATTTGTGCATCTTGGGCCCTTCTAAATTGCAGTCTGCACTGCAGGATGCTGCTGATTGGTTTTTCAACAATTGCATTTTTGGGTTCCTGCAGGGCATCAAGTTCAGCTATGACAAGACTACATCAATTCTGAAGCTCACCGGCACCTACAGCATGTCACAGTAGCACTATAGTGTTCACCAGCGTCTCTAGCTTCAATTCCCAAAAGGTCTGAAGAATTGACGAGCCATGCTTTCACAGTTTGCATTCTAAGTGAAAGTCTAACCCAGTGAGCTTTTACCCTTCTGCCCCACGTGACTCTATTCTCATTGAGCTCATCTTAGGACCCGTGCACAAAGTAAGCGTCTTGGCTCCACAGAACACTTTTGCTTCTGCTAGTTCAAATGTAAATACAACTTTGCGCCATAATTACACACAGTGCATAATCTCTTGAGATGCGGCTTAAACCACAGTGCTGGATCCTCATTGCTTGCTGTCAATCACTACTAATGACAGGCTTTGTACTGCTCTGCATTGCTGTCCTCAGTTGGCATTTGATCACAGACTCAATGGCTTGCCATTGGGAATCCTCAGCAAGACGGTACAACCACAGATCATGTTACATATACAGGACTTCGTCATGCTGATCTGGTTTTGACATCAGCATTTTGTGCTGCTGCTGTGCTTGCATGTGAGAACTGTTTCTGGCTGCAAGTGTGTCCCTGCAACTGAGCTGTGCATTGCTTCTGACAATCAGATTTGCTGATGACTTCATATTGGCAGCTACCAAATGCTGTGCAATATGGTAGAAAAATATGCACAGTCATATAAGGGTTACGCAAACTACCGTTTGCATGTCTACAGATGGATGCTTCCTCATGTTTGTGACAGTCACAGTGCAGGCAGGTGCTCAGGGAAACATCCTATGCAGTGCTGGCAGACTCTGCAAAATGCCAATGAATTAGTCTCCAAGCTCAACCCAAACTTCTGCTGCATAATGCCAGTACCTTTGCATGCTGAATAAGTCTCTGCTCTCAGCCTCTCGAGCGAGTGACTCTTGCAGCTGACGCAAATACTGTGAGTACTCTTGCACTGCTTATATAGGCAACCCGTTGTCAGTCTTGAACTAGAAACAAGCTGGCGGACCATGCAGCAGTTTTTACCATCAGCATATTCAGATGCTGGTTGCTGCTTAGTACAGACTAGTCTTTGACCTGTGCCTTGTTCTATGATATCAACGACCTGACAGGTTGAACTTCAGCCGCAACTGTTACGATACTGAGCATTGCCATCTGCAGTCTTGCAGACACTGCTTTGCCATCATTGCAGCACTTATGCAAGACCATGTCGCCCAAAATGCGTTGTGAAGTGGGCAAGAGTTTTGCTGTGAGGTGCCAATTGTATGCAAACTTAATGAAGTAACTGCATATACTTATAAAAGGGACTGGCACAGGGGCTGAAGCTCTGGTGCGGTGCGCTTGGTGCATGCCCAGCTCCGTTCTGCCAAACAATGCATCACCCTGTATCATGTACTGACGACATAGCTGATGTACTGACGACATGTTGTGCTTACACACGCTAGATCACAACCAGCAAGATCGCACAAAATTCAATTGGCATACGAACGCGTCAAGCTGAGCAAGAGCAAAGTCATACAAATCGTGACACATGTTTCATAATGTAGCATCGATGAAGCTCGGTGAGCGTCCAAATGGAATATCGAGCTGTACACTCATCAGGATGATCAGTCCCATACCCCAGTTCCCGCCTTGGAAATCCATTCTCCTTAGAAGAGAGACCCTAAATTTTGATTGAGCCATCTCGGCTCTGACAGCTCTTCAGCTGTAGCAGCAGCGGCATTGCAGCCATGGCAGAAGCGGAAGTGCAGCTCTGGCAGCAGCGGCATTGCAGCCATGACAGAAGCGGAAGGGCAGCTCTGGCAGCTCTGGCAGCTCAGCAGCAGCTTAGCTATTGCAGCTCAGCAGCAGCTTAGCTATTACAGCTCAGCTGCACCAGCGGCCCAGCAATTTGCAGCAGTTCCAGCTCAGACAGCCTTGCAGCCTTGCAGCCATGCAGCCATGCAGCCATGCAGCCATGCAGCCATGCAGCCATGCAGCCATGCAGCCTTGCAGCCATGCAGCCTTGCAGCCATGCAGCCATGCAGCCTTGCAGCCTTGCAGCCTTGCAGCCTTGCAGCCCTGCAGCCTAAGGCTTGCAGCCTTGCAGCCATGCAATGAGCTGGATCTTGCAGCTGATGCGTTTAGGTGTCATGAATGATCATGATATGCCTAAAATCACACACAATAGCCTGTGTCCTGCTCCACCACACAAATTGTGTGTGGTGCACTTGTAGTCAGTGAGCAATCAGCGACATCTGCCCGCGATGACATGCAATCTTCTTATGGGGCCATTCATGCATGTGGAACTGAGTTGCATGATGTGGACTCAATTGCCTGTATGTGGACCAGCTGTCCATGCAGCACCAGGTGTTACTGTGAGTACTCTGAGCTCAATACCTTTCATGCTGTGCAGGTACAGTGCAATTCCGCACATGAACAGGATTAACCAGTAGCTATTCATCTTGATTGCACACGCGCTCAGTGAAAGCAAAGCTCATCTTGTGCATGTCAGCAGACTCATGTTGCTGGAGCTTCAGGTGCATCTACAGTACTAATGCACATGGAGCTCAATTGCAATCCAAGCCCAGTCTGAAACAATTGAGCTCTTTTCTTTCCGTTTCAGTATGTGATTGAAACTTGTGTGAGCATCTGCACCGACGCAAATGTGGCTATATCAATTATGATTGCATCTTATACTGTCAGTGTACTTGTTGCAGGCAGTTGTTTCTGTTCGGCTGCCTGATGCAATATTGTGAATCACAGATGCTGTGTGTTGTGGTCGACTGCAAAGAGAATGGTTTTACAGCGCCAGCTAGTCCAAGCATTGGTGATCAGGAAGGTCTGGTGTCAGCATGCAGCTTGGGCTCACAAAATACTATGTACTCTCTGATGCTGATACATTCCCCAGGACATCACCAGGTCCAGTTGGTGCATGAGGCTAGCATACTACATTCTTAGCAAATTGCTTCAAGTCGGGTCTACTTGATTGCACATTGGGCAGCTTGTTTGCTTATACAGCACTGCGCAAAGTCTGCCTGAATCAGATGTGCTTTAAGCAACAAAACATACATTCGATGCACGGCCCCGTCTGCATTTGCCAAGCTCAGAGTACTCTATGAACCACTGGCTGAATCAAGCACAATTGTGGCACCACGCTTGTCTTTTGCAACCTGCAGCAGATTTGAGTGGTCAACCATCAAGCTCAAGTAAACCTCATGTTGACCAACACCAATTAGTTCTCAAATTGCTTGCATGCAGAGTGCACTTCAGCCATACTTGAACCTTGCCAAGTCGAATATGGTGCTGGCTCGATACATTATGAACAGCACATGGACAGAACCGGTAAACAGTCCTACTAAGTATCTCGGGAAAAAAGAAGCGTTGACTGAAACTGAATGATGAAAATGAAGGCGAGCACCTGGATGATGGAGCTGCAAATTTGCTGGAATGCCAGGTTGTGTGTGACGCAAAGAATCTGACACCCTCCGCTTCGTGCCATGATCTCCTGCATGCATCGGACACTTTGTCCAAACCCAATGACTGCTGTTGAGAGCACAGCATCACATACACGGTGGCAGTGAGCAGTGCCTAAGGTGCTGGGCAACTCTCTGGCTTTGGAATGCTGTACAATGCAATTTGAAGCATGCAAGATGCTGGCAGACGTGATGCATTGTGTGGTAATACACTTGAAGTGCGTGTGTTGCAGAAACGAGGTTTACCTTGATCAACGTCGCTACCAGAGCTTGGTTGTTCTCATCAAGAGCAGCGTCAACCTGCACATTGCACAAAATCACTAAAGCAGTAAAGCATGCTCAGCACAGTAGAAACTACTGTGGTTGAGAGGCATACTATATGCGCCATATGTTCCTACATGACAATGACATGATCCCTGCTGCTGAGCAGGAAATTTGAAGTGCAGACTGTGCCAGTCCTTACTGAAAGCAAAGTTGGCTGGAATTTGGCGCCATTGGCCATGCACATGCTTTGAGTGAGACAGTGCTTTGGACTGCCTGTTGAAGTTGATGGGCGTCACAGGTGTGAAAGTATGCACCCTCACCTCATCCATGAGAAACAAGGAGCTCTTTGCGCCAGCTGTAGCTGCCTGCAGGCAAATGCTGTGACCTCAGAGCTAATGATGTGATTTGAAGCATTGTCAGACAAGCATTTTGACTGGGCATGCTGAACTCAAGTCACGGCCCCAGTGTTATGGCTGTCCTGTCGCACTGATGGAAGCAGCTCTGTCAGGTTATGTCAGATAAGAGGAAGCTCAAGATGCTGTGTGCAATCATGCCAGTCAGTGGGTGTGCATGTAGTCTTGTGCATGGCATGCAGCCTGGCACAAAGCTTCAGGCACAGAGGTTTGGGCGCACCGCCAAGATTAGGGCGAGTGACACGAGGGTACGCTCTGCCCCAGACAGCCTGCCCAGATCAGAGTGCCAATCACTCGTTTTGTCAGAGTTGGACCTGTACATGAATTGCAGGCCCTGGTGCACCTCTTGAGCCACTCTCTCAATTTTCAGCTCCTGCATGTCATATGGTCAAGCACTGGGCCGGCTACGCTACATACCAATAGCATTGATCAGACTACAGCTTGTGGGTCACAGACAGCAAGGCACCCAGGCCCAGGCTGGGGTGGGTGCACGTGCCCACCCCTACATGGGTGCAACCCTAAATGGGTGCACCCCACCCCCTGCAATTCATCTGCAGTGCATGTGGGGACTACACAAAATGCGTTGCAGCTTGTGTAGCCTCTACAAACTTCGTATCATTCATGTGGGTTCACCTTTGATTTTTTGGGTAATGAGGAAAATGCTTTTTGTCTTTTAACATGCTCAAAAGACTTGTTTGCAGTGCTGTTGCATGCAATGCACTTGTATATATCATGTAATATACAGTGCAAGTGTTGAGACTGCATCTGTGCAAGCAAAGTTTAGTGTCATGCAGATGAGAAACCAGGCATATCTTTGGCTATACAGCTCCGTTTTCGACATTCTAAGCATGTACATGTAGCCCTGGACATGCAGATCCTTATGGTGGCCAGCAAAAGGACAGCACCCCAGGCAAAAGGGCTTAAGAGCGAATCGAACGCCCGACCTCTGCCACCCAAAGGCAGAATCATACCACTAGACCATTAAGCCAGATGCATGCTAACACGACCAAAAAAGCTAGCTATGTTGTTTAATCATCAAAAACAAACAATGCTGTGCCGAGCATTGCCGAACGCAGCAGCGAACAGCGATCCAGCTGTCGCCGGCACTTGATTGCGGAGCTTACTGCGCATTGTATCAGGCAGTGCTTTATCCAGCATGTCAGTCAGTCAGTGGTCAGACGCAACAACAGACAGGCGATGTGCATCACCAAGCAGAATGCGACCGCAACCCGCACTGCAACTGAGGACCGTCAGAGCTCTCACCAACTTGGGTAGCAGGTTGGCGGTCAAGGCCACAAACTTGTCCTGAATCGCCTCAAAAACTACTTCGTCTGTCTGCACCACCTGCATACAGCAAGCAACAGGTCGTGACACTCTGCTCTGCTTGGTCACTGCAACCAGCGGCTTCATACAGGCAACCTGCATGCGCATGACATTGCGTGAATACACTTACTCGAACTGCTGTTGCATGAGAGATTCTTAGCAAGCATCAGATTAAGCTAGTCTGTCCAGGCCTACGCTGTTGCTAGTTGGTGACAGAATGCAGTTCTGCCAGAAGGGCCCATGACCATGGTGGGGTGTCACCTGAGCTCTTGAAGCTGCAATGCCTTCCTCCAAGACGACAACTGCCTGCTGCAACGCCTCAGCCCTTTCCTTGAACAGCTCCAGATCTGTCTTGCGGCTCTGAAACTGCATCTGCACAACACCAGGACAACGCTGTTGAGTCCTCCCTTCCACGTCAAACAACAACTTGTGGTAAGGTCAGCGGTGAATATCGATCAACCCTTGCTGATCAGCTGGCAAGTAAGGATCAGACACTCCTCTCACCTGTTCATGGGCTGGCAGCTGCTGAGCCTTGTTGCTGCTGCGCTCTTCCTGCAGCATCATGTCACAGGCTCAAGCCACCAAAAGCTCTGGTCAAAGGCACAAACAGCATTGTCTTGTGATGACAGCGTTGCTCTATACTGACATACTGACATCATGGCAAGCGTCGTCTGTTGAGACAGATAGCAGCCCACCTTGAGCTTCTTGCATCTGCTGTGCATTTGTCTCATCTGCTTGGCATGTCCAGCAGCATCTGTGCAGATAGGCTGGGTTGGATCTTGCAGCTGGCACCTGCACTTCACTGCCACCATGTAATTGACCAGACAAGTGCTCTTTGAACTGTGCACTGTCTTGTGACATGGGTTGTTCATTATGCGTCAGGACCAGGAACAGTTTGTTACAAGTTCAGGTCCAGAACATTCTGCAAACACAAATTCATCAGCCACACAGCTCACAGCTGAAAGTATCATCATGCTGCTGCTGCAGCACTGCAGTACCAAGTGCACAGCCGACTGCTTTGTATGACAGCGTCTCACCTTGTCATCATGTCATTGAGCTCTGAGACGTGACTCAGTAAGCTCTGAAGCTCAGCCTCCCCTTGGTCCTTCTGCCTCTGTAGATCTTCTATAGAGCGCTGGGCAGCCTGGACCTGCTGCTGTTGGCCCTGCACTGCCTTGTTGATGTCCTTCTGCTGCTGGGCAATAGCTGCTAGCTGGGCATTGGTCTCTGCATTGGCTTTGGCTTGCAATGCTGCCTTTGCCTGTATGTGACAGAAGATAGCCAACATGAACGGAGGCCAAAATCTGTTCACTCATTGCAAAACATCACTCATGTTGGTTTCAAACTGCAAGCAGTGATCAAGCAGCGTACACACAACAATAAGATCCAGGAAGAAGATACTACCACACAAAAAGACAAGCAACAAGACAAATGTTTGGGTCACATACATGATGGCACCATGTACGGATGTTGAGATGTTTGCAGTAAAAGTGTAACTTCAGTCAAATATAGGATGTAGCAGACTTGCCTGCAGCTCTTGCAGAGCGACGAGCTTCCCTTGCAAGGCATCTTGCTTGCTCTGAAGCTGCTGCTCCAAGGCAGCGAGGTCCAGGTCCTCTATCTGCTCGGCAGCCAAGATGACTTGATCAGATGCTTCATCTGCCTGCAATTCATTAGGCTTGCGTCAGGCACATGTACTGTTTTCAGGCATAGCTACTGGTCCACTCACTGGTCCAACCTCTCAATGGCCATGTGCCGCCACATACTATGCATTGCTGCCCAAAGTGATGCCTAAGCAGGTGCTAAGCTGTCGCAGAAACACCACTGCAAACACAGCCTCACGACCCAGGACTTTACATCCCAAAACCTTGCAGAACTTGGCTATGGTCATGTGTGGGTCGCATGGAATGCTGTGAGTGAGCCAGCAAGATGTGGACACAGCAAAGCACTCACCTTGGCTGCAAGACTCTCCTGCTTCTGCTGCATATCTGATGCCTTTAACCTGCACACAGCATCAGCCTAATCTTGAGTTATTAGTACAACCTAACCTTTGGTGGCACAAAAGACACTGACAAACAACTGTGCATGCACCAAAAGATGTGAGAGCTCACAAGGCTGTAACAAACTGGACCGGCGAACAGCAAGCCCAAATCTGCTGTTAGCTTGCATGCACATCACCACCAACAGCAAGTATCCACAGCACTGCCACAGCTTTGCCAGCAAGTACCCACAGCACTGCTAGCAAGTACCCACAGCACTGCTAGCAAGTACCCAGCAACATCAACACTATGCATCCAGTGGACAAGTTTCGTACCTTGCAGCCCTCAGTTGGTCCTGTAGGTGTTCCGTCTTGACTGCAGCGCTTCCATCTGTGCAGGCACATGCATCCAGCAGCTGCTGGCTTTGCTTCAAGCGCTCATGCAGGTCAGTCACTGCAGCTTTGCACTGAATGTGGCTTTGCTCTTTGACTGCAGCAGCCTTGCTGAGTGCACTCACTTCCTGCATCAAGTCACACAGGGCATCAGGCAAGACAGACTGTCTTCAAACACAACACAGTTGCATTATTGCTGTTGATCTTGTCATTCCAATCATGGCATGTAGACCTTGCTCACTTGAATGGGGATATGTAAAGGCACCATGGCAATGTAAAGGCATGGTTGGCAACTCACTGACCTGCTGTAACAGAGACACTTCCTGCTGGGCTTCTGCAAAAGCGGCTACAGAAGATTCCAAGCTTGCAAGCTGATGCTGGGCTTTCTCGGCGGCTGCTGCTGCTTCCTGCAACCTGCTTGAGGCAACTGATGCGGTTTCCTGCATGCGTCAAGGCAGATGTACCTGTCTGCAATGACCAGCTAGTGCTGACACGCTTTCTTCCTTCAGTATGAGTCGTGTCAGAATCATGATCTCTCAACAGGAATCAACTAAATTGTTGATATACTCATGTACTATGTAAAACAACAGCAGATTATGTTTTTTTTCTTCTGTTTTATTACAGGCTTGTCTTAGGAATCTCCAGCATGATATTACATCCAGAACAGGGACTCTGGTTGCGTGCATGCTGGCCTCAAGTGCTTGAGCCAGCATTGGGCATGCATACAGAAGCAATTGAGTACCTGCAACTGGTCTGCTTTGACTTTCTTGGCAATGAGCCCTGTGCTGCCCTGCGCTTGACCCCTCCACCCCCCCTGAAGACCCATAGCCAAAAAAAATCAGCTTACTACATATGTGATGCCCGACAATCACACAAACATGTTCAGGCGTGCATGGAGAGCAAGAATAGGCAATGCCTTGCGTCCTTATACATTTGTGCTCAGATGCAGACGCAGCTCAGGTGTCTCTGAGCATCATGGGGATGGATTCAGCCCTGTGCATGTGCCAGCTGGAGCATCATGGCAATAGTTTCAGCGCAGTACAAGTGCCAGCTGGAATCACGTGGATACATTCACCCCTATGCATATGTCAGCTGGAGCATGTCATTGTGTAATAGATGCCATTTTGCGCTGACTGCATCGCCTCCAAGATACAAGTTGTAGCCAGCATTGAGCAGCCCTTGACACACATGTATCACATCTGTCATGGCACATGTACCAGATCTGTCATGGCACATGTTGCAATATGGCAATATGGTAACAGTGTGTCACCTGCATGCTCCCTGGGCGGCTGATCTTGCCATCTAGTGTGATGCATGGCAATCCATGCTGAGTGACCAATTTGGCAGCCGTTGCATCATCTTGGGCAATGACAGATCCTCCAAAGGCCCGCACCATTGCCCCATGGTGTGCTGCCTCATACTCAAGCAGCTCCAAAGGGATGACCACACTTCCTGCTAGCACGTACAAGTCTGGTTCTAGCGTTGCACTTTGTGCAGCAAACCAGGGTCAACAGGCTTTGATATGGGACTTGGCATGTCAAGGGTCTCTTTGTCCAGCATTTGTCTGGTACTAAACAAGGAGGGTGGCAGACCTGGTCAGTAACAGTGGTGGGACTTGCACTGACAATGGTGACACTTGTAGTAACAATGGTGACAGATGTAGTAGCAGTTCTGGCTGCAAAGCTTCAGCCTGAGGAGCATGAAGAGACACAGCAGAACCCCATCCACCAGCAAGATTCCGGAACACCTGATGGTCCAAACCAAACAAAATGGTGTCTCACTACACGGCAGCCCTGGAGCAGACCAAAAGGCAAGCCAAAAGTACACAATTGGAAATTCAGACCATGAACAAGAGGTGCTCATACTTGTACTCTGTTCACGTTATACAAGGTGTGTCACATTGACATTCAGACCGCGTATATGGTCTGCTCATGCCACCAAAGCCCAACACACATGCACCGGGGACGCCGAAAGGCTTAGTCTTTTCTTTTCCTTCCCATTAAATTGACGATGAAAGGCGGAGACTTTTCTTTTCACCTGGGGCAAAGCTAGCCTGGGCCTGCTTCTGCTGCTGCAGCTTGTCATAAGCCTGCAGGCGCTGCAGATCCCAGATCCTCACAGGCTTGCTGCTATGCCTGTGCTCACTGTGCCATGCCAGCACCTCTGATGCTGCTGTTGCAGTTTCCACCAGAGCTATACCAAGCTTGTCACCTGCACATGGGGCAGATGCTACAGCCCTTGAGAGCTGAGGCATAATTCAGAAAGACAAGAAAAGTGGACGCCTTCTCCACTAGAGTTGTGCCATGCTTGTCACCTACAAATGTGGCAGATGCTGTAGCCCTTGAGAGTTGAGGCATGGTTCAGAAAGACAAGGAAAGTGGACGTCTTCTCCACTAGAATTATGCCATGGCTGTCACAGATGCTATAGCCCATTATAGAAAAGTCCCTGCCTTTTGGCGATCATTACTAGAGCTTTGTGAGGCAGCAGCCCACAGCAAGACATGACACATAATTTGACACTGTCACTTAGGCATGCATGAGTGTCACGATGATGGTTGCCTGCATTGTGATGCATCAGCTGGCATGGACAGAATGTGACATCACATGTCAGCGATGCAGCAACCATGTTACTGTGCTCTTTCTCTATTCCAGGAGCTAAAGTCCAGCACAAAAGGGTGCACGGCATTGTGCAGTAAAGCATGGTATAGAACAGTGCACTGTAGCTCCAGGCAGCACCTGTCAAGATGTGAAGGGCCTCCATGAGGGGCTCCAGCTGGGGTGAGCTAGGCTGTTTGAAACTGAAGCAGTCATGCAGCATCCTATGTCTGGGAACGGTGCTGCCTGCAGTTGGGACACACTGTCACAAATCCATTATTGCACAAACACTCCTGCCTTCACACTGTGAATGACACAAACTCGTATTCTACCTCATGACACTGGCCCGTCACCATGCAAATGTTACTGGATCTTTCAATTACGCTGTCTAGACATGTCCTGCATGCCTCTTGACTGCTTGTGAAGTCTGATCTTGTTCTGCTTCAGGCACGTGCAACCAAAGAAGAAGCACAGTAGGTCTGCAATTGGACCTCACTGCAGCATGACCCAATGCTGATAGAGCATGATAGACATCAATGGTGCATGACACAAAATGAGATGAAGATTGTGGACATCAGATGGAGCCAAATGATGCCTGTCTGATAGGTGTTGAGTGGTGTCGGAGAGGGGGCGGCAGTATGGCAGTGGCAGTGGTAGCGGTAGCAAATGGCAGTGGTGGCAGTAGCCGGGCTAGCAGTGGGACTGGTGGGGGTATGAGTGGTGTTGACCATGATGGTGATGGTGATAGTGATGGCGGAGGCAGTAGTGGCGGTGGCAGTGGTGGCGGTGGCAGTGGTGGTGATGGTAATGACGGCAATGCTGGTGGTGGTGATGGTAATGATGACAATGGTGGTAGTGGTGGTGTTGGTGGTGGTGGTGATGGTGGTGTTGGTGGAGGTGATGGTAACGATAGCGGTGGGGGTGCTGGTAATGATGATGGTGAAGGTCATGATGGTGGTGGTGCTGCAGATGATGATGGTGATGGTAGTGGTGGTGGCAATGATAGCAATGATGGTGTTGGTGGTGATGGTAGTGGCGGCGGTGGTGGTGGTGGTGGTGGTGGTGGTGGTGGTGGTGGTGATCACAGTTATTGAGCAATGTTTCCTGCTTTGTACAGTTCACACCTCACCTGGCGGGGCAAGCATCGTCAAGGAGCCTAAGGCAAGCTTCTGCATCTCGGCTTGCCGACAGCACTCCTCACTGTGCTGCTTGGCCTGCTTCAGTGCCTTGTCCATCTGCTGAAGCATGCCTCTTGTGCTTGCTGCATCAGCTGTGAGCTGAGCATCTGCGCCTGGCAAACCTGCCAAAGTGGCTGCAGCCCTGCAGAAGCTGCAACAAGTCAGCAAGAGATGCTGCAAAACCAGTACAAGATCCTGAAATGGTACTTTGCCATTTGAAAACGCATCTGGGCAACAAAGCGTCAACACACGTCATAGCGCAGCACAGCACATTTTGACACAGCTTAGCACAGCAGACCGCAGCATGATGCCTACAGACATAGTCAACGTAGTGGTGTACCTGTCCAAACCCTGCTGTGCAGTCAGCAGCTGCTGCTCAGACTCTGCCTTGCCAGTCAAAGCAGCCTCTAGCTGCTGCTCAGCAACCTGGATCTGCTGCTGTACCTGCTCATGCTGCTTCTGGACATCTGCCGCCTGCTGAGTGTCATCTGCACATCGTAGACGTTCTGTGTCAGACTATTTGTGACCAAACCTGCTGTCGTCGTGCAAGCACTGCTGGAAGCCGAATGACAACAAACAGCCATTATTTGCTTGCTGCAATAGATTGCATGCCTCAGCCTTCAGCTCACTGCTTGCAGATCTGTACAAGCACCTGTCAGGATGTTCTGTGAATGTGAAAGGTCAGAGCAAACTTGGCTGCTCTTGCTCTTCACACAATAGAAACGGTAGAAGTAAGTTTGGCTGATGCATCTCAGACAAGCTGCATCTGAACCTGCGCCAGGGAAAAAGCCTCCAACATGCATCAGACCTTGTCACAGAAGGTTCACTGATTGGGCACACCCCACACAATAGGTGCACAACTCATGCATGCATCAGTTGCTCATGGATGAATGGCTTGTCCTCATGACTGCAAGTAGACAAAGCAACAGCAACACTGCAAGTGCAGGCAAGCAACCCTGGCAACAGCAACCTGGGGTTATACAAGTATTTATAATCTATCATATATTTCAATATTTATACATTTATGATAATAACACTTGTACATATAATCTATTGATAGTCTGTCTACTGTAAATTTTACCGTGTGAAGTTTCACCTGGGTTTGTGCCAGCAATGGCAGCTTCTAGGGAGGTCACAAACTGCTGCTGACTGTGCAGGCTTTGTTGCAGCCTATCCAGCTGTGACTGCAGGTGACTGCTGCCTGCTTGAGCCTCCTCTAGCTGATGCATTGCTTGCTGTGCTTGCACACACTGCTTTTGAATGATGTCCACCTGCATGAGAACACAGGCTAAGGTAGAAAACAAAAGAAAACAAAACAAAAGAAAAGATTACACCGTTTGGCGTAAATGGATGAGAAGCCAGGTATTAGACTGGGCTTCCCAGGGTTGTCCAAGATATGCTCTGATGACTGACTGAGACAATCTTGACTCTACTATGCCCTTTGTGTGAATGTGCCGAGAGATGTGCAACCCCCTTTTTGAGACACAAGGGGCCCTGAGTGTTTGGGGTCCAAAACCCCTCCCAAGCTTGACCTTGTTCTCTATTTCAAGCTTAGCCTTGCTGATTTTCACCGATATGCCGGCCTTGCATGCATGCATTGGGTCTGGGATGGCAAGACAAAAAGCAAAGGAGGAAGCTGCAGGCAAGATCGCACACCTCTTCTTCAGCAGCAGCAACAGTGTGTCGCTGTGCCCGGAGCTTTTGGTCGTCCTGAGCGTGAGCTGCAGCCAAGGGCTCCTGCAGTTGTCTGCCTTGCTGCTGCAGCTGTGCCAGCCTATCAGCCTGAGATGCCAACCCCTCCTGCAACGCACAGTGTACAGACAGCCATTGGCGACCAACAAGGCTGATGTCTGTGAAAAATGCGACTTGACTGTGGTCTAAACTGCAGCCGATGACTCCTGCAGTTGCATGCCTTGCTGCTGCAGCTGTGCGAGCCTATCTGCCTAGAATCCCAACCCCTCCTGCTACGCACAATGCACAGACAGTCGTCAGCACTGTGCTGCAGCAGATGCAAACTCCTTGGCCGGTTCTCAACTCTCAAGGCAGCCATAGTCAGTGCTGGTGATGTGTGAGGATTTGATCATGCTTGATGTGAGCTGCAGGTGTGAGTGCCCAGCTTGCTGCTCAATCACCCCTCATACTGTGCTTTCATTGAGAACTCATGCAACAGCCAAATCTGGCGCTACATAGACACATGTACAAAGCCTGTATGTCGATGCTGCATGGTTGGATAGCATATCCAGGCAAAGGACCCTTTCATGCTTGCTAGTCAACAAGACATGCCTTGCATGCTCAGTAGTTGTCACCTTTGGATGAGAAAGAAAAGACTACACCTTTTCGGCGTCAATTGAATGAGAAGCCAAGTATTATACCGGGCTGCCCAGCACTTTTGGATGACTAGTCTCACCTGCAGGGTGGCAAGCTGTCCTTGTGCAGCCAGTACATCTTGTGTGACAGCGCCCCGGCGAGCATGCAGGCAGGCAGCCATGTCTTGCTGCAAATCCAGCAGCTCACTGTCCACCTGTGCCAGCCTGGCAGCTGCACCATACTTCACTTCATCTTCAGCTACACCAGCTTCCTGCATCAGAAGCAGTTGCAAGTGACTTGAATGTTCAGCCCTATGCCGGTGCCCTATGTCTCGCCCCTATGCCTCAGCCCTATGACCCTGTCTATGTTGCATGCTTTGATAACATGAAAGTAGCCTGCAGACAGCATGTTGACGGAATGCTCATCACAATCTGGACTGCATGATATGTGTGTGTCGTTCAAGTCTGTGTGTCATGTCTGTCTGCAGCTTGAAGCTATAGGCTGCCCTGGCTGAGAGAGTTTGTGTCCATTGCTGCGCCAATTGTAAGTCTTTGGTTTTGCTGTAGGGATAGGGTTGAGCTGCCCCGCTGAGTGAGATGCCTTGAAGGAGCACAGCTCATGATGCACTTCTGTAAAGATGCATCAGCGTGTTGAAGAAGAGCATTGCAGCACAGACTATTACTGCCTGAGAATGCATGATGAAGTAGTCAGCAAAGCATACCAAGCACTTGACATTGCCAGAGATCTCCTGTAGCGCTTTCTTGGTCTTCTTCAGTTCCTCAAGAGCTGCAGAGGCTTCATTGCTCCACCTGAACTCCAGACTGGATTGTTCGTCTAGGGGAATGAGGGCATAGATAATGTGGGACATCATAAAGCAAGATCTGTGCATGCAGACAAAAGAAATTATAGTTCTGAATTCTATGAGTACTATCACCTTGTGTAGCCTGAGGTATCATGTATCAGGGCTGCAAGTTGCTGATGATCTGCACCAAGCATCAGAAAACTTGCAAATTGAGTATCATCCCAAATTGGGAGTGGCTTGCAAGCCACTCAGGTTGAGCGTATATCAGCACTGCCAAGACATTTTGGGTGGCAGGTTGGCTCAAACACAAATGGTAGAAGACAGATGGAGCTTAGCAGCATGGCAATGTACAATGGGACAGAAACAAAAGGGATAGCTGCTCTTACTGTTGTTGTCTGCTAATCTAATGACATGTGCTTGCCGAATTAAGCAACAGGATTGGTCTAGGTCGATGCTTCGGTCTTTTCAGGAACGCCTGCAGTGCAGCCATAGGGGCAGCCCATTATGTGTCACAGTTGGAAGCTTGAAGAGCAGTTTGTCATGGTAATCATGAATGGCTGTGCATGACTCACTTTGACTTCTTTTCCGCTTCTGAGCTTGCCATCTAGCCTGTAGACTCTGCCTGAGTCTGGCACAAACTCACATCTGACTGTGTGCGTGCGACCATCTATGCTGTTGATGATGTCAACTGACACCTCGCACACCTGCGAGCCAATCATACCAGAAGTCATTTTGGGCTGTTGGGTACAGGCTGGGGTCTGACATCCTCTTTTTTAGGCTGGTTTCGGTCAAGCTGCAGAGTTGCCGGAGGGGTGTGCCGATCAAACATACCTCTTGCACATCTGTGCATTGTAGATCAGCCAGACGCTGCACCCCTAGAACTGCTGCTGAGCAGCCGCACGCGAAGCAGACAGCGTCCAAAAAGTTGGACTTGCCAGTACCGTTCGGTCCAACGATACAGGTAAGTCCACTGCCGAGCTCGACTTGCAAATGGGTTTTACCGACAGACTTGAAAGCTCTGACTCTGACGTTGGAAATGGACCAGCGAGACCCTTGCATGTCTGCAGAACAGTGATCAGGGGACCGACCTGCGCAGAAACTAATTCGAGGTTGAGCTATGACGCCGCGGCACCTTGTTACATTCAGAACGTTACGATGTGCATGTAACGGTCCCTCGCGACCTGCGGACGAGGCCTCGACAGTGCTGTCAGCTTGCTGGCTTGGTTAGGTCAAAAGTATGCGTTTGAAATTTTCTGCACAACTGCACTTCTCGAGCTTCGGAAGTTTGAATAGAGCCTAGCGGGAGTTTATGCACTGCAGCTTTCAATGTCTGGGTCAAGTTGATCTTCACCAGCGAGATCATGGCCGTTATTGGAAGCAGTGCACTCCCTCTGGAAACCAGCGAGGCGTGGATCCTGTTTGCAAGCTTGAGCGGCCTTGGCACTGCTCAAGCTGCAGCGCTTTGCGAGAAACTATGCCGTCAACAATGGGCGAGCTGCATGCAGTACTGCAGCAGCGTTCCTGTCCTGGAAAAGGTGCTTGCTGCAGCGTTTCAACTCAACTCTGACACTCGCGAGCTTCTTCGGTGTCAGCATCAGTTGCTGGCGAAAAGGTGCGCTGCGCCACATCAGAATGTTGGTATATGCTTCCCGCTCATGCATTGACCGTATGTAGTTTGGATCCACACCTAAGTGATACGACTGCCTGCCAACTCCTCCAGCAATGCCTGTTGCGTGGACCTTGTTCCAACAACATGCCGACAGCCAGAAAGCTGCTGAAACACCTTGAAGACTGTGCCATAGACCTATGCTGCACATCTGTTCGTGGGACTCAGGGTCTGCATGTAAGATTCCATCAGGTCATGGTGGTCATGTCACCGTAATGTTTAGAGGATTGATGGCGATGGGTGATTGTATGCAGGCCTTGAGGCAGCGCGAGACTGTAGCATATGCTGCACTGCTGACATCACATCATGCACATGTTGCCAGCTTGGCGAAACAGCTAACAGGTCTGGCCAATTGCTGCTTTTGTCATTGCAAAGGTGCCAGCTGCTGCGTTTAGCCAACTGTTAAGCTTGGCATACTTGCCTGTCTTATTTCAGTTGCCTCTGCAATCAACCTTCAGGTTGTATTAATATCACTATTCTGCAAGAAAAAGATCAGCATTGCCTTCAAGTCCAATGTTATATCCTCTGCATTCCTTTCGCTAGCTTTGTCAAAACATACACAAATTTGCCCATGTGCAGGGTCACAATTTGCACATGTGCAGGGTCACAATTTGCACATGTGCAGGGTCACAATTTGCACATGTGCAGGGTCCCAATCTGACTGTTACCCTCAGTCATTACCACCAGGAAGCAAGCTGACAATGCTCATGGACACATGCTACAAGTCTGTGCATGCTACGCCAGCGTCACAGCTGAAGGCTGTGCAGCTGATGAGTGCTTGCGTAGTGGCAGATGCAGGCTTGTACATCATGCTGTTGCCAGAGCTTGAACAGATCATGTGGAGAGGACATCACCCTGGCAGTCAAGTGGCAGCTGCTGCAGGTGCAAACATGCCTGTTATAGTTTATGGGCGTTGTTAGCTGCATATAGCATGCATGGCGATTGCAGCTCATGTCACAAGACACAAATTGGGATGAGTTCACGTCAATAAGATATGCATCATCTTGATGGCAGATTCCTCAAGTTGCAGCTGTCCAAGCACACACAGTAGCTGCAGCAGTAGCAGCCAAGCTTCTGTGGCATTGCTTGAAAAAGCACTTCTCCCGCAGCGATGTGTCTGTTTAGATGATATAATCTGCTGTCAAGTTAAAATAAGCCACCTTTCCAGCTGTGTCAATGTTTGGTCATGCGCTGCAAACCAATGACACCAACGAGAGAATGCTGCTGATGAAACATGCCGCGCTTGACAACATAATGCATGTTTGTACTTGGCATCCATCAGAACAAGCGCCGTAAGGCTGTTTACAAATGGATATGTTATTGCAGGCATTGTTGATGGCCTTTTCTGTCACATCGAATGCCTGACTCTGGACCTATGGCATGACATCCTGAACATAATGCAGCAGATGCTAGAGAGCCAGCAGGGCAGGGCAGCAGGGCTGCATCTCAGGGCGGTTGTGGGCATTGGGCGGCTGCTGATGCATGCATCTGACATTTGTGCAGATTTGGGTCAGACAGAGCAGTTGGTTGCGCTATTGGTGCAAAGCTATGTGCAGCCTAACTCCTCGCCAGAATGTATGCTCTCTGCTCTATGTATTCAATGCTGAGTATCTTTGGTGAGCTTTCGTGAGCGTTACATTTTCTCTGCTTGCGCCAAATAGCATGCTTAGGGCATGATAAGCCATTGCTGCAATCAGTGCATCAGTGGGAACACCTATGTGAAATCTGATCTATCAAGCAAGCCATTACTGAGTATGCAAAGGTATGATGTTGCTTACGGCAGCTTGACTGTATCAGTACTGCCTGCAGCTCATGCATCACACTGTTGACCTGACGACTGTCTCATAAGTTGGCATATACTCTTGATTGAGTTCATTTCCAGTATCATTCTCAGTATAGCCTTCCCAGAGTATCTTTACAATGTCACAAAGTCATGATGGCCATATGCACGTTGCAGCAGCAACCTACCATGGCTTTGCAATTGTGCAGGCACAAATGTTCCTGGGCACAGTAACAACCATTCCAGCAGCACTCAGCAAGCCTTGAACCAGCAAGATGATAGTCAGCAGGCAATGCATTGTTTTTTCCAGGAACACTGTAAGGAGCATGCTGATGACCTGGCCAACACATGTGTTCTGTTGATCTGTGATGCCATGGCCACCAGCACTCTGGTGTGGAACACTGACACAGGCTCACTCAATGCTCAGCAAAGTCATCATGCCTTTGATCCAGTACAAGAAGCCAGCACCTTGCGTCTGCAATGCAAGTTTTTAGCAAGGCTCCTGCATCAGAGTGATCTTCCCATGCAAGCTGTTTATGATGCTGTCTGTGCAAACGTGTGTGAGGTGAACATGCAACCTGACACTATCAAAGATTGGGTACAAAATGGGACTATGTAATCCCATTTTGTAGCCAATCAGATGGACAAGCTCTTCAAATCAAGACGCTAGTTGTAGCACACTCTTCTTCGTCTTCACAGTCCACATTCCAGCCCTTAGTTGTCAGTCCACACTGCTTGACGATACCTTGCGTACGCCTTGTGAGAGTGACTGCACACCCCCATCGCTTCTGTGTGTGAACCCTTTGTCCTGAAGATTTTACTTGCGGTCCCTAGTCGCCACACGCGCTCGTCCACACTTAGTATTGATCGCTTTGATAGCCCTGTTTGGTGTCCTGTGGGCTGTGACCCGACGATTCACTCAATTGCAGATGCAAGTCTGATGTCAGATCAGTGTTTGCGTTGAATGGCGTCTCCCGCAGGCGCAAAGCCGGATGAACAAGGGGCTCCTATAGCACACCGACTTTTGCGAGAGGCGGTCTCCACGCAAAAGCTGTCCAAAGAGTAAGATATGATCAGCAGTAGCTTCCCTGCGACCGTGCCGATGAGACACTAAGATGGAGTGCTTGGCAGATTCATTGCACTTTGCAAGCTTGTGAGAGACCAAGCTGAAGAGAGAACTGTTAGTAAACAGTCTGAGAATGTGTTCAAGGAGCTCAGTCTGCTAGAGTTCCAGGTAGCCTTGCTTGCACTGCATTTTGCTTCATGGTCAAGGTGATGGTCCAACGCTGCAAGCTTACTTGCACCAGCACATATTGTACTTGTTTGGTCTGTCCAGGCACGCCGTCACCTCCTAGCCGACCAAGCCAATGCTCAGGATCAGCAGCTATACGAGACAAAGCAGGCCCAGCTGGAGAATGAGATAGAGCAAGCCAGCCAGCAGCTAGAAAGCAACAAAATCAAATTACAAACAGCACGAGAGGAAAAGAAACGCAAGCTTCAGTATGAGGTGCAGGCAACCACCACTCTGCATGCTTTAGATACTTGTTTTCTCACTAAAAGGCTACAGTTGCATGCGTACGTTGCTCCTGCTGATATAGTGATCTTGCTATGCAGGAGAGGAGGCTGAAATGTAAACAGTATCCCAAGCGCTCTACAACTGCAGCAGAAATTGAAGCTGTGCATCAAGAAATTGAGGTGCTGCAAGCTGAGACAGATGAGGCTGTACACGACTATGAGGTGAGTGGTCAATGCTGTTCACAAACATCCCTTGCAACTGATCAGGGAACCAGAGAGCAACACCCTATGTTTCAACAGGGGCTCACAGCTGTGCTCTGTCAGTGAAATTGCCCAGGGCGCTACTGAATGCAAAGGAGTTGTTTGCATATGTTTATGCCTTGAATGCTAGTAATAGCTGGACCTGTGTTTGCTGCAGGTGCATGAAAAGCGGTTTGCAGTCTTGACAAGATTTGTAGATGAGCTAGAAGCGTCTTTGAATCCTGACGAAGCTATCATCGGTGAGCGAAGCAGACCAGGCAATGTTGCAGACCAATCAGATAGGGACAGCTGTGACCGCTCTGCATTGCAAGAATGAATGATACAATCACACCGCTGCAGACTGCTTGCGGCACCAGATGAGTTCTCCTGCTGTCTGATAACCCCAGATGCAAGCCTTGACAAGCAGGGCGCAGAGTCAGAGCTGATCTCTCCTGTTCATGCGCTGCGTAATTAGCATAATATGTATATGGTAATCTTGCAAATCCCTGCAGTCATGTACCACAGACCCCCTTTTAGCTTGTCTTGCAAGCAGTCCAGGCTTGTGCACCATAGTACTAATGACAATAGTTCCACCAATGTGCTTTACACAGCTGCCTTGCAAATTTGATGCTGACAATGGCAAATGCATTGATGCCCGCCACAATCTTTCGTGTGCAATTGTTGATATTTGCCTTTTGTGCGTCTCATTGCTGTCTTAGCACACTTTGAGCAGCACGCTAAGAAGTTTGTTCAGTCGGAAGAGATTTTACTCAGTTTGTCTGTGGATGGGTGACAAAGCAATACATATGCAGTTGAGTACGTATACGGCAGCAGTAAGGGGCAGTATGCATATCTTTCACTATCTGCCAAAGGGCTCAGCATAGTTTGCAAAATGTTTATAAAGCTCAGTAACACAGCCATTTGACTTTGTCATGTGAGAGTTGTTACATATCATGATGCCAGCTCGCACTCACACACTCAGTTACATATCCTGCAGTACATCTTTCACACTCAGGCTAAGGATTAAAGAGTCAGAATCATGTGAAAACAAGGCAGAGAAAGCAATACAGACTCAAGGCACATGTTTGCAAAACAAAAGTCCATTTTTAAAAATGGTAAAAGATGCAGCATATGCACACACACCTAAATAAATACACAACCTGCTTCACAATACAGGCTCCCTGCAGTGTCACTGTGCACATGTGATCACAGCTGCAAAATTCCTGTTGACTCTCTCAGATTGCAGATTTTTGTGAACCACCTGTGAATATTGACAGTGTCAAATGCTGATCTGTCTATCTCTGCGCCTCTATACATAGAATTGACCTAGACGCCGGCAATTGACAAAGCCAATCAGAAACCAGGCTGCACAATACATGAAGATGCTGCTCCACTGTCTCCACTGCGTCAAGATGGACGACACATAGAAGTAGCAGACCTGCAGAAGCACACCACCATATAACACTTCTACCATGGGTTGATGAAAGCCATGCTGCCATTAGTGCTAAACACAATGTCATCACTTGAATCTTTTGCCAAGAATGCTGTATGTGCATCTTAATGTGCATCAAAGATGCGTTCCTAACATGCACTCCATGAAGATTATGTGGTTGTACAGTAGCCCATGCTACTTTACAAAGATTAACTGCTTCAGCCCACTAATCAGAACTGTAGGTGCAATCTCCACAAGCAACATATGCAAGGTCACTGTATGGTTCACTGTACACACCAAGCAGGTATGCAAATCTTACCGGCGACAGCAACACAGACAGAAGTTTTCGCTCAAGGGCAGGGACGTCTTGCAAGTAGTACCACCAGGTGCACAATGCAGCCAGGCCAACGCTGACATGCATGGCATAATGCCTCTGAGGCCGTGTGGACGTGCCGCTGTTGTAGTCAGGCAGCTCCTGACTGGCAGCAGGCTGCGTGACAGTCAGGTCTTCTAGCTCCTTTTGCGCCTGCATGGCATGTTGCCTTGATCTGGTGAGGCAGAATTGGCCGTACACTGATGAGATGCGACTCAATGATGTTTGATCCACATGCAGTGCGATGCAGTCAATGATGAATACTGGTCATGGCGATGGCTATGCATGCTGCTATGTACATGTGAAGGGCCTTATACAATATAAGGGTAGGCACTCAATTGTGCAACTGGCCATGGCAGAAGTATGCTGCAATCTGGGCTGTGAGAACAAGCAAAGTCAGCGCACCTTCTGATATTTTGCTATCGCTTTCTTCTTGTCTCTAGACATTGTATCAATGTCATTGTGCAATTGCTACACAGAGTCAGAAAAGCAGGTCAGCAAACTGCACCATGCATGCAGGCAGCAACATAGCGGGTCAGCAACAAAAGCATGTACCTGTATCATCTTGTCCTGAGCATTGATACGCTTGTGCAGGTGATCTGCTACTGTATGCAGCTGCTTAGCCTGTGATGCAAAGGGGTCGTGAAACCAAGTTGGGGCTGGTATGCAGCACACCATAGGCATATGTGCATGCTTTGCACTTTGCAGTGCAAGAGCTTTGCAATAGAAAGGCACAGGCTGACCTGATTCCTGGTCACATAGCCTGAAGGAGGAGCGCCTGCATATGCGCAAAGCTCCAAGCAGAAAGACAGGCACAGGCTGACCCAGTACCACGTTATCCTCCACGGTATGAAAACCAATGACCATCGTAGATGTAGGGGATTCAAGCTGTGCAGTACATACGACATCCCATGTTCCAGTTTGTGCACGGCATCTTTAGCCATCCAGGGCTTCCTGGCTGAGTCCAGCGCGCGCAGGGCTAAGTCTGGCCTGGCCTCAGGAGCAATACAAGCTCAGTTGCTCGCGATAGCAGACGCCTCAAGCAGCCTGACCACAATAGGCACTCGCAAGGTGCACGCGCGTCGACCGCATGTGCATGCGCAAGTTCCGCCTCGGAGTGCAAGCCACAAGCTGACCAAGCATGACACGAAAGCTCGGCACGCAGAAAGCTTTAATGTCGGGATACAAGAAATCGGTCAGTGTTCAAAAGCCAGCTGACAGCCCAGGTACCCGGTAGTTGCCCAGCTAGGCAACCAAGCAGCAGGCCAAAGCTGAGGGCCTCAGGCTGAGGCCAAAGGCAACAGGCAAAGCGGTCCATTCACGTGCTCTCAAATTGCGCAGTGCTCTGCTGATGAGCCTCTCAGCAACCGTTACGGATATCCAGCGAATTTCCAGCTTTCAGCCACAGCTCAGCCAGACGCGACCTGTAACAATTTTGCACTGGAACTGACTCACAATGCATCGCATACTCAGGCGTGGTCCCCGAGCCCCTGCTCACACACGATCCCTCGCGATCGCGCTTCAGAGTTGATTTTAAACCGTTACGGACTAGTTCCGAACCCATGTTGAAATATTGGGGCCTCAGATTTTTTCGGATATGCAGTTGCAGCCAGAGCAAATAGACAAGTACATTAGGTCAAGCAAACTCCACATGGTCAACAAAGGCAGATCTTACTAGTACTGTAGGGTCACATATGATCTGAACAAGCTCGTTGTCCGGCCCATGAGAATGGCGGTTGAATGCCACTTCGGTGTCAGCTCAAGCTCATGAGCACGATCGGAGCTTTTGTATTATAATAATAAATAGTAATTACGCCGTGTTGACATGCAAGGCAGTGTGCGGGCTTGCGGCAATTGCTTAACCTCTTTTACACCATCGTGCGTTAGACAACAGTGCATTTGCATTGCAAAGTTAAATGCAATCGGCCATCATCAAACGCCAGCACACATTTGCATGCATGTAATGGCCCTTCTGACTGTTACCATCACTTCGAAACCACCAGCAGGGGTTTTGTGCATAGTCTCCGCCCCCACTTGTATGCCTGGCATCATGCATCCAGGGCGCAGTATGAAAAATAATGTTAAAAACCAATAGATGCGGTCGGATTAACTATCATGCATCTACGTTGAATGCTTCACTGCTGCTACAAGTAAATACGGCACGGCACAGCACAGCACAGCACAGCACAGCACAGCACAGCACAGCATTTGAACTTTAGTCAGTGCATTTGAACTTCACGTAATTTGCCTAACGCCCACTGACTAAAGTTCAAATGCTGCAGAGAGTCTCCTGACTGGCCTTGCTGCTACGGCTGCTGTTTGAGCAACAATGCGTTGTCTTACCACATGCGATGTAGATCTGGAAGTTACTCTTTAGGCAGCTGCTGCCTGCAGAGAGACGCTTGCAGAGGCGATGTCTGCCAGAGTCCAGTCGAAGAGTCGGACCGCTAGAAATGCGTTGCCGCAGACACGTTCTGTGGCGTCAGGGACGAATGTGCAAGCCAGCCGGTAAATGTCGCATGTAACGCACGGTTCATACGTCCAGCACACACAGTGTGATCAGTGTGTAGCAGGGCACAAGCTAAAGTTTGTCTTGTAGGCTTGGTCTGGAATGCTGCAAAGAGATGAAGTGGCTAGGGTGGAGAGTAGGGCAAGAATATGGAAGGACAGTCACTGTCAAGAACCTGTCGGCAGACTTACTGCACCTGACTTGGAGCATACCCGCCACAAAATCTTTTGTGCTGGAATATCCAGAGCCGATACATTTGAGCCCTGGAATGAGTTACAGCCTGAAGGTCATGCATAGTCCCGCTTAGCGTTCGCTGTCTGTCTGCTGTGGACAAGCAAAGATGCATGTAGGAACAACCTACAGTACAATTTCCAGTTAAACCCTTCACTAAATGGTGTGCATTTGACAATAGGTCACCTTCTGCCCAACCAGACAAGAGCCATGTGAAGATCAGATCCAATTTGTGTGCCAGCATGGCCAATTTGGCGTGCCCTTGAGAGCATGTTTGCCATCTGTCAAGCTTGAGGTGAGCGCAACCATTCAGCTGTGCATGCAGCAAATGCATTGCACTCTTTGCCCACTGCTGCAGTACAATCTCACCATTCGAGTCCACAGCAACATGCCCACACCCATCAAAAGAAGCAGCACCCAGCAAAACAAGCAGCAACACCTTTTTTGCCATCAGGTCAAACCTTACACGGTGCATCTGCCACAGCTTACAAAGCTGCAAGCTATCTCCATGCAAACATCACACAGGCACATGAAGAGCGTGACAACCACAAGCCCTTCCTTTACTTCTCAGAATTGTGCTGCGGTGAGCAGGCAGATCAGATCTAGTCTGCGCTGTTACAGGTACCCGAGGCGCTGGATTTTGGCCTAGCGCCTGTCAAAGGCGAGATTTGCCGCACGCTGACAGTACACAACACAGGAGATGGTGCAGTGCACTGCAGCTGGGAGATCAACCACCCTTTCAGTATGAGTCCTGATGCAGCTAGCATTGAGGCTGGTCAATCTGCAGACTTCCAGTGCAGGTTCCAGCCACCAGAGGCGTCAGTGTACACTGTCTTGGCTGCATGTCATGCTGACACTGGTTACACTGCAACTGTCAAGGTATGCAAACAGAAGCTGTGAGACGCAACCTGCATCTCGACAAAGAATGCCTAAGCATCCTGGCAGCTGGATGGCATGACAGATGCAGCAAACTGTGCACAACTTACATGTAGCAGGGTGTATAATGTATCAGTGTAGGATTGCTTAGTACAGAGGCCCCAGCATGCAGGTCTCTGCTTCACACACACTCTTTGTTCCATCTGCACCATGGACTGCCAGCAGCTGACAAGGCCTCCAAAATCTCATGCTGCAATGTTGTTTGACGTGCATGAAACACTGCAGGAACCAGCTGTGCAAAGGTTCAGCATGAATGTGTGCAGCATGTATTTGGCAAATCTATTCAATGCCATGACAGAACCTCTGCATAGCACCCCTCCTTTGGGCTTCACAGTGGTTTCTGTACCCTCATTCTCAGCTCTTTTGCATGTTTTCGAGTTTTGCAAGCTTGTTTTTGAGCAGATGCACATGTTTTTGACAATATCAAGCACCCACTACAACCAACTGGAGCAAGCCACATGAAGCTTGTCCCTGCAACTTCTAACCACAGTGTCACCTGCCACCCTCCAGCTCAAGTCTTGTGCAACACCCAAGCAAGCTTGGCATTTGCATGCAAGGCAGTCAGCTGCCATGCACAAGACTGCAGTAACACCTTCAGGCCTCAGGTGGTCTTAGTCACCTTCAGGCCTCAAGTGGTCTTAGTCACCTTCAGGCCTCAGGTGGTCTTAGTCACCTTCAGGCCTCAGGTGGTCTTAGTCACCTTCAGGCCTCATGTGGTCTTAGTCACCTTCAGGCCTCAGGTGGTCTTAGTCACCTTCAAGACCCTCTGCATGCTGCTGTACAGGTGTCAGGCATTGGCAAGTACCCCTTCTTGGCCTTGGAGCGAAGCGAGCTGCAGTTTGGTGATGTGCTTGTGGGCGAGCAGGTTGAGCAGGCTGTGCAGCTGCTCAACCAAGGCCTGGTGCCAGCTGACTTCTGTGTGAAGCCATTGCCAGCTTCAGACGGCGTTGCTGATGACACAATCAGAGTTAGCCCCACCAGGTCAGGACTCGTGAAGGAGTGCCTCAGATATCTCTTCAGAGGAGAAATGTTATTTTACTGTTCCCATTTGATGTGTGAGATTTGATGTTAGACCGCACTGTCCAAGGGACATGCCTGTGGGGAAGATAACATTTGTATGCCAGAGAGCTTGCTATCTCATGCCTGCATGTAGGGCTCCTGATATGCTGTTCAGCAGATGCATAGGTTGTTGCTGTACTGTGCTACAGATAGAAGTGGGTAGTCCACAAGGTTGGATGATCAAAGAACAGACGCATGAGCCAATGACTCGGACAGCTTTTGGAAACACAGCCCCAGAAAGTTCGCCTGTGGAAGGGTGGTGCATTTCCCGAACAAACATGGTGTCTTGAATCCATTATGCCCATAATGCCATGAGTCAATCCGGACACGCATCCCTTGAGCGCTCTACCCTGACATTGCAGGGTGACTGATCGCTGTGACTTCATGCAGGGGGACATTGGAAGCTGGTGCAGCAGCTTCACTCATAATCAGTTACACGCCAAAGACCAGTGGCACCTTTGCGTGCGAGCACTTTGCTGTGCATACAGCCGGCGGCAGACAGGTCTGCATTTGCTCTGCGCCTTTGGCTTTTACGGCATGACAAGCAGTTGTGGCTACAAGTTGTGCCTACAAGGAGTATGCATCACTGCACAAACTGCTGGACCAGGCCGACAGGTCATCTCGCAAAAGGCCATTGACCTGAATGCAGCTTGCAGCATTGGTACAGTGAACTGAGCAAGACATGCCCATCATGCCTCAAGTCAAAAAGCATGACTGGCTGCTGCATGGTGTTGTGGTGACGTTGCCAAGAACTGCAAGTGTACTGGACTGGTCAATACATGTGACACACATGCTATGAGGTTCCACCTCTGAGTGGGAACTCATAGCATGCAAGTGCCAGCAAGCACATCCAAAAGAATGCTGATTAGTGTGTGCAATCATTTGTACATGCCTGCAGGTTCCTTTCAGTGTGAGCGGCACAGCTGTTGCTCCCTCAGTGCACCTCAGCACTGCTTGTGTCTCCTTTGGCAGTCTTCCAGCCAATGACACATCAGCCAGGGCAGTTTACATTCACAACAAGGCCGACCTGCCCGTCTACTTTGAGTTTGTCACAGACCAGCAGGGCGTGTTTGAGTTTGACAGGGTCAGAGGTAGTGTGGGGGCTATGTCGTCTGCCCATGTGACAGTGACATTCCAGCCGAAGGAGGCATCAAACTATTGGCGGCGGGTCACATGCTTAGTCAGGGTGAGTAAGCCACTGTTGGCAAATCTATATGATGACTGGAGGACGTCCTTGCATGTGATCTGCCAACGCAGAGACTACTGCAGAGCGTAAACAGGAGGTAGTCTTGTGAAAGCACAATCTTGCCAATTTTCATGACAAGGCTTGAAAACAACATCTGAGCAATTGCAAGCAAGCCAGCGCCATATAAACTCGTGCTGCATGGCTTGTCGCCCGTAAGAGCACTCTCTGAGTCTTCATTGCTCTTGTAGTATCTGCAGCCCAAGACATGTCAGACTCTGAATCCAAGACCCAAAATTGTTTTCTGCCTCTGATGCAGGATGGTCCAGCAATGTCCATTGATCTTCTTGGCAGCTGCTATACGGATCAGCTACGGCCTCCTGCCCTTGCACCTCACCACATTGCTCAGTACCTATGCCAGGGCACGTCCACAACTGCCTCTGGGGCTCTGCATGGTAGCGCCAACGTATCTCTGTCACAAGGGCTGCCCGCAGCAGCCCTCGGGGCAGAAGCAAGCATGGCTGGTTCAGCACTCACAGCAGATGTCTCAGAGCTGAGCATGGGTCAAGTTGAGTCAAGCATGGCAGCCGTGTCTCTTCTGCCAGAAGCATCAGGGCTGTCTGGACCAGGCGTATCAGCCCTACAGGGTAGGTTAAACTTGAACCACTTGCCTTGAGCTACACATTTGGGCAAAGTCTCATTGTATTTAGGGTTTAGGGTTTGCTGGGTGGTTGTCACGGCCTGTGAAGCCATGGACAATATTATATCATCATTCAAAGGGGCAGGAGCATCGGCAACAGAACTGCCATCATCCCCATCACAGAAGTTCACCTGGCATACAATGAGCCTGCCTGCAAGAGCATTCAGGATTGTACTTCAGTACAGCTATGTAGAGATACAGGCCTGGAAGCTTCCGCCTCAGGGCTAAAATCTCAGCAGAGTGTGGATTGAAGTCACACAATTCATCCTCAGGCCATGCTCAGTCTGCAGCACCTCGAAATACATTTGCTGCTCCTGAGCGAGAGAAGTGGTGTGTCAGTGATTCCAGCTATTTTGCAGGCCAGGAAGCCTGGGAGGGCTTCTTTGTAAGCTCAGACCCTCAACAGGCAGTCTCACTCAGTGCTCATGAGCTCAACTTTGGCTCTTGCTCAAGGCTCAGCCCAGGCGGGCACAAGACACTGACAGTGACTAACACCACCAATGCCAAGGTGACAGCTTTTCTGGTGGTGCCTGGATGGCAAGGCCTGAGCAGCCAAAGTCGGATGCAGCAGGTCTTCCAGGTAGGCTTGTCTTGTGCCTTGTCCTGGAATAAAGCTGCCCTACCACCCTGCATCTGTTGCCAAGGACTAATGAGGTGTAGACAGAAAGGGGAAGTGAGCATATGATGAAATAAAGATGCCTTGCTGTCCTTGTACCTGTATCAACATGCAATGTAGTGTGGTATTGTGTTCTACTGTTCTGTGCCATGCCGTGCAATGCTGTGCCAGATCAGAGTGCGTCCCACTGGTGATCTTTGTTCTCAAATGCCTGAATCGGCTTCATTTGACATGTTCCAATGCTGATGTGCACAAGTAGATCATGTTGGGAGTGACTGCAAAGCATTTTTGCAAAGCTGAGAAATACTGCGTTTAGCCGCTACATTTAACCCACAATTGGGGATCATAACAATGAAACCCATGAGTGTCTGTATTTTTGCAGGTGTTCCCTGAGCAGATGGACATCAGGGCACACAGCTCTGCCACCTTCAGGGTAGCCTTCAGGCCACCCCTAGATGGGCAATACTTCAGCCAGACCATAGAGGTGGTGGCCTGCTTCAAGGCCCACCGCTCCTTCAGGGGGGTATCACACAATGCAGTGCTGCCCCCCTGGACCATGTCTGTGCAGGTAAGTCGCACAGACACTTTGATGCCCATTCACATGCACACTGTGCACTTCTTCAGAACTCTATCAACACTATACAGCAGACAGAAGTCCGTACATGTACAGTTGGCAGCCTGTGCAATTTTGCACAGTTTCATTGACAGGAAACCATCTTTACATAACAGACAGAAATGCATATGCATGCAAACTGGCAGCACAGCACCCTTGCATTGAATTGTAGTTCCTTCCACAGGGACAGGTGAGTGTCACTGTGCACAAACTTTGCTTGGCCCAGGAGCAGTCTGTGTTGAGGCGTACTACCATGTGCCACACAGATTGCTGCGCTGCCTCCTTGCACCTTTTTCTGTTCACCCTAGTCAGTATCCCTCCCAAGGTCAAAAAGTAGACCCATGTACAAAGTTTCTCAACAATCGTGTTCAGCTCTGGTCTAAGGCATGCTGTTGCAACGCTGTCTCATTGCCATAGCACAGATCTCCAAAAGCTCACTAGGATTGTGACCATGAACCTGGCTTAAGCTTGACACAGCTGGAATGCTGGCGTGCATGATTTGATCCTGATGATAGGCCTATTGTACAAGGCATACCCCGATGGTTGCCAGCAAGTCCTGCCAAGGCTAAGGCCCTGCCCTGTGAGGGGGCATCGGCCCTTCTAATGCTGTTATGCATGCAGGTGGTGGGCAACACCTTTCTGCACCAGCAGGAGCAGCCAGACACCAAGGTGCAGCTGTCCAGCAACCTGGTCACTTTGGCACCCTGCTTGCCTGGGCAGGCCACCTACCAGACCCTCATGCTCATGAACCATGGGGACACTGCTGTGCAGTTCGATATGCAGGGACTGGCCCAGTCCCCAGGACTCTCCTGCAAGCCTGAAAGGTCGGCACATCTCACTGCAACGCCTCATTATGCTCTATCTGAACTGCTTTTGTCGACCAGCCATCTGTTCCAGACAAGTTTGAGAACAAGCTTATTGCACAAGTGCAGAAGCATGGCAATGTTGCTAGTCGTGATTGACCCTGACCTGGAGTCTGCCCAAGCTTGCATCTGCATACTCAACTCCTCCTATCATGCTGGGCCTAGCTCTGCACCACCTGCTCTCAAAGATCAGCATCAGCACATGTAGGTACCAACATGTGAGCCGACATGTGCTGCTGCTGATCTTTGACAGCTGATGGTGCAGAGCTGACAGGCAGCATCATCTATCAGTCACATCCATGGATGTGCATGGCAAATCCAACGTTGGTCAGCTTTGTGAAGAATGGACCTGGGCAGCCCAGTATAATACTGGGCTTCTCATTAAATTGATGTCAGAAGGCGCAGGCTTTTCTTAGACTTTACTTGTATTCTGTTTTGAGAATGGGCAGGCTGAGAACACTTTGTGTGGGGTGGTACAGAGGGGCGGTGGGTCCTCAGAGCTGGCAGCTGCTGGGCCTGCGCTTCCTGTCACACCAGCCTGGCGCCCACACTGCTCGCCTAACCTGCCTCATCAACAGCAGTCAGGTGAGGTACATCCATTTGGGCCATTGATGGAAATACTTTAGTCATCATAAGAGCCAGAGTACACGGGGACTGTTTGTGCTGAAATGTCTGAGGCATGGGTGCACAAAGTTGGCAGTGACAGCCTGTTTGCTGGCTCTGCTACCATGCTAATAGCTTCATGCCAAAGACCACTGGAGGGGGAAGACTTGTCCTGCATGTACCTAGCTCATCATGAGCTGAAAAGCTCTTGAAGGTTACTATTATGGTTAAAGACCACTGACAAGATGCCACCACTTTGGACAGCAAAGAGTGACGCTCAAACCAGGCCCTAATGCCACTTCCTATACGCAGGCAAATGCGCAGCCATTGGCCATCCAGACACTGGTATGCAGTCCAGGCATGCAGCTGGAGCCTGCCGGCAGCCTCTTCTTCAAGCCCACATGCATTGGTGCCTCCTCCCAGCGCACTCTCACCATGCAAAACACCGCCAGAGTGCCGCTTGTCTATCAGGTGTGCCAGAGTCAAGCAACTCTCCTTTGACTGCAGTCTTTGCCATGCTGCGTTTGTGTAGTTTGGCTTGCAGATTGACAAATTTGATTTGCGGACATGACTGGGCTCCTGTAACATACTGTACCCAACATGCTGTTGATGCTATAGCACGCTGCAGCTTCTATTGGCGGTCCGCACACCTGTTTGCGCTCTCTACCATTGGTATGGAGGCACAGCTGTCTGTTGTCTGCTCAAAACATCAGGAACAAGGGACTAGCATGAGGTGACGTTCTGACAGGCACAATTCATGACAACTGATTGCATGCCTGCAGTGGAAGGTGCCAGGTCACATGCAAGGCAGCTTTGCAGTCCAGCCTCAGCTGGGTCTGCTTCACGGCAATGAGAGGCAAATGGTCACATGGACCTTTGTTCCAGCAGACAAAGCCACGTATGACCTCAGTGCCACATGCTCATATGACAGTCCAGCAAGCCCCATGCAAACTGTTGTCACTGGGGCAGGGCAGCTGCAAACATCCCTAGGGGATTCTGCATTGGCCCTGATGCAGAAAAGCAAGGCCGGGGGGCAGAAAGTTGGGGTCAGGCTGGTGGGCCAGGGCACTGTTGGGGCTGTGACTCTAGAGCCTAGCTCCCTAGACTTTGGCACTGTTGCTGTTGGCTTTCCAGCTGTTCGTGACATCACGCTGCTCAATCAGAGTGGCGGCAACCTGTGCTACAGCATCACATGCACAGCAGTACCTGTGAGAGAAGCTGTGCCGTCTCTCTCAGCTGCTGAGTCAAGTCCAGATGCTGAGGAGAGCCTGGCTCAACTCACTGAGCAGACAGACTCAGCTCAGAGTGCTGAGGCTGAGGATGATGACTCAGCTCTTCACCTTGTGGTTGAGGAGCCTCAAGGGTTCCTGCCAGCCCGAGCAACCAAGACCCTAAAACTCACCCTCAACCCTAGCCCCCGCAAGCAGTACAGGCTTCAGCTTGTCTGTCAGACGGCCACTGCCCAGAGTTCCAGTACTGCGCTAAGTACTGCGCCTCTGCCGCCCAATCTGAGCTCGCCACCTGTCTGTGCTGGCATTGAGGCGTTTTCCACTTACCCCACAGTGATGATCACAGACATTGCTTGCCAGGGTTTGGACAAACCCTTCGTGTGGAGTCAGATGTCTTGCAGCCAGATTAACACACAGCTTGCAGCAGAGATGACTGAGGTATGGGATTGTCTGCATCAGGCTTGTATGCAAGAAATGAACTGGTCACTGCTTCAACAGCTTCAGCCTTGACTGTGCTGCCACTGATTTTCTGCGCTGACTGTCGCCAGCTCTTGCAAATCAGCGTAGTGTTTCCAGACCATTTTAGAGTCTCTGGCCATTGACAGCATGAATTGCAAAGGCATTGCACGACACCTCAACTCAAGCACATCATATTGCAGACAAACACAATGCATGTAAAAAGGCGCAAGGGCACACATTTTCAACACATACTTTACAGTGCGCAAATGTGCTTCTGTCTAGGCTGAGCTGGTGCTAGCTGCAAAGAAGCTGGAGGGGGGCTATACCACACAGTCTGCTCTGGACATGCTACCCCCCTTCCACATGGACATGGGGGTAGGAGGGGTTAATGCACGCCCTATCTGTGTCATTGTACGTCTCACCAATCCAGGTCAGCTTCACAGGCTCCTTCTTGTTTGACTGTGAGCTTTTTATAGCTGACATGAACAAAATGTGACACAGCAGCTGTTCATTCATTCATGAGCAGTCTGGTCTGTTCATATACCCATTGTTCTGCGGACTTATCCAGGCATGCATGTTACAAGTCATTGGGTGCATTGTGCACTATCCCCATCTGCCAGATGCACAAATTAACTGTTGGATTTTGTGGTTCTTTCTCTTCATGTGTGCTTTTCAGACAGCTTGGCAGCAGAGTGAGGTCTGTTGAGTACAGATGACGCATGGAGATTAGGAATACAGTGAGATGAGATCTGAGTTGCACGTCTGCCATTGCCCTGCCCTGCAGCTTTTCACTTAAGTTTTCTGCCTCAACTCTTCTGCCTTGGTTCTACAGGCAGCCTGCCAGTGGAGTGGGACCTCCAGAGGGTGGGCGACATGGGGGTGGGGGTGGAGCTTGAAAACTGGGTTGAGCCCAGCCGCCCCCGGAATGACAAGGAGAAGCTGCATGACTTCATAGTGCAGGAGGGCCTGCTGCAGCTGCAGCCCCCTGTGGGTCAACTGGGGCCGGGGGAATCCACAACCTGGACCATCACCTACAGGCAAGCTTGTACAGCCAGCCCAGAAGCTGTGCAAAGTTGTGACGTCTGGGATGCTCATATAGGCTTTGTAGTTCCCATGACAGCAGTGACCGTACCCCTTTACCACGATTGGTTTCGGAGCTATGTTGCATTTGTGACATGCCATATCATGCTTCTGCCTGGGACCGATGCTGGCCCGTGTCAGAGCTTGGCAGCAGAGTGCTTCTACAGCATGTTGTGATGTATGTCACCACAATTGCTGGTGGAATAGCATAGCTGGCACAAGCACATCTCAATGCTTCATGGCTGCTGTAGGACCATCTTGGAATGAGTGGTAGTATGCAGAGGACCACAAGCCTTCAGTCAGTTTGAGGCCTGACATGACATTTCAGCACCTTGACTGCATGCTGGGCCAGTTCTGGCTTTCCTGCAAAAAGCACAGCAGCAAGATCTTTCAGCATGTTGACTGCAGGCACTCTGCTCTGGGAAGTCACGACCTGTCCATCCTGCTGGCAATCAAGGACAGCAAGCAGCTGCACCTGCACCTCAGGGGCATCACAGTACCCCCCACCCACATGTGCCTTTCCCTTAAGGACCAGCCCTTTCAGCTGGCTCCAGTGCCCATCGGGGAGAGGGACCCTCCAAGGCAGACCTACTGCCTGCGCAATGGCGGCCCTGCTGACCTGCCCTACAGCATTGACACTGCACCGCTGCAGCAGCTGATCAAGCTCAACTATGGCTATGAGGTGACTGCTTCAGCTTGGCTAGCAGCTGATCTGGGGAACTTTTCCTCTGCTAAAAACAAACCGATTTAGTTGAATGTTGCGTCACTTAGAGCCCACTGTGCAACATCTGCCCACTGTCCATGCCTTGTGATTCACTGATGCATTTGTCTGGCAAGTGTCTGGGGCTGAAGGCAATGTAAGTCCCATGATATGAGTGAGCAGCAGCAGCATGTGGCAACTCAAAACACCTGATCAGTGCTTTGCCAGGCAGTGGTGTCAACGCCATCATCCGCACACATCATTAGAAAGCCTGTGATGAGAGGATGTCTATGGTGCCAAAAAACATTCTCGAAATTGTGCTAAGACTGCTTGGTATGTATATGCGCTTCAAATATGCTGTTGTGACCAGACTTCCTGAACACCATGCCAATTCTGAAGATGCTACCTTCCTGCCTCTTCGCATCGCCTGGACATGTTGTCATGGCGTATGTAAACACCTTGTGTGTTTTCAGATTTTGAAGCTGCTGGAGCCGCCTCAGGGAGTCATCCCTCCTGGTGGAGTTGCCGGTCTCAATTTCATCTTCAGTCCCTTGGAAGACAGGCTGTACAATGTTGCCTTGCCTATCAAGCTGGGAAATGGCGCCAAAACAGCTCTCCACTTGGTTGGGAAAGGATACCATCCTTTACCTGCCCTTGCTGACTCGGCAGGCATGCAGCAGCCCCTGAGTTCAGACAGCACGCTGCGCACGCTTTGGGACACTCAGATTGAAGCTGCAGCTGACAAAGCAACATGGCTCGGCTTCTCAGCAGTCTCTCAAGTGCAGCTGCCACGCCAGCTGCTGTCTCTGTCACATGGCTTGGTGTCCTTTGGTCCAGTCAGCATCCAGGCTGTCAGCAAGCGGGTTGTAGCCGTGGTGGCGGGAAATGACTTTGGCGTGACATTTGAATGGGCGCTGGATGTGCTTAGTCAGGAGAGAGGCCTGCTGGATGGGTCTTTGCAAATTGAGCCGTCCAGCGGGACCCTCCCGCCAAATGGCTGCTGCTTGTGCAGGCTGACATTCACAGCAGGCTTGAATTCCCAGCTCTTTGAAGCAGGCATCAAGTGCCATGTCAGTCCTGTTGCTGAGCCCCTGTCTCCATTACAGCCTACCCGGGTGCCAAGCCTCAACAGTCCCCTCAACAGTCCTCGTACAGCTGGCAGCGCCTCATCGCAGTCTGACTCAGCACAGAAGCTGGCGGGAAACCAGGGCGCAGCACAGCATGGCCGCCGATCACCAAGGATGGCCACCAGCCCTAGGAAAGCGTCCTCCAGGGCTGAGTCAGGATTGGCGGGAGCCCCTGTCAGGCAGAGATCTCCCACCAAAGACAAGAGCGGCACTAGTGCCAGCAAATCTTCAACCAGTCAGAATAGGGCGCCAGTTTCCCGTACATCCTCAATGCACAGCAGCGGAGGGCAGAAGGTGCTCTCTCCTCCCAAGAGCCCTGTCAAGAGCAGTGGGAAGACTGTGAAGGCCCCCAGCCCTGTAAAGGCAGCTGGAAAGGCAAGCAACACAGCCTCAATAGGCAGAGTCAGGTCACTTCCCTGTCATCCTCGTCTCCATGTGCAAGCACGGAAATTTTGTCAGGTCTATGATGCATGTATGCACTGTGCACACTACACTGGCCTTCAGTCGCAGCCAATATCCATTTCATCACTGCTGAGAGGCGTTGCATGCATGCTCAAGCAATATGCATGTTTGTGCATCTGGTAGTATTGCAGCCCCCCACACTCACCGGGCAATAACAGCACATACACTTCTGAGAACTGGCTGAGCAGTCGCATTGCAAAATAGTATATCAGACGTAAGCACAGCAAAACGCTTGTCAACACAAGCCTTGAGTCCATTACTAAGGAATTGCCACATCACCTGTACTTGCCACATCTGCCAAGTAGATCATGTGCACAAAACTTTTATATACTGTGTAGAGAGATACTGAATCTACAATTGATGCAGGAACAAGCAGTGCTCCAGTGGTTGAGATGGTAGAGGAAATCATAGCAGAGCACCCAGCCCCCCCTCTGTCTCCTTACACCCCTGGCACCAAGCTGGCAACCCGTGCCCCTGTGCATGCAGCTCTTACAGCCTCCATACGCAGTCATTTCCCTGGCTTACCTGAGGTGCAACCCATGCATGATGGCTGTGATGCTGAGGAGCCCCCTCAGCCTCAGGTGAGATGACTTGTGTGGCTGTGTGTGTGTGTGTGTGTACACATGTGAGAGGGAAAGTGAGGCAATATTAGATCCTCTGACAGTCTATTAGCTTTGAATCAATACCATGCATCAAGAGTGATGACTGCAGTGCTCAGAAGCTGCTTGGGCTCAGACAAGTTGCATGTGCATCTCAGACAATGCAGTCAAGCAATAGCAGGCCTTGGAAAATCTCTGACAAGCTTGTGGGCAATTGTTGAATCTGGCCATCCATTGCTGTCGCAACAACAGCCGCTCTCGGCTTTGGTACAATAGCATCATCACATGTTGCCATCACACGCTGTGCTGTGACCTTCTGCAACAGTCCATGGCCCCAGCGCAGTCATCATTGAGTCAACAGCAGCTCAGCAGAACAGCTCTCTTGTCATAAAGTGTCATGACACTGATGGCTGCAGCTGTGATGTGGCAGGTGCTGGTGTTGAATGTAGAGGGCCGGGTGCTGACTCCAGACCAGATGAGGGCAGGGCTGTACATTGTGCCCTCTGAGGCAGCCCTTGCCACCAGCCTGCTGCAGGGGGGTGCCTGGATCCCTCCCAACATCAGTCAACAAACTGTTGCAGACAAGCCTGCTGGTGAGCTGACCATTCCCCTACTAGACTTTCCTTTGAATGCAAGTTTCCTTGAATGCAGAGTATGCTTCACTGATTTTGCCTTGTGAGATTGTCTTGACAATGGTCTTGGTCAAGCAGGCTTCCTTCTCCATTGATGCTCAGGCATTGCAATCTGTTGCCTGCAGACTTCTTTGCTTGGCTTTCAAGTTCCAAGTACTGCATCATAACAGTCTGAAATGTGAATCAGTCCCAAATGCTGGTCTAGGGATGTGAAAAGATGCCATCATCCACCATCTCCACCACCCACCAACAACAAACTTCTTCAAACAAACAACAGTCTGTTGTCGTTTTGCCGCATATGCCCACAAGTGCATTCTAGCTAAGCTGTGTTCTTCAAATGCAGCTGATGATGTGCAACAAGCCAGCGCCATCCTGCAAGACATGGTAGCAGATGTCATCAACGGCTCGGATGTTGCCATAGCTCTAGCTGGTCTACTCGAGGAGGAGACGCCAACCGTTGCTGAGTTGAGGCATGGCAGCAGGCTAGCACAGACTGCAGTCCCAATGCCAACAGAACATCAGCCTGTTCATGACAGTTCCATTAGCAATAGCCAAGCAGGTGCTGCTGAAGGGGCTCAAACAATGGGATCATCTACTGACAGGCATGGGGATGCTATGCATATGACCTCAGAGGAAGACAATGCTGATACAAGCGGTGATGCTGGAGATGCTGTGCTAGAGAAGGTCTTTCAGCAGGCCGAGTTCCAGGCGTTTGCTGAGTTTGTACTAGATAGCGCTTGCTTTAGCTTGCTGCAGGAGAGCGCTGCTGGTCGATGGCAGGCTCCTGATGATAGCATGACATGACAGACTTTGGATGGAACTATTTACACTAGTGCGCACTGAAGTGTCAGGTACATCACAACTTCTGGAGTGACTCCCTGACATCTGACTTAGACGTTTGTTGCATCACTGCTGCAGCGATGTGTGTCACACTGTCAAATTGCCACATGATCTCATTGTGGTAACGGCACCCTATGCAAGGGTGAGGTTGTTCTACTCAGGTTCTGCATTTCTGCACCATGCACCAAGATGAAAAGGCATAGCAAAGCGGTGGTTGATAAATAAATGTGGCTTCAAATAAAGTCATTTGACAATCAACAGCCCTATAGATTAGCTAACATTGACTGGCAGTTTTCGTCAGCCACCTTGCCATAAAAAGTCTTGTGACAAGCAGAACGTGCCAATCACAAGGGCAGCCTGACAGTGTGCGCGTCAGACTGTCTAGTGCCGTGCAGAACGCCGCTGCCGCTTGCATCGGTGACAACGTCCGCCACCTAATAGGCCTGAGGGAGTCAAGCACCAAGTGGGCTGAAGTGCTTGCGATACAAATTCATCCGGCGCACGGCATCAAAGGCTATAACAGCTCTGCAGCAGCCGTGCAAGGCCAACTTCCGCTAGCTATTGACCTGAGCAGATCGGCTGGGCTGGTTTTAGCCTTGGCCCGAGTTGGCGTCCCGAAGGCGGTCGGCCTCTTCACGTAGAGCCCTCAGTCTGCAATGCACTTTGCCCTTTCACTGGCTGTCTGCAGTGCCTATGTTGTGCACTAGCTAGATCATTTTCGTTACAATAATTGCTGATGGACTGAAGGTGACATACACTGCATTTGCGCTGCCTCCTGGACAAGATCAGCATCACAAAGCAGCGTGACGTCAGGCGCATGCAATGCCATGCAAGAGCATGCATGCCTGCTGCAGGACTGACTACTGCTGGTGGCAAAGTCCATGATTTGCATAGCACAGCGAAGCACCCTGGTCTTGCTCCCTTTCAGCAAGCATGAAGCGCTGAGGAGGGTGCTTCATGGTCTGCCCATTCCTCCTGCTATACAGATCAGCTCTGTCATGCTGACGACAGCGGCTCCTACAAAACCAGTCGAAGATCATGGCATACAGAGTGAACCGCAAGAGGTACACTGCTTACATCAGGCATCTATTTCACACCGGTGTGCTACATAACATTGTGAGTTGATCCTGACTTTCTCAGCCAATCATTGTGATGCATCTGGCTGCAAACATGCAGGCCATGGCCGCAGCCATTGCTCATGCTGATGCAATTGCTCAGCAGCTACTGGATGAAGAAGAGGCAGCAGCTGCCCAAGCAGCTGCCAGGTCAGCTGCCAAGCAGGGCAAGAAGGGCAAGAAGAGGTGTGCCAAGAAGGGCAGCCAGCAGAGACAGAGCGCCAACGATCAGCAGCTATTGCAGGCTCTAGTGCGTCCATCTGCTGCATTGCCAACCCCTCAGGCTTAAAACATGACATCACCTGCTGCAGATTCTGAGCTTCTGAAGCTCAGATTATAGTACACCACTTTGCTTTTGTGCTTTCTGCCGATGATTTGTGCTTCAAGGCATGATCAGGTGACCAGCTGTAGTCTCTACAATGATACTGTGAAATTGCTGGGCAGTCTATAATCTTGTCAGCAATCAGACACAGGCCGCAGTGCTTCAACTGTGCGTGTGTACTGCATCGCAGCTGGATCATCCGGGGCGGGAGCTGATAAATAATATCATGGAGAATGATGCCAAAAAGAAGGAGAAGTGTGCACAGACTTATTAGGGTGGCTACAAAAACCGGATGGCCCAGGCAACCGTTGCCCCCTCAGCGAAGGTGTGTTACAATTGTCAAATAGGGACATGAAATTCTTGCAGTATGAGCACTCATTTCCTGGTCTAGTGCCTCACAATCAGGATGCAATTCCTAGCATTGTACCACCCTGTTTTGTACTGCTTTCAGGCAGGGTAGATGCCTTACCCCAGACTTGTCGCTGCCAACGCTACTCACCCATTCCAACAGCTGCCTGTGCACACAGCATCTGTTGTCTGTGCGTAGCACCCAGCCAGTTGTGCCTTATATCAGCCAGGAGCGGGAAGTTGCTAACACCCACATTGACTATCCTGCAGGGCAAGCAGAATGCTGAGCATCCAACAGCAGAAACAGTTCTGTCAGACAAGCTATCAAAAGTGCAGGACGAGAAGAAGCTGCTGCTAGAGGAGATAAACCAAATACTACGTGCTTGGCGAGAGGACACCACGAGGAGAGAGGAGGCTGCCGCGAGGAGAGAGGAGGTCTTGATTGCAGTTGTCTGCTTTGCAAATGCATGCTGCATTTGATTGCTGGCCCTGGGATCATGCATCAAGACACATCATATGCATCATGACATGCACAGAGCCTGCAGGCCATGTGGATGGACAGTGACATGGCTGTTTGCTCTGCATATCGTAACTCTAATCTGGTATCACCTGCAAATCTAGATCTGCTATTGTTCACACGTGAAATCCAGATCTGCTGTTACTTAGAGCGAGCGAGCAAGCGTGAGCGCATGTTGATTTGCAGGCCCATGACAAAGCGTCAGCTCTGTTGCAGCAACAATTATCTCAGGCTCAGAATCAAGTTGATGCTGTGCTGCTAGACAAGCAGAAGGTGGAAGTGCAATTGAGCAAGGCAGAGGCAAGACTTAAACTCCCTGAGTCGATCCTGGTGAGTCACCTCTCAGTCAAAGTCTTGCCAAGCATGCATGCTGCATGGCCTTGCATTTGGGCTGAACATCATTCATTGTGACTACAGCACAAAAGGACCATAAGTTAAGGCAATATATCATTTGACACATGAATTTTGATTTGCGACTTCAGTCACATTTGTTCTTGTAGACCAATGACTGGAAGCTAGGCAAGCCAATTGGGCGGGGCGCAAACGGGCTGATATTGACAGCAACCAACCCTGAGTATCCCAACGTAGTTCTGAAGCCAGGCCCTGAATTGGACCTGGACCAGGAAGCTCAGAAGCTGTGGGCTGTGCGCCATCCAAATGTGGCGCAGCTGTATGCCGTTGTAGTCTGCTATCATCGCTCAGACATCTACCTGGCCCTCAAGCGAGAGGGTCGTGACCTGGCCACCCTCTTCAACGACCCCTCACATGCGTGAGTGCCCATGGGTGTCAGCTCTGCTTTGCTACCTTGAGGCAGTTCTTGTGGCTCGCATATTGGTCTTGGATGTACATGACATGACATGACATGACATGACATGACATGACATGACATGACATGACATGACATGACATGACATGACATGACATGACATGACATGACATGACATGACATGACGCATGATGACTTGTTGAAACCCCTGCCACTTGTATACTGATGAATGTTGAGCAACTTCCTAACTGAGTTCCTGAGCGGCATGTCGCGTCCCTTGCATGCCAAAGGTAGTAAACACAGCCTGCATGATGGCTGCACCTGGTTGATCATGCTGCTGATGCTGCAGGTTTACGCTGCGAGAAATCGTCGTAGGATTTCAAGGGCTCGCAGCTGGTATGGCCCACATGCACAGCAAGGGTGTGGTGAACCAAAACTTCCATGCTAGAAATGTGCTGCTGAGCCAGGATGGCCAAACGCTCATCAAGACAGACCTGGGAAAAGCTGCCTGGACTGAGACAGATGGCCAACCCACCTTCCTCGACCGCTGCTGGTAATCTGGCAGCCCCCAACCATCATCAAAAGTGTCATGTTTGAACACTGTGGGGTTTGCTTTGCTTGCACTGGCTGGACTGCTTGTGCTAGTCAAATGTTGGGCATGCTTGCACCATGTGTATCAATTGGGGATTGCAAGTCTGCCTGCCAGCAAACAAAGTTTATGCACATCGCCTCAGACTGTGACGGTCCTGCTTGCTCTCAGGTGTGGAGTAGGATTTGAGCCTCCAGAGGTGGCGAAGGGTTGCCTGCAAGACGGAGGCTATCAGGCACTGCCCAGCTCAGACGTGTATGCTTTTGGCTCGCTGTTGCTCCAAACAATTGGAGGCCAACAACCTGAGCAGCAGATTGAGCTGCAAGGCAGCACTGCCTACCTGGCTGAGCTGCGAGATGGCTTCTCTGACCCTACCCAGGTGGAAGGCCGGCGCAAGCACCTGGAGTGGCTGCGAGATCTTCTGGTGGACCCCACCAAACCAGACTACGCAGACCTGGTCAGTGACCCGGCCAAAGTGTTGTTCACCTTCATCCATTGCAGATTGCAGTCGAGCAACCAGTTCATCTAGAGGACTCATCACTGGAGTCAGTAGGAAATGACTGGGGAATCAACATGTCATGCATTTAGCACTCAATGTTATAGCGTTTGACAAGATGCAATGTTGATACTGCAGTGAGGGTATTAGTACTGCAACGCTGCACACACACACTCTAGTCTAAATTAGCGTCGTAAAGTTTAGAAGCCACATGCAACACTGAATCACAATATTTACGAAGCCCATGTGCATGGCATGTTTTGGCAGGCCCGCTTAAGCACCTCCATCATGCAGGTTGTCATAACTTTGTGTGCTGCTTCAGGTGCAGTACCCTTCATGGCTGCAAGGCAATGTGACAGGGACTAGCCCAGAGGCCCAGCTCAAGAAAATCATCAGGTCTTGCCTGCACACTGCCAGCCAGCAGAGGTCATCAGCAAGCAGAGTGCAGGAGCTGCTGTTTGAGATCATGGTGCAGAACGGCTGGGGCAATTCAATGTGCAAGACTGCGCAGAACGGCTGGGGCAACTCTATGTGCAAGACTGCCTGAAACTACAGGGAGAGACAATTGTCCGCGTTGCTGGTGGCAAATCTCACTTTAGTTATGTAATTATGCATTCATGCATCGGTGTGGGGAGAGCTTTCACTGCACTAAGGCATGCATGCACATTCTGATACATTTCAAAACATGCTGAGCAGCCTCAGCACGGCAATGCCTTATATGAGTTCACTGCTATGTTCATGGCTTGCTCTTGGCTCACTGAATTGACTGTCTAGGAACTGCATGAAGCAAGCTTGTTAAAGAATGTGCAAAACCAAGCAGTACTAGAGCCAGCAGAAGCATCTCATGAGATCATCTGCTCAGCTGGTGCCTGTGGACAGCGCTAAAAAGCAGCACTTAAGTCGGCATGCCAAGAAGCACAATGCACTCAAGTCAAGAGAGCATACAGCTTGAACGGAGAGTGCTGTATTTGTGCCTTGATACAATAGTGATTACCAGCAATAGCTGTAGGTCTGCCCTGTGTTGATTAAGAATCTGGGTTGTTCTATGAGACGGCCGGCCTGCACACTTGATGTAAGCTGCCGCAGCTTGTAATTGCTAGAGCAGGTGCGCCGCTGTAAAGGACTGCTTTGAAAGTTTCAGATACAGTGCTAGCGTCTGGTTGCAAAGTCATGACTTTCAGCAAAAAGCTGCCGGACACAGATTCGCGACTTTTACGCAGGCAGGTCTTGCATCCTGAATCACAGCTTGATCTCCGCAGCATCTGCCCTGCTTGCACCGCTGACCGACCCCGGCGACTCGGTTGACCAGTCAGTTGACCAGTCAAGTACCTGGCGGAATCTGAACAAACGTGCGTTTTCCTTTTGCTCAAAGGGCTGCAAGATAGCGAACAAAGAGTGACTAATGTATCGCAGGTAACAACGTTAACTGCCTTGCTCGCTGGCACAAATTCTCACCTCCGCATTGTCAACACCTTTCCCGACGGTACCACCAGTCCAACGTAGTATATGAGTAGGAAACATTCCTCAGCGATAGCCAACACGAGCAGAACTAGTTGAGAGCTGACTGTGCAGGTCGCAACGTGTACGGTGAGTTGTGGCACTCGCAGTTATTGCTCGCAGTTTTGCAATTATGCTTTGCAAATTGTCAAGTGCTGAAAAGCATATGGTGGTTTTGGATGTCATTTCACAAGCATGTTCCCTCTATAGGGGGGAGGGGAGAGTACGATGGATTCGGGCCATTCAAGCTTTGTTGGGTGCCCAACACCAATTCATAGGGGATTGGAGGTGATAGAACCGATTCATCAAGCCTAGCCATGCCCATGGGCCATACCACAGTCTTGACTGCAAGGCTAGTAATGGGTGTGACTCAGAGACTCAAGCTCCTGAGCTCAGGCTGAGTCAGGTGAGGGGGCTGTGAGGGGTCTGAGCTGGGTCTGTGGGGGCTTGAGAAGGTGACTCACAGGCTGTCAAGTGTCCAGGACCATTGCTGTGCCTTGCCTCTAAGTGCTTTGAGGGGTGTCGACATCAAGCTAGCATGAGTCAGCCAAGCCAGAGAAGCTTAGTCATGCTGAGTCATTGGGACCTGCAGGGTCATTCATAGTCAGCAAATTGGGTGCCCCTCAATATGATCATGGTACAAGACTTGGCATGAGTGGCTGGCAGACAAGCTTGGCAAGCCATGCAGCCTAGTAGGAGAGAGCGCTCCGTACAGGGCCATGACTGAGAGGGCTGTCATATGATGTGTACTTGGTCATTTGCTGTCAACCTTTGAGCTGTGGACAGGTGATGCAGTGCCCTTGCATGTTTCACACAGCCAGGGCTGGAGGGCAGGTGAGCATGGGCAGCAATGCATGCATGGGCCAAGATGCATGTAGTGGCATACAGCATGTTATAAAGGAGCTCGCCGAAAAAGTTGTGTGTTGGGTGGATTCTGGTGGTTCCAGCTGCATCAGCTGGGCCCTGGGCTCTTCGCGGCCACAGAAATTGCAGTTGACAGAGCATACTGGATACAAAAACGTCTCAAAAGGTTCCTGGAGCCTAGCGATAAGGCTGTGCAGGTATGCAGCAACAAAGGCTTGTTGGCCCAGGCCCAGTCAGACTGCTCCTGACCATGCTGGTCGCTTGACAGCTTCGAGTTTGAAACCAGTTGCTCACTGCTGCAGGACCTGAACACGCAGAATATGCTGTTGGAGAGCACCTGCAGGAACTGGGACTACACATGCACTGCTGAAGAACCTGCAGAATATCCAGCAGGTGCCACAGAGGAGCAGAAATAGGTACCAAGTCATTTTGAGAACATGTGGTACTATGTTTCACCAACACATTGGTGCTCTCACAATGGTGCAGAGTGGAGGTCTGATGCTTGGCATCTTTGATGCAACGGCAGCCAACAGTGCTGTCAGCGTCGTTGATTACATTTTCATGTTTGCCCGCTGCCATGCAGAATCTTCAAAAATATGTCACAGCTGCCAATCTGCTTTGGT